>Ga0208919_1000151_pt1 | contig 50495 bp, 75 predicted proteins | sample 4_EtaG_FD_184076 | JGI IMG/M metagenome (GOLD analysis project Ga0208919, IMG submission 184076) | Marine viral communities from the Subarctic Pacific Ocean - 4_ETSP_OMZ_AT15127 metaG (SPAdes) (version 3) | ecosystem: Environmental > Aquatic > Marine > Oceanic | place: Pacific Ocean | collected... | reverse complement strand
TTTGACACTTGCCGTGTCATTTGTGACCTTCCCATAACCATTTAAATAAACTTATGTAAAAAAGGTGTTACTACAATTAAAACAGCTAAACCCCAAACTTTAACATCTAACTTATCTAAACTCTTTTCTATTTTTTCATAACGTCTGTTACACTCAGACTCATGCTTTTCTAATAATTTTAAAACTTCATCTGCTTTCATGTCAACATTTCCATCTTCTTCTTGCTTGTCTTAAACGGCTATTTGGATCTTTTGCAGCTTTAGGAAATTTTTTCATTTGTCCAGCACTCCTTGCACAAAATGATTTACGTCTTTTAGCTGCCTTACTTCCTTTTTTAACTTTACCTGTAACAGCAGTTTTAAGCTTACTGCCAGGGTTTTCTCTACGATAACGTGCCACTCCTGCCTTAGTCATTCCCGCTCCAGATTTAGTGGAGCGGAAATACTTTTTAGTTTTTGGAGGTTGTTTATCTGGTTTCCTAGCCATTAATTGTAACTTTTTCTAATCTGCATAATAACAGTGTAAGTGTCTGCTGATGCGTGTCCTACAGTTGTAAACTTAATATCACCAGTTACACCAGAACTTGCAGGATTAGTTAAACCACCAAAAGATGTGTAATCGTGATGTCCACTTTGATTTTCACCAAGTTCTATACAAAAGTCATCTGTTGAAGCATCAAATAGCACTTTAACTTTCATGCCGTTACACTGCCACCACATTTTTTCAATTGTAGCTCTTGTACAAGATTCACCACGAACATTTTTAGATAATGCTGAAACATCAACTTTTGTTACTGCATCTTCGCCTGTTCCATCAGAAATGTTGGTAAACTTGAACACAGCAATTTGATTACCATCAATTAAAGTTTCAGAGGTTACTGCATCTGCCATATAAGCCTCCTATTATTGATCTGCAAAAGCTGGTGCAGTCGTGCTCGTTACGTTGCCAAAAATTTGATAATTTGTTGTGTCTATACCCATGATAGTTACATCAAAACCAGCAGGAACATTAAGTTGTATGCTACTGTTTGAATTTCCATCAGAAAATACTGAACTTACTTCATTACCATCGGTGTCTAAGAAAGTAACACCACCAATGTAAAAATTTGAATTACCTGGTGTAACAATTAAGGCATCTGTTGCATCAGCGGCACCACCAGCGTAAACAAATCTAAACATAGATCCAGCTATTGGTGCAGGTAATGTATAAGTATTATCTTGCCCTCCATCTGGTACAAGTAAAACTCTACCACTATGAGTTGCATTTGTTAAAGTTACGTTACCATCAGATAAACTTACTGGAGCTCCACCAAGAGTTGTCACCTCTGTAATTGTTCCAGTTGTTGCATTTTTGCTGATAGTTTTTATTGTGCTTTCAGATCTAATAGGACCTGAGAATGTTGTATTAGCCATGTATATCTCCTTGTCTTGGCTGTTGTCGAAGTTAATTCTTCGTCAAGGTACTTTAACTATACACAAAAAAAAGGGGTCTGAAAAGACCCCTTTAAAAATATGTAAATATTTTTACGCGGCTCCAGGAGAACCAAAGACAGCACGAGGGTCTGAAAAACCAAAGGCATAACGCTCTCTAGCTTTATATCTCATGTTGCCTGTATCAAAGTCAGCTTCCATGCTTGTGCTTAATGGTATTCTTTCAAAATACTTAAAACCATTAGGTGCATCTGTTTTTAAGAAAAACGCATCTGTGTCTGTTAAGAAATGGTTAATTGTATAACCCTCTGGTAACATACCTCTATTTTTAATAGCGTTTAAATCATTGTCAGATGTTCCAACTCTTAGAGTTGACTCAAGCAATCTATCTGCAACAAATTGTAATGCAGGTGGAACAATTAATTTCATCCCTCTTAATGCAACAATCATGTTTCTCTCATCAACAAAGTTTGAAATGTCAATAAGAGCATTTTCTAATGATGTTTCATTAAGATCTGCAGCTACTGATGGTTCATTTCTAAATGTACCACCACCACCTAATGGGTGATCTGTAGCACAAAGCTCTTTGCCATCACCACCTGTAAAGCTTGAATTAAACGCATTGTTTAATACAGCGGCAGCTTTGACTTGCTTTGTGTGTGCCATTGATCTTGCTAACGCTCTTGTGTATCTAGCTCCAAGTTGGTCATACAAGTTGTCTTCCATTGCTTCTTCTGTCAATGCAAAAGCTAATGAAATGGTTTCCATTGTATAACGTGAAGTATATACTTCGTTTGCAGTATCAAAGGTTACTCCAGCACCTTCTGATTTTGTTGCAGCATTTCCAAATCCACTTAACATTACCTCTTCTTCAAAGGCTCTGTCAGATGACTCAGTCTCATAGATTTCTAAATGCTCATTGTCGTAACGATCATATTCCATGCCGAATAAAGCGTTAAGACCAGGTTCTAACTCTTTTACGAGTTGTGCTCTTGATATAGCCATAATCTAATCTCCCTTACGCTAATCCTGCACCTTTTTGTCCAAATATGCTATTTTGAATAACTACTTGAACATTGGTGGCATCGGAACCAACATCGCTGTTCTCTGGATCTTGCGAAATATCTATCGCTTTCAGAGGTAAACCAGCAGTTGTTGCACCTGTTGTTACATCCAACTCTGCACCAGAAATACCAGTTACAGTAGAACCTGAACTTGTATATACGATGTCAAAGTTACCAAATAAATCCGCAATTGGAAATGCAGCATCTGCTTGAATTTCATAAACAACATTTGGATCATCGATTATGAAAGCTTCAATATCTGACGCATTTGTGCTTGCAGGATAAAAGTTGGAAAAGGTTTCTTTTCCAGTTGTAGGATCTGTAAATCTACAACCATTGAACACTCCAACTATTGGAACAGTACCGCCATCTGCGTGTACTTCTACAGTTCCTCCAGTAACTTGGGCTACCATGTCACCTTGGAATATAGAAGTTCCATAATTGGCAGCGATTCTATATCGGCTTTGACCACCAGTGTAGGGGGCTCCCCCTATCATCTTAATTGGTCTCATGCCAAAAGCAGCATCTTGATTTGCCATTTTAGACTCCTAAGTAAGAATTTTATTAACTTTGCCTCTTGCCACCAAAGTGAACTTGAGACTTCCTTTCTTTAGATATTGGCATTGCAGGATTAGATTCTTTCATTAAGTCTCTGTCTACAGCCTCCATCTGTGTGCTTGTTTTACTCTGAAAATATTGATTTCTTTCTTCAACAATTTCTTCAGGTATCCGTGCTAATAAAAGTCCTCCTTGACCAATTACTCCAGCATTTTTGCCTTCATCAATCACGGGAAAATCTGTTTCTGGATAGTCCTCTGCACGCACTAATTCATATCCCTCTCTTTGCCGTTTATGAATATTCGCTTTATCATCGTAATCCATAACTCGTTCTCTAATCCACCTATGTTTATATCCAATAGGTGCTGGCGGAGCATCTAATTGATTTGGCGGTGTCCAACCTTTTTTTCTTTCCTGTTTTTCACGAGTAACAGACTCTCGATTAGTTCTATCCACCATTTTAGGCTCCTTTCCTGGTTTCTATTTTTGACACCTCTTTAGCGTATTGCTCTAAAGGTATTCTCATTTTTTTAGCAAATGCAACTTGTCCAGGTGTAAGTTCTATTTGCTTTTTCCGCCCACTTGTTACGGCTTTGCCGTTTGCAGGTGCGACAGTCTGGGCGACTTTTCTGTCACTCTGAAACTTTTGTGGAAACTCAGACCTAAGTCTTTTGTCAATTTCCTTGTAATAATCATCTGTAGATGGATCAAATCCCTCTGAAACAACTATTTCATGTAATGCTTGAGCACCTCTAGTCATAACCATATCTTTGGCAAACCAAGTGTTTTTATCCAACCAATTTTGTAATTTTGGATCTAAATCTTGTTTTTCTTGGGTCTGCCTCGTTGTGGCTTGAGGTTGTTCTTCATTTTTTTCAGTTTGTTCATTTTCAGTTCTAAGCTTTTGGATTCTGAGTCTTTCATTTTCAATTGCAAGTTTAGCCATGAGATCACTTGCTTCAGACATTTTTTCAGCGTCACCAGCATCAAAAGCCTCCTTATATAGTTTTTTTGCACTAGCAGTTTGAGCTTCAATTCTACTACCAAACTCTGTTGTGTAACCATTATTTAGTTGAGAAAGTTTATTTTGTAACTCTTCATTCTTCTTTTTTTGTTCTTCTGCATATCTATAAGCAGCATCTGCTTCTTCTAAAGCTTGTTTTCTTTTTGCTGTTAATTGGTTAATACGCTTTTGAACATTTTCAGAATAATTTTCGAGTTCTTCTTCTTGCTCATCAGAACGAACATCTGTTCGCTCTTCTTCTTTAGCTTCAATTTTTGAAGGCTCTTCTTTTTTTACTTCAGCTTCTTCAATATCAACTAAAATATTTTCTTCTTGATTTTGAGTTTCTTCAACTGTTTCTTGAATTTCATTCATCATGCTCTCCACTATACATAAGAAATATCTGTTGGATCAAGTATTTTTGCAATAATATTATCATCATTTATGAGTCTAAGCTCAAGTCCTTCCACTTTGAACCTATTTCCAGCATATCTACCCATAAGCACCCATTCTTTTTCAGAACAATATGCTCCATTTGGGAATTTGTGGGTGTCTTGATATGCGTCTGGACCCATTTTGACAACATAAGCTACAACAGTTGCAAATGATTCTCTCTCTCTAGTTGCATCTGGTATGTATATTCCACCTTTAGTTTTCTCTTTTGGGTAATATGGTATTACCAAAAGTCTATAACCAGTTGGTTGTGGGAGTCTATCTAATGTTGAGCTATCCAATTTTGATGGATCGTCTTGATTTTTGTTTTCTTCATCATTCTTAAAGCCTTTGCTTATAGCTGATGGAGTTGGGTTGACGTTTTTTGCCAACAGTCTGTCGGGAACGTAAAGTTTTTTAGTCATCTTCTATGCCTTTCATCGAGGTTCTTATTTCTTCAATTACCCAAGTCATGCCTCGTATCTGACCTGTAATAAACCGATAGTCCTCAATAGAGTCTATCGAACCATCTGCCAAAGACTGTGTTAATTCATCTTGTCTTTTGCGAATGTTCTTTAATAAATGTTCTGCTAATTTAATGCTATCCATATTAAGTTTCTATACATGTTGTTAAACAAATAGGACACTTATATTCCACATAACGATACATGCCGTATTCAGGAATAGGTTCTTCTTGTTCAATTTTTTTCATTGCTACTTTATGAATATAACAAATGTGTATTGTTTTTTGTATTTTTTCTTCTGACAATTATTTGGTATCCGTCTTTTTCATCTTATCGAAGCTTCTCATTCCACCAATACCTAACATTCCAAACATCAAAGGCATCATCACAGACATATCTGCTTGAGGTATTGTAATACCAAAACCCGCACAAATTGGTGCTACCATGTAATTTATACCTAGACTGAGTCCTGAAATCCAGCCAATAAGGGGTCGCCACGAGCTTTGAAACCAGTTGCCTTTGGCATCTTCTTTCAACACATCTATCTGAGCAAGTGCCAGTTCTTGGGCATGTTTTTCAGACATGGTGGCTATATCGTGAGCCAACTTTGCCTTTTGATCTGCATCTGGAATAAATTTGTCTAAGAGTCCAGTAACTGGACCTATCAAAGCTTGTAACATTGCTACCTCCTAATAAACCTTAACTTTTTTATCATCAAGACTTGGTATGAGTTTACACATACATTCGTAATTTTCAACATTAATCGGCATTTCTATTTTTTGATTACTTAATCTTTCAGAATAATATAGGCAATCATTTATGTTTTTGAAGTATATTCCGCCATTAAAATTATCATTCAGATAACACATGAGCATAAATACAGTCATTTTTTTCTAGCACGTTTTAAAGATTCTTTTGCAGATTTAGCTATTCTTACGACTTCTGTTTTTTTCATCACTTTTGCTCTTTGCTCCATGACTGTAAGAATTTGTATCTTTCTCGCATAAGGTTTATTGATTTTCTTAACTTTTGCAACTGTGGCTCTTGCGTCTGTAGGCGTTGCGAACTTGATCCTAACTGTGTCTTTAGGATTTTCATCTGTGTATAATCGCCTACCTGAACCCTTTGGTTTTTTTCCTGTGCCAATTTTAGGATCTTTTTTTGTTTTTGCCATTTAAAACACTCTTCAAAGATTTAGCTTGTTTCTTATGTAAAGCACTTGCCTTTTTTAAACCTTTAATAACTTTTTTTATTTTACTTTTTTTCTTTGGTGCTATTGCCATAATTATCTCCCTTATGTTCGTGTCCCATCCATATACCAAAAATACCTGTCATTACACCCATAACCACAGATACAAAAGCTGATTGTTGCATTGTAGGCTCAGATAAATCCATAAACCATTCTGCACATCTCCATGACATGATTGTACTAGCGAGCATCATAAATCTCGGTAATATCTTCCATTTTAAAAATGTTTCAAAATTCATTGCATTAATAGCTCATTCAAACCAAAGCCCTCCAATAAAATTAAAGTAAAAAATAACAATAAAATACCTCCTGCTATTAGCTTACCAGAAAAATTTGTTGAACCAATCTTTATTGCTACAAATTCATTGCTTAATATTCTTAAAGATAATTCAAAACTATTTTCATCAATTTTTATATCTATTGGTTTTTTCTTTTCTTCTGTCATTTTTTTCCAATGCTCCTTAAGCTTTCCATAACTTTGTCAATATCTGGTTCTTCGCCATTAGGATCGTAAAGACATTTATACTTCTTAGGACACCAAGTTTCTATCATCATTGTAAATGTTTTATTACCCCCTTGATATATACAAGCTCTTTTATCTGTATACTTTGATGTAATCCTTTTTTTTAACCTACACGTCGTGTACTTTTTTTTTTAATTTTACCTTGCCATATCTTTTGTTGCAAAGTGTATTCTTTAGGCTTGAATTTGTAATCACCCTTTGCCTTTTTAATCCAAATACTAGCTATTAATACTGCAAATCCTCCAACTAAAAGCACACAGATGAACCAACCAATTGCTTCACCTATCTGTCTTCTTAATTGTTGTTGCTTGTAAACAGTTTCTTGTCGTTGTTTTCTAATTTGACCTTCCATAGCCAAAAGATCATTGTAGGCTTGTGGACCATACGTCATGTTTAAAAACATCTTGAGTTCGTACCTTTGTTCCTCAAGTTTCTTCTTGGCTGCATAAGCAGCGAGAGCTGCTTCCTCAATTGAACCAGCTTTGAACAACTTACCAAACAGGGGAGGATTCTTAGCTTGTTTCTCTGCATTGTCAACATCGGACACAGCTCCCATCCATCTGCCGATATCTCCAGACATCTGTTCAATATCACGCCCTACTGCGAATCCTTTTTTGATTGCGTCAAATGCTTTTGACGCTACGCCAACGGCTAGTGATATGGTTGCTGGATCTATCACACAACTCCATTAAAATATGCCCTGAAACCTTTGTGGTCTGGCTATAGGTGAAAACTTCTTAATCATGCCACCACTACTCTTTTTTTGTGGCTTTTTTACTTTTCTTTTTTGGCTTGTTGATTTTGGCTTTGATTTCCCCGCTTTCGACAACGCTATCGCTATCGCTTGTTTCTGCGGATACTTCTCCTTCTTCAACTTGCGAATGTTCTGGCTGATTGTTTTCTGGCTTGACCCTCTCTTCAACGGCATCTACAATTCCCTCCTTTGCAAGTCTTCTTTTTCTTTTCTTTTCTTTTTCAACTTCCCAAATTTTCTCTCTTACTGAACTTGACATCATTTATCCTTTCATAGCTTTCATTGCCGCAATATCTCTAGTAGTTTGATCTCTTTGATTGGCAATTTCTTCTTGTTGATCTAATCTCTGTTGATCAAGTAACACATCATTTCTTTCTTTTTCTTTGTCTAGTGTTTGTTTCTTTTCAAACTGATCTTGTTTCTGTGCTATCTCTTGACCTCTTAATGCTAATTCTTGTTTTCTAATTGTTACAAGTGGATCTTCACTTGGTGGAGGTGTTAACGCTTGTGCATATTGCTCTTGTATCTCTGCTGCTAACTCTGCACTTCTTGATGCTATTTGATCTTGCATAGCTTTCATGGCATTTGGATCTTGTTGCATAATCATTTGTTGCTCTGGTGGAATTGTTGCCATTACTTCTTGTTGTGCTTGTATTTCAGACATCATTGCTATGTGTTCAGATATGTGTCCTTGTAAAGTCATAATTATTGCAGCATTTGCTTGTGCAATTGGTGTGCTTATCATAGCTAAATGTGCAGATATGTGTGCTTGATGGTTTTGCTCTGGAAAAGCATTTAACGAACCACCTTTTAATGCTTCTTGATTTTCCTTGGCAGGGTTCATTGGCATTGGTTGTGGTGGTGGTTGCAAAACGGCTTCAATGTTTGTAACACCTAAAGCCTCATACATTTTTCTGTATGCTTGATACATACCATTTGGTCCATGTATATCTGGATTACTTTGTGCTAACTGCAACTGTGTCTGTGCCAAAGCAATACGTTGTGACATAGAGAAAATATTAGGATCAGAAACTGGTAATATATCTATTCTGTCATCAAAATCTGTTTGTTTAATTTCTGGTGGTGCTCCTGGTACTTGATATGGATACATAGGAACATCCATAGCAAATATACGAGCTAGTAATTTAAACTCTATCTTTTGTGAATAATGAAGACGCTTATGTATAGCAGACATAACCTTTGTGCCACGCTCCATAATAGCCATAGTTGTGCCAACTGGAGCATTGCCTTGCATCTCACCAACTTTCATGTCGGCCATAGAAGCAAAACGTCTGCCAGAGTCAATTAAAGTTCCAAGTAAAGAATACAAGGTCTGAGATGGCTCCTTAAATGGCAAAGGCATGATTGCTTGACGCAAATCCATACCAACCATATCTACATCTCTGAACTCGCCAGGATTTAGTGGAGACTCGTCATCTCTGATCCTTGCACCTCTTGCTTTAAATCCTGCAGGCAAGTTAGATAATGTGCCTGCGTCTATTAGTTGTCTAAGTATTGATGTTGATGCTCTTGAAAGCCCACCTATCATATGAGTAAGGCCAAAGCCATAAAAGCCAAGACCAGGTAAGAACTTATAATGAACAAAATAAGGGATCTTCCTACGGAACGGATCACCTTCATTGAAATTCCTTTTGATTGATAATATTTCACCAGATTTCTCCACTATGGTAACGACATAGGGCATCTTCAATCCAGTAGGTTCTCCGTCTTGGCCAGTATCTTCAAAGCCAATTAAATCTAAATCTGTGTGAACTTCATATAATGTTATCTCTTCGTTGTAACTAGAACCTTTTTCTACGCCTTGTATGTCGTCAATTGTTTCTTTGACCTCATCATAACTTGATCCTCCGCTATCAGATGAGGGTAAATCTATATCTCTGTAAAACCCTTGCAATTGTAACTTTCTAATCTCATTTCTATCCATACGAACAACATGAGTAATGCGTGTAGATGTTTTAAGGTCTGTTGCATTGTAAGGAACAATTAAATCCTCTGCATGAACAAATCTTGAAACAGCTCTTTGCATTGAAGGGTCAAAATAAATCTTTTTAAATGCTGAACCTACAATTGGAAGATAAAATAACATCTGATCTAACTCTGGATCATATTCTTCCATCTCATAAGTTATTTGATAATTCATATAATTTTTAACACGCTCTGCTTGTGCAAGTAACTCTGGGTTCTCTGCACCTACAATATGTGTTCTAACAGGTCCACTTGCTGGTAGCATTTCTCTGTATGCTTGTGCTTGGAACTGTGTAACGCTCTCTGCTAATAATGGGTGAACTACTCCAGATGCACCCTCAAAAGGCTCTGCCCTATCTTCATAGTTCATGCCTAACAATTCTAAACCACCTTTGTACTGATCTTCCCAATCTCTTCTTGATGATATGTCCTCATCAATATCTCCAGTAATATCGCTTGATATTACACCTAGATCGCCTTCTTCTATGTATTCTGCTAAATTAGCATTAAAAGGAACTGGTATTGAAGCATCAATTTGCTCTTGCATCTCTCCTATGATTGCAGAGCCATCTTCTAACTCTGTTACACCTGGAGTAATCTCTGCGTCAGTTACAGATACTTGCACACCTTGTGGCAATTCTACGTTTTCAATACCATTTACTTTTTCAATTGCCATGTTTTATCTGATGGAAAAACCACCACCTTTTATTGCTGCACCTCTGCCACGGCACATCATTTTGCTACCTTTTCCTTTAACAGAACCACCCATGCCAAACTTTTTAGCTAACGTAGGATCCATTTTTTCTTGAACTGCTTCTGGTAGCTTTGAAAAACCTTTAAATTTGGCAGGAACCTCTCCACCAGCTTCCATCTTTTTAGCTTTTTTCATAGCCTCTTCATTTGCTTTAGCTACTCTTTTACTAAAATCTTCGTTAATTATTACAGTTTTGTCTGCTTTTAAACTTTCTGGTTTCATCTTTGGTTTTGCCACATCGCCACCATCTTTCATGCCTTTAGCTTTAACTTTTTCAATTGCTTCCATAAGTCCACCATCTTTAGCCATAGTTATTGTCCTCTTCTGTATACTTAAAGCACTTCCAGGCTTTGGCGTTATGTCAAAAGTCTGTGGCTTTGCACTAACTCTACTTGTTTTTGCCATTTTTTTCAAATTTTTTGTGATTGCGGCATCTTTCTTCTTCTGCATGTCAACTGTCTTAATGCCAGTTTTCCCACTTTGAACTTGTTGTATTACCTTTGCTACATCTTTCAAAGGACTTGCCTCGCCACCTTTTTTAAGAAGTTTTAACTGCTTCATCTTAGTGGTATCAATAACCTTAATCTTTGGAGTTTGTTTTATTTTAGGAGAAACGCCAGTACCAAAGTTCTTACCGGGAACTGGTTGACCACGCCTAGCTAAATCTTGATAAGCTCTAATTCTATCTGCTTCATCTGACATTATCTTGTTCCTTTAAAACTACCACCTCTACCAGGCACTACTCCACCCATATTCATTTTTCTTGGTAAGACACCTTTTTTGACTAAAAGCTTTCTTATTTGCTTTACAGACATTGCATCGGTGTCAATTCCTAAAATTTCATCAGCACCTCTTTTTTCGCCAGTTTTTGCAATATCGTCTGCAAGTTTTTCTTGTGCGTCTATTGTACTCATCAATAATACTCCATCTTTTTTCTATAGCTTGGCTCAAACTCTTCATCGTCTGGCGTGGTTATAAAACCACCTTGTCTGAATCTTAGTATAGCCTGTGTCATCGAGTCTGCCAAGTCATCATGATCGCCATGTGGAAAACTTGCACATTCTTCTACAACTTCCTCTGCAAAATTAGCGTCTGGTCTCCACACCATACCACTCTCAAAGACTGGTGCACAAGCGTTCATTCTTGCAAACTTGTCTGCACCTTTGCTTGGCGTAAATGGCGTAACTGGCACACCCATACGTCTTAACTCTTGTGTTAATGGCGTACCACTTGCTTTTTGCTCTATTAAAATCATGTCAGGATCATATGCTTCTGACAACTCCATTGCTTTTTGTTTGAGTTCTGGAAAATCCCATCTGCCTTTTTCGGCATCAAGCAAGATGATGGCGTCTCCTTCCCCATCAACTGGAGTAAAAATACCCCAAGTAGTAATAGCACTAAAGTCAGAACGCTCATTTTTTGTAAACGCTGTGTCGTATGATTGTATGATATACGAGCAGGCAGGTGGGTTATTAGGATTCCAAACATTCCACCACTCCCTTTTTATGATTGCACCCTCTTCAGCAGTAGGGTTTTGCATGTATTGTGAGTTCCATTTGGAAACTGGAATAGATGCTTTAACTGCCTCTAACTCATCTTTGCTCCAATACTCTGGCCATAATACATTATCAGTGTCTGGAAAGATAGCTGGAAACTCCACAACATCCCATTTATCAGCACCACCTTGTGCTTGTTTCTGTAATACCCTCGCTGTTAAATCTTTAATACCCCAACGTGTCATCACAATAATAATTGAGCCACCTGGCTGTAATCTTTGTCTAGGTCCAGATGTGTACCACTCATAAATGCTATCAAGTGCAGTAGGACTTAACGCATCTTGTTCTGATACTGGATCATCAATAATAAGCAAGTCTGCACCACGACCAGCTAACGCACCACCTACACCAACTGCGTAATACTCACCACCCTTGTTCGTTGACCATCTACCCGACGCCTTTGCGTCTGCCGCCAACTTAACATCTGGAAATATATCTCTGAAATCATCACTATCAATTAGGTTTTTAACTTTACGACCAAAGCCAACGGCTAACTCTGCCGTGTGTGTTGCTTGTATTATTTTTAAGTCTGGCTTCTTACCCATCAACCAAGATGGAAACAAATAACTGGCAAACTCTGACTTTGTGTGTCTTGGTGGCATGTTGACAATCAAACGCTTAATCTTGCCATCTGCTACTTGTTGTAGTTTATCTGCATATGTCTTGTGATGTCTGCCTTCAATGAAATTAGGCCAAATGCGTTTTACAAAATCCATGTACTTGTCTTGACTAAGCTTCTGCTTTTCAAGCATGGAAAGCCTATCAAGCATAGGAGCTATCTTGGCTAACTCCTCATCACTTAAATATTCTGCAAATTCTAGGTTCATGTTCCTGTGGCTAAGAAGTCATCAACTGCCCTAATCAAACCACCCTCTTTGGCGGCAACCACTGGCTTGGCAGGAACTCCAGTTAATAACTCAATCAACTTGTTTAATTCACCACTGTCAAAGCTTATAGGATCAATTCTTGAACTAGCAGCTGCAAAAGGACTTTCAACAACTGTTGGTGTTACAGTTGGGGTGCCTGTTATCGGCTCAATGCCCCCAATCTGATTTGGTGGTTTGTCTTTTATTTCTTCTTCTTCCTCTTTTATAATCGGAAGTTTACGTAATAACGGATCATCATTATTATCGCTGTCTATTAAAGGAGCAGTATCATACATACCAATAGATGGAGAAGTTTTGTCGAATACGTCATAACCACTTACGCTTTTACCACCTCCAAAAAGACCACCAGGCTGACCCATGCCAATACCATAGTTTGTCGTTCCAGTTATATTGCCTTTGCTATCATAGGTTGGCGTGAAACCCCTTGAAATATCTCTTAATGTATTTTGAGCTCCTGTTTTAGTGGCAGCATTAACTAAACCAGTAATAACACCAAAAGTTCCAGGAATAGTATCAAGTCCTGGAAATGAACCTTTGTCTGCTTGTTGCTGTAAATCGGCTAAAGCATTTATATCTGTGCTAAAATCACTGAAATCTCTTTGATCATCCATGCTATCCATAGCATTAGTGTCAGAAAATTCCCCACCACCCTCAGCACCACCAAAAGTTCCCGCAGGTGAATCATCAGTGTCAGAGAACTCTCCTGATGCTTCGCCACCATTAAACATCATCTGCACTGGTGGATTGAATATATCTATGTCAGACATTGTGGGTGCCAAGGTTGGGGCTGTGACACCCACAGATGGTGCCATACTCGGAGGATTTGACAAGCTCGCACCATTCATATTCTTTAAAAATGTGTTAAATGTGCCACGACTGGCAGCTGTACTGTCTAATTTTACTGAAGGAGGTTGTGCGGGTGCCGCTGGCGTCGGCATAAAACCACCCATAGGTCCATTTGCCATCAAATATCTCCAAATTTAACGTCTTTTGAAGATATTATCTCACTAAGTGGCTTTTTGCAATAGCATTGTCATCTCTCTATTGCTCTGATCTAGTAATCTCGTTACCCAAATCTCATCTTGACGCTTCTCTGCATCGCCAATTGTGTGATCTATCGCATTGCAAAGCTTCCAAATGCGTTGTTCTTCGTGTTTTGTTAAAGGATTTTTGCTCTGATCGTAATTTACTACCTCTTCATTGCCCTTTTTCGGCTTTTTCGCCTCGCTTAAGTACAAAACAGCGTACTTCACGGACAATGGTATGCGATAATGGTCAGTTTCATAACATCTGTACCCTCTTTCGCTCATGCCTAACTTCTTTGCCATGTCTATTTGGCTAAGATTTAAACTTTTTCTGTGATCTTTTAGCTTATCACCAGTCCAATCACTAAAACTCTTGTCGTTTTTCTTCATTTTTTTCCTCTAATACTCCAATTTCTATTAAATCTTCAATGAAATCATCATCAGAACCAAATCTAACTGAGTCCCCAGTGTAATCTGATATCAATGAGGCGTAAGTACGCCTTAGATCTTCCCTTGTTCTAAAAGCCATTTGTGATTTTTCTGTAATCTGGTCAATCATCTGTGCGGGGTTGCCATGCACATCAAACTTACCACCATCATATTTCATAGTGTACATCTTCATAGCGTCATCATAGGTGCTGAGTGCCTAAAGGTCAAGAAATTTTTTTATAAAATTTTTTTGACAGCCGTTTTTCAAAAAGCTGGGGGGTGTTTGTGGTGAAGTTAGTGCAAGTGCGACCCTATATGCAAATATAAAAAAAGGGGGGTATATCCCTATACCCCACCGACTCCGATCTGTCCGAAAAAAAACCAGTCGTAAAAATTAAAGTAGATTCACGACTAAGTCGTGAATCTGTTCTCAAGATATTGTCTTAATTCATCTGTAATATTAGACCATATACAATCGCTATTATTATTTAATTGTATTGTACCATTAGAAACACGCTCAATTTCTGTTGGTATTTTATATCCATTAAGATCGTACATACCATTAGATGAACCATTTAAATGACCATAAAATTCTTGATTCAATGTGATAACACATTGAGTACATCCAATTTTTCTTCTAATTGTATTGATTGTTCTTCTAACAGATCTTGCATCGTTAATGCCACATTGACTCATAATCTCTTGAGTCGTTGCTCCATTTGGAGTCTGACATAATTGAAACACTTTCCATAATTTAGAGTTATAAGGCATAGAGTTATTAAGTGACTCTGTGTAACGTGTACCTTGATCAACTAAATTAAATCTATTGTGATGTGAATAATCAACTAAGGTAACAATAAACTCTACAAAGTTTTTAAGCTTAACATTATTGAATGTTCCTTGATGTTGCCTAAATTCAATTGTGCCTTTTCCTCCACCATTAGACTCAAGATGTGAAATGTTTATTGCGTTAAACTTTCCACCACAAACATTCTGTAATTGAAATAAGTTTGTACAATTCTCAATTCTTGCAACTCTATCTGCCATGTTTCTGCAATATCTTGAGTCTCTTCTACTAGGTGATAAAAAAGTATTTATTACATCTTGATATTTAGCATATCTAAAACAAATGTCTTTAATTACCTCAAATTGAATCGCATCGTTTGAATCTTGAAAGTATTTGTTTTGTTTAAACTTAGCAATAGATTTAGTATTAAACTCTTCTGCATCCATTGTTATTGGCTTAAGACCTATATGCACATGGTGACCACATTGTTTAGTTACTCTTCCACCTAGTCTAATAATAATATCATTAACCTCGCTTGAAATCTGCCAAGTTGATTCTGCCTTGAAGCTTAAAGGTGGAAACACTACCTCGCCACCATTTGGAAGAGATCCATCTCTAATTACTCTTAAATAATTAAGATGTGGATAATTAGCATTAATCTCATTTTGTAAGACACTAGGACTCAAGTTATCAAATTCTCTCTCAAATCCTAAAGCTCTATCTGTTTTTATATTGTTCATCGTTTTTTCCTTATGTTGTTAAAATGTTTGTTTGTAACGAATCAATTGTATCAAAATTAATAGGCATTGTATACCTTAAAGTGAACAATTGTTCATTTTTTATATATATAAAATATGTTGGTTTTCTGCGAAAGTTCGCTCAAAAAGGAGGGGGAAGCCAGATGGGCGTGGCTAATGCGATACCGACTCCGACTCCGAAGCCCGACCCCGACACCGACACCGAGACCGATGAACTGGTGCCCTGGCACCAGACCGAACAATAGTTCGTTTCCCAAGCCCGGTAGTTGCAGCTGGAGCCAGGTACCAGCTGGGCAACAGAGCGAACAATCGCAGAGTTCTGCGACTTTTTTTTGGCCTGGCGTAAAGCCTACCGGGCAACCAGAGCGAACAATTATTCGGTCTACGCCCAGCTGGGCTAAAAAACGAACAAAAAAAACCAGAGCTAGAAGCTCTGGCTTTTCCGAACAATCCCCCTTTCTATGTGATTAATAATAAATAAAAGAAAAATCCGAACATTGTAATCATGCCGAGTGCATTAACTAAGAACATCCAAAACATTTTAAATGTACCTTTCTTTAAGTGCATAACCATCGCCATACAGAACACTCGCTAAAGTGTAAACCATGTGAAACCCCATATCCATTCCACAACCACCAACACCAACGGAGTTAGTTTTATCTTTGTAAGTCCACTTGAGAACCTTGGCAACATGATAAGAATAATGGTGAATGTTGCTATCTTTGACAGAGTGGCAACTGATGTGCCTATACATCCCACTTCGTGACACTTGTCTAATTACTAAGTAAACAGTTGACCCTTTTGGGAAAGCATCTTTTAAAAGTTGTGTTGAATACTCAACAGTATTAAATTTTAAATCATCCATAATAGACTCCTTTTGATTCGTTTGTTTGTACCATTAATATAGGTAATTAGTGCCTAGATGTCAACAACTAATTTATTATGTCATATGATATAAACTGCTGCACATGCTGCAGCTTGTAGAACGAACAATAGTTCGCTACGCATGCTGGCACGGCTGGCACGGCTGGTCAGTCAGCACACGCTGCTCCAGGTACTGGGCCGAATACCGAACAATTGTGAAGTCCGAAGCCCGACAACACCAGTTTGCCCGGCTCGCCAGCGGCCAGGAGCGAACAATAGTTCACTTTCACACCCGGCCGCAAGCTCCACCGAACAAAAGAAAAAAAAAGAGCAGAGGCACGGCAGTCTGGGCAACTCCGACACCGAACAAGTCCGAAAGTCCGAGCCCGACAGCCCGACTGGTCAAGCCCGACCCTCCACGCCTCACCGAACACACCAAGTGTCGGTGTTATTTTGTGGGCGTTACGCTATTATGTTCTATCGTCTGTGGGTCGTTATGGGTCTTTGTGGCTACTTTCATGCGTTTCTGTGCAACATCTTGAAATTCTTGTAGTTTTTCCAGTATTTGCTCTCTTGTCATAGTGTCTGCTTGTTCATGTAACACATGAGCCTTATTTACAAGCAATCCAGTAGCCTTTAAACGCAGTTCTTCAGCACGGATAGCTTCACCGAACTTTCCGCTCTCCCACGCCTCATTTCTGATCTTGAGCAGATCACGGACTGACTTCTCAATCGTTACACCGAACCTAGACCGAGCTTCCTCACGCATCTCCTGATATCGCTCTTGCACAACTGGGTTACGCAACAAGCGAACAGCATCTACTCCAGGGTTTGCATAACCCGCTGACCTTGCAGCGGAAGTCTGCGTCATATCTTTGTGCATGAAGTTATCCAAAAAAGCCTGTTGTTTATCTGTTAATCTTTTCTGACCAGATAGCCTTTGCTCTCTAGACAGATCTTCTCCTACTCTTGGCATAAGTTCTCCTTTTTTGCTAACAATGTATATAGGGTATGGGGTGGGTTACTTACCACCCCCCTATACCCCCTATAGGGGGGGAAGTTCGGTAAGTTGGTAAGTACCAATGAAATCAATGACTTACAAGCTAAAATTAACTTGCAATGGTAAAAAGTAAGTTCGGTAAGTTGGTTTAATTTATCTAATATTATCAATGACTTATAACTTCCCTCTATTTTTACTTACCAAGTAAGTTGGTAAGTGGTAAGTAAATTACTCATAAATGACCAGTACATTATGGAAATCTGTACGTTTATACCATGACCCATTATCGGTACATTCATAGCCTAAATCACGCATTGCTCCCCACGTTTGAACCCAACAATAATGACAATCATCATCGCCTAATCCTGCACGTTTGTAACAGTTCTCTTTATGATTAATATCTAGTTTAATTTTTTGGGTAAGACCCATTTCAACTGCACAACCAAGACAGATTGTTCGTTTATTAACAACCAGTTCTCGGTTACGCAGAATCTGCTCGTTGCACTTTGTGCAGCGAACTCTAGGCAAGTTCTTGGAATTTTGGTAAACCATATTCATCTTCCTCAAATTTAACCTTTTGATAAAGCTTAAAATCACTATACATTGGCTCATTCTCAAGCACACCAACACCATTTAGGCTATCGCCCTCAATGATCTTGACCCACATTCGCTCTGATCCAACGCCTTTGCTTTTACCAAACGCATTAGGTGGAAAGCGAACTTTAGTATAGCCATCAAGCATAAATGCCTCATCTGATGCCAAGCCAACATTTTGTGGCAAGGCAACAACATTTTTAGCCAATCTTTGACCTACTTTTAATTTAGCCATTATGAACCTACTTTTCTTGCTAGATTGACTTTGAGTTCTTGAGCTTCTTCAGCCTCACGGACAGCCCAACACAAATAGTCTTTATCCATGCCAAAATCCTCATAACCTTGTGCAATACAATTGTAGTAAAATGCTTGTGGCACGTTGTAGCCTTTTCTACGCATAACGTAGAACATACACTTTCCTCTTGCACCTGGAATATCAAGATTGACGTAGATTTTTTTATACAGATATGGGAAACCCTCGAATCTATCTAAGGCTTTCTCACACTTATCTGTAATCTTCCATAAGCCAATAGGCACTTCTGCACCTTTGCACTTAATGATGTCTGCGACACCATTAAATACAAGTTTATAGTCCTTAAGCATAAAACTAATCATAGGCTTTGCTTTAGGACAACGCACTTCCATATTGGACATATTTAGATTTGCACCATATGCACCATACAACATTATGATAACTCCTCTAAGGCACTTGAGATTTTATCAAGAGTTTCTTGACCACTTGTACTCATTCTGTCGTAATCAAAATACAAATCGTCAATTAACTTACTGACTTTCTCTAAATCTTTTTTAGTAAAGACTTTAACTTTTACTAAGTTTTCCATTATGCAGTCCTCTCTTCCACAAAACTAAATACATTTTTCCAATCATCTGATTTCAATAAAAATGATTCCTTTGATAATGAAATATTAAGATCATGAATCTCAACATGGTTATCACAAACGTAAATAGCTAAATCTTTAGCATGATAGACATTCACACCACCAAATGATGCGTCAATCCAACTACTGGGTAAATTTTTAATTTTTTCCATAACACATTCTCCTTTTGTTAAAATGTTATACCATATATATAAGCACTCACTACCTATATGTCAAACAATTTTAACTGGGGCTTTACATTTTTTATTCTTGCTTTGGCGATTTCGTAGTATTCACGCTCTTTTTCTATGCCAATGAACCTAAAATCTTCTTCTCTTGCACCCATGCCAGTTGACCCACTGCCCATGAACGGATCTAACACCAGTCCATTTTTAGGCGTTACCAAGCGAACAAGATACCTCATCAACTCAACTGGCTTAACAGTTGGGTGAGTGTTCGCCTTAATCTCAGCTCCCAGTCCAGATTTACGCTCATCTTTTGATGTTTTTGCACAATAAAAGTATCTGGAAGCGTTACCCTGGTCGCCATACGCTGGCATAAGTTGTTCGCTCTCAGCAAGCTCACCAGCTGACCAGATCCCTTTATGTGTTCGTTGTCTGCTGACCTCCGTGCTGCTTGTTGTTGGGAATATTTCTTGCACTTGTTCGCTTCCGTCGTGCATAATATTACTGGGCCATCTGCCTCTAGGGTCTGCATCTGCGTATTCCGAACCCTCCGACTTCATACCACTATTATCATTAGTCCACACGCCATCTGCTGTTCTAGCTTTGCGAACAACCTTTTTCCGTTTAGCGTTAGATGTCTGACCAAACGATAGCTTGTCCACACCAATTGCAGCCTTACTTTGTTCGCCTTGATCACGGAAGTCTGGCATTGTGTTTGGGTGTTTGACCTCGCCTTGTATCCTACACCCATCAATGTTTATTGCACCAGTTCTATGCTTCATCACGTTGTCTGCAACTGACTTCTCTGACAAAGGCTTTCTTGCCAACACCATTGGTTCATGTGCGGGTTTTAACGCAGTACCCCACCCATATCCAATATTATGGCTTTTAGGAAACCCACTACCATACAACCAAATACATTGATCTCTGATTTCAAACCCAGCATCTTCTATGGCACACGCCATTCTGTGGTATGTTCGTGATCCGCTGAACGCTATCAAATGACCTCCAGGCTTCAGCAACTCATAACATTTACGCCAAGTGTTCGCTTGAAACGCTATATCACCTCCATCCCACTCCTTGCCCATAAAACCTTTTGATGCTCTGGCAAATGCACCATCAGTACCAAACTGAGCTGGTGCTGAATCTTCTTTACCGAACCTTTTGACTATTGATGTAAGGTGATACGGCGGATCAGTTACCACGCTATCCACCGAACATTTATCTATTGTATCCATGACTTCTAAACAGTCGCCATTATATACTGTGCTACCTTCTATTATTAGTTCCATTTAATGTCCTATAAACCATTTCTATTCCGAACTTTTCTCCAACTTCAATGCCCCTTTTCATGCCATCTGATATACCTTTATCTATGTAAACTGCCATGAGATCTGCGTGTTTGTACCAGTTGAAAGCTCTATCCATGCCCATTACACGTTGATCTTTGATCGCATCGTCTAAAACTTGCGTATAAAGTAAATGCGAGGCAAATGGTGACTCGCCTCGCATTAATGAATCAAACATACACTTTTTTGCATATGATAAATTTTGTTTTATCTTACCCTTATAGGGCGATTCTATGATTACCAACATTAAACAGCCTTAAAACAACTAGCTTGTACGTTGTAATCTTCAGGTGCATCGCCGAACTCATCTCTCAATCGACCAATGACCAGTCTTTTGCTAAAGTCTAAATCTGCTCTACACTCATCAAGACTGCTATATTCAACCTTACTGATGTGCATCATGCAATTGGTCTGACCACCATCATATCTTGAGCCTTCAATCCAAACAACGCAAATCATTAGAAACATTTTAACCATTCAACAAACTTTCTGTAGTAGCGAACAAAGATGCTCGGCTTTTTGTGGATAGTTGTTTGATGAATATGTAACTTCAAATATTTAGTATTCATAATAATAATCTCCGTTATCTAATTTTTCTTCTGCCTTAATTAAATCACAAACATGTTCATGTCCGTGTTCGCCATAATTTTTTTTAACTAGGGCTAACGCTTGTTTGTTTGTTAGTCCATCGTCATTTAATAGAGTACCGAAATATTCCTCTACTTCAATTAAAAGATTGTTTTGATAAGCAGTCATACTACTCTCCTTTTGCTTTTTGTAAGTTATAGTCATTAATTTTAGAGCCTAGCTCTTTACTGCCAGCCTCACATTGGTCAATCCAAACTCTTTTCGTGATATTACCTTTTGCATCACGATAGCGTCTCCAATGACCTCTTCTCATGTGCCATCTCTTTGGCGTTCCATGACCAGTAAAAATCTTTTCATATACAACTCTGCCTTTAGGTTTTGGCAAATCAATACTAATAAGATTATATTCGTTAAGTGGTACACGTTTTCCATATCTAACGTGTGTAATTTTATTCTTTGCAGGTTGCTGTTTTTGTTGAACAATAAGATCATAGTTAAGCAATGATAAGACACTAACAATAAACCTCATATCTCCACCTTGCAACAAAGCTAAATGTGTTTTCGCAATATCTGACACTGTTTGTTGAACATAACCATTTTTAACTTCATCTTTGCCAGCAATCCAATCCATACTGCTTGAATGAGTGGTATTAAATCGTGAATAAACTTCGTGCATTACCTTATAATCTTCTTCATTGCCATCAAGTGGAGTGGCTTTCCAATAATCTTTATTATCATCATACTCACCAAAATATTTTAAAACGTAAGGATGCCCAACTAATTTAACTGCTTCATTTACTTGCTCTTTAATCCAAAAATTTTTGTCCAATCTAGGTTTAGTGTAGACATCACCAAAAGTATTTTCTTTTACAATGGTGTTTAAAAAATGTTGGTACATACGATCATGGCTACAATATTCATCATTGATGATAGTATTTGACATGGGAGACATAATCCATTTACCTTCTTTTTCTCCATCTTGTTTAGGCAACAAACACCACATTTCATAAGTAGTGATTTTATCGCCAAAAGTTAAACTACCATTGGGATCAGTATCTCTTTGATGGATATGATAGCCAATACGATCCATATGATCTTTTGGTGGCTCAATCTTATCTTTATATTGAGGCAAATGCTTATGATACAATTTAGTCATTGCATAAACACGATAATGTTCATCCCACTCAATAAACATATTTTTAAATGGTGGGATTGCACCCTTAATCATTTCATTCAAAACATATGGTCTTGATAATGATGCCTCAATAGCATGATCAATGAGATCATTACTGATAACAAACTTCTGTGCATTAACCAGTTTAACTTGTAATTTTCTAATTGCTGCCTCGGCATAAGAATGTTGATGATAACCCATGATGGTTCTCTTTGGTTGCGACATAGCACCAATGATTTCACTTGCCATTAATGGTTTGTTAACAAACTCATCTTTTACAAATTTTTCAAACTTTGACATAATAATTCCTCATAATTGCTAGTATAGGATAGTTATAATAGGAAATCAATGCCAATGTCAAGACAAAAAAAAGACCCAGTTTTTAGCTAGGTCTTTTTTAAACAAACATTTTAAAACAAAAGGAGTGATCTATGATCACCATCTTTATACATTATATATAATCACAATAGGCACTCATGTCAACCTATATCATCTAAAATGGTGCGAGAAAATACATTAGTTGGACTTCTTGATACTCTGCCATACTCTATTTCTTTTAATGCTCTTGGATCGTCTTCAAACCATTCTTCTTGAACAACTGGTGTTACTAAATTGTTATTATATAGCTCTCTTGCAACACAACTTTCGCAAACATTTTTATACGTTCTTTTCTTTTTAGGAACAGATAATAATTTGTCGCACTTTGAACATCTATCATATTTTTTCATCATTTTCTGCCTCCTTTATTGCATAAAATATTCTAGCTACGACCTGTGGCACGATACTATTTCCTAAACATCTAAGTCGGTGTACCCTGTTGGATACCCCATTAGCCACTCTACCCACGTTGGGTTCAGCGTTCCAGAGGACTGGTCTCTCACGGAAGGATGGTTGCCTAACATCTTTTGCATCTTCCCCCCTGGTCGACCCGCTGCATCTTCGTTTGCCGATGGTGTAGGGAACATCTCCTTTTTGGGATAATCCCATTTCTCCATTCTTGGTGGTCTTAGTGTCACCCCCAACATCTGTTCTGCTTGTTGTTCGGTCAACTCTCCCCTCTCCACCTTTTTTCTGAATATCATCGTCTGACCCATTGACGCATGTCCGTACCCCTTTGTTGTCGGTGTCGGCCACATCGTTTCTTTCTCCGCTACAAATGTCCCCAGAGTGTGTGCTCTCGTTCCCTTTTGAACTGACGGCGGAACTGTGTATCCGTCTTTCCAATCTCTTGCTCTCGGTGTTGGGTACATCTTCACGCTGTCCGCTAGATTTAGGCTGTGAGATGTCTGTCCGTCCTTGCTCAAGCGTCTGTTGTTCGGTGTCAACTCCGCTTGCGGGTGTTCTATCTCTTGTGTTGTCGGTGTTGGCCACAAGGTCGAAGATGTCTGTTTGTACAAATTCATCGTCTGTTCGTCTACTTGCTCCCTCAAGTTCGCTGGTTTGGTTCTGCCCTTGCGTTGACCCTCCATTAACTTGGTTGTTCCCTCCTCTGAACGTGGTGGTAAATGATCCATCGTGTTCGGAGTAGCCCACAATCCAGCATCGCATTCGTCTATGTTTGGCATCGACGGCTGCAGCTGGAATAAGATATGGTATGGCTTTATACCCGATACTTTCCAAGTCAACGAGACTTCTTCTGAGACCCATTGGCATTGTAACAAAGCCTGACACATTTTCGCCAATGATCCATCTAGGTCGTATGTCTTCAATAACCCTAACCATTTCGTGCCAGAGATCTCTGTCATCTTCGCTGCCTCTTTGAGATCCTGCAACCGACCAAGGTTGACATGGGAATCCTCCAACAACGATGTCTGCGTCTTTGTATTCTTTTGCATTAAAACTCCTTATATCACTATATATTGGTACATCGTGCCAATGTTTACGCAAGACTTTTTGACAATAATCATTTTGTTCAACAAAAGCTATTGTCTCAAAGCCACCTACTATTTGTTCGGCGGCATAACTAAATCCACCTATACCACTAAATAAATCTACTATCTTCAACCTGTACACTCCCCACCATCTTGTTGGCAAAGATAAGCCTCATCATTAAATATCCAATCTTGTTGTGCATTAACAAATTTAGCAAACTCTTTCATGCTCCTCTTACGTTCAAATCTTTTATTAAGCCTTTGTTCGGCGTCAATCCACCACTGGGCTAACTCTGGGTGATCTCTTACCATAGATGCAAGTTGCGATTCAGATTTAAGAAAACATAAATCACAATTGCCTTTAATTGTTTTTCCTTTAACAACTGGTAAGTTTAATTTAAAAGATTGTTCGTTCCAAAAGTGATCTACATCATGCAAACTGTGATTAGCTTCAACCATTGGATAGTGTGGATAGAAGCCATTTTGAAAACCATCTTTGCATCTATGCTTCTCGTCTGACCTTATGCCCATGATGTTGTGCCATCTCTTCCAACCAAGACTTCTTAAATATTTACTTATGGTGTCTCTTTTCAAACTACCAGTACAAAATCTTGCTAATGGATTAGGCAACATTTGATGTTTATTTATTAATTTATCAAATGGTTCGCCTTTCTTACTGGCAGTTTCATAGTCTACGACCTTAAATATATGCTTGTTCTCATCATTCAAATCATATTCTAACCAGACAACTTTCATTCCCCAGTTGAGCGAACAATCATTAATAAACTCAAGTGTCTGTGGCATCTCTCTGCCAGTGTTTGCAAAACAAACCACTGCGTTATCTGGCAAACCATTGTTGTTATCAATGATTTGTTTCAACATAAAGCCACTAGTTCTCCCGCCACTAAAACTAATTACACAATTATTGTCTGGAAGTTTATACATTATCCCTCGCAGTAGTAGCCTCGTATTCACCTCTACTCATATCGCCATCTATTGTGCCTAGCCACTTACGACCACCACTTGTGCTAAAAGAATACTTGGCGATTCTGCCCTCTTGTATTAGTTCTCTTACAAGACCATCAATCATACGTTGTGTGCAATTGTTAAGCACGTTTGGTGCATCTGTATCAGCAGACATACGTTGTAAGATAGCGTCTGCACCAGATTGTTGTGTCATGGCCCTTCCCTCTCTTTCACAATCTGCAATCCAACTAAACAATGCGTTCTTCTTAATCTCTTTATTTGATCCAGTATGTAATCTTGATATGTCTTCACTTCTATCTAACAACAATCCACTAAACTCATCTCTAATAAAGTGTCTAATGTTTCTGTTCGCTGGACCATTAGATTTTACTACTGCACCATCAAAGCATTTATTTCTTTGATAATCTATGCCTAGATCTTGGCAACGTCTTCTGCCAGTTGCTTCATCTACTTGCCATAGAGCAAAAGCACAACGAACACCATCAACCAATGCTGACGTACCTCTAATCATATTTCTTGCTTGTTCGGGCGTACTAACAACTGCATCTTCTTTTATCTTTGTCATATGATGACACATAATGACTGACGCACCAGTTTCTGTAGCTATCTGTGCCAGCAATCCAGTTAGTGCTGCACCCGCCGCTGGATCTGCATTAACGTCTGCGTGAACAAAAGATGCCAATGGATCAAAGACTATAAGTTTAAGGTTCTTCATTTGTAGTATTTGTTCGTAAAGCTTATCAAATTCATCGCTTGTTCTGTAGCCATCATGTGTTTCTTGCAGTATAGGGAAAACACCACCAACATTAGGCAAACTGACGATTCGCAGTTCATGATCGTAGCTTGATCTTTGATTGTCTATATCAAGTCTTTCTATTCTTCTGTGCATCTCTGCTTCATCATCCTCAGCAGTAAAGATGATTGAATTACCAAATTCACTTATTGTACCACCAAATGATTCTGACATAGGTTGTCCACTTGATACTTTCATAGCTAAATCAAGCGTCATCATACCTTTACCACTATCACCTGCGGCAGAGAATATAATTGGCACAGCTAACGGCAATGTGTTCGCTATCAAAAACTTCTGCACTGGTGCATCACCAACAAATCTGTTTATTAACAAACTGTCATCAAGTAGATTAATATTCTTTTTTACTTGCTTAACATTAGTATTAAGGAACTCGTTTATGTTAAATTGCTCTGCAACTGCATCAACAACATCCCATCTCTCTGGCTTACCTCTTGGTGGTGTGAGTGTGGTAACTGATTTAACACCAGCGTTTAATGCAAGTTCTTGAACAAGTTCTGCTAGTTTGCGACCTGCATTATCATTATCTGGCCATATTATGAGTTCTTTCTCATGCAAAGGAGAGAAGTCAAATAGGTTTGCAGATTTCTTTGAGAGCATACCCGCACCACCCATCGTGCATGTCGCAGTATAACCAAGCTCATTAAGTGCATCTGCACATTTTTCTCCCTCTACCCATATTATTTTATCTGACGCAACAATGTTCGGTATATTATACAAAGGTCTAACGTCTGGCATCTTTGGATAATTACTGCCACCAGTAAACTGTCTAAACTCTTTCTTAGGCTTACCATGACTATCAAGAACTGGATTACCTTCACTATCCTTTGCGTTATATCTGCGAACAAGACATAAAAGCTCACCTTGTGCATTAAGATATTTATGTTCGCTATCAAATGGTGTGTTTAAATTTATATGTTGTATATTTGGATCAACAATGGAACTTATCTTTTCAACTGGTCTTGGTGCATCATCACCTAAATAATCATCAAAGAACTCTTTAACTTCAGGCAACTTCATATTTCTGCCTTCCATCAATATCTTAACAATACCTCCAACACCATCTGAGCCATTGAAATCTTGACCTTTCATAAAGTATGGGGATCTAGGATTAATATCTATTTTAAGAGACTTACCTGCTTCGCCACTAAGCGAACCAATTGTAAATTGATCTCCTCTCACAACACCTTGTGGGTAAGTATCTTTTAGTAAATCAATTTGAATATTTGCAGGAACTCTTTCGCTAATTAGCTCAACTAATTCCTTTGCATCCATAGTCCTTTTACTGTTGCCAAACTTTATAATGTTCATTACCATCCCCCTTGATGGTGGCACTTTGCTACCTTCTGTGTCACCATCAACCATCTCCCCAACATGTGTCTGCAAATTGACACCACTTACAATCAAATACATCTCTGTTCTGTGCTATTCTAGGTAGCATTTCATTTTGTTTTGATGCTCTTAATATATCAACTGCTCTATCACTAGCGTATTGTGCTAACTCTTGATTAAACGGAACAAGCTCATAGAATATCTCACTAGTGTTTTTATTAATCACTGTAAACAAACATGGATTGTCTGTTAGCTCCATATATGCTTGATACAATGCAACTTGCACTTCATAAGTATGATTAGCTTTTATCCCTTTCATTTTGAAATCTCTAAACTTCTTTTCATTAGCAGACTTACACTCCCACAACATTGGATAACTAACATTCAAAGGGCCAGAACAAATAACGCCATCTATATGTCCTTTGATCTCATCATCAGCTATAGAAAATCCAAATTGTTCGCCATTACTATCCATAGTTCTTATGTCAAATCCTGCATTTCTAATCCAACCAGCCATACTTGTTTCTATCTCATGTCCAAACTGAAAGACCCTTAAAGTTCTAGCATTAAACTTTTTTTCTTCATCAGGTTCACAACCAGTGTAAATATACTGTATCTTTCTTGCACATTTATCTCCCAACATTGATGCACCTAAATACTTACGTCTAGGTTCTTTTCTATTTTTGTTTACAATAGTTTCATCAATAACTTCTTCAAAAAGGCAATTCGTCTTCATCGATTGTGTTGTCTTGTTTTTCGTAGACATATTCAAAAAGTAGTTCGTCGAGTTTGGTTTTTTTATATTGTTCATCTGAATCTATCCTTTTTGAAAATTGCATAATTAATATTGTTGCGACTATCTCATCTTCAGTTAGTTCGCTTAATTTTTTATCCCAACCAATTCTTGTAAATAATTTAGTTAGATTTTTTAGTGAATCGTCTCCGATTGCGGGTTTATCCATCTACCTTCTCCTTCTTCATACAGAGCACCCTCTGCCATTGTTACGCCTTCAAACTTAGCAATAAATACCATGCTTAAAACGTAGTTTTTATTTTTGTTCATCACCTTAATCAAAGCTTCTTGCATCTTATGTGCAGTAACGTCTGGGTGATCATCAAAACTAAACTGAACGAACATTTTGCCATCTTTAAAGTTTTCAATACCAACTTTGTTCTCTTCTTGAATAGTGTATTCAATTACCATTCTTGCCATCTTTTGCCTCTATTGCTAATGCCGCATATCCAATAATATCAATCATGTTATCTTCAACTCTTGGATTTTGACTGTTTCTAATTTGTTTAATACCAATCATAGCTCTATACACATCATGTATATCAAGTGGTTCTTTTAACTTTTTTCTTAATAATATATTCCATATTTGAGCTATATAAGTATGTGTTTCTGTAGCGTCACCATGAGACTTAGCTCTTGGCCCATTGATTATTAAATCTACTTTTTTCAATGCTTCACTTCTTTGCATTATTGTCTCCTTCGTAATAGCTTAAAATCTTTGCATCAATTTCTTTTTTATTCCACAAATAATTTAGCCAACAAGCTGCTTTGTATTTGTTCCAACTAAAATCCATAGGCTTGATAAAATGACCTAATTGTGCAAGTGCATCTCTTTGTTTTACGCTTACACCTTGATTCAACCACCTCTTACCTTTCTTTGAGCCATCACCATCTTCTATGCCTCTTAGAAAGTCATCAGCAGATGCAATTGCTTGTTCCTTAGTTCCAACACTAACAACCCTTAAACGCCCTTTGTTACGCCTTATAATAGCCACAGATAGATCATCTAGGTGTGCTACTAGACCAAATCCATTAAAACCACTTGCCATCATACATCTGTTATTCTCAAATAAGTCAAGCCATCTAAATGGTGATCTATCAATAAGATCAACTTCTGTCATAGTAAAGTTATCAAGAACTTCTTTGTCTTGAGTGCCAAATTCATGTCCACAAATAGGACACTCTCTTGATGATAATGGGATTTCAGACTGGCACTCTGGACAATTCTTAAGTGGAGTTGCACCACCAGTAATTGATTGAGCACCATCAAGATCAACACCTTCATCAAGTGATCCATGTGTAAGAACGCTTGTGCCAAAATCTAAGACGATACAATCTTTCTTAATTACTCCAGGGTATTCTTCTTGACTGATTGTTCGCAAACCACGCCCAATCATTTGCACCATTGTAGATTTGTATGAGCATGGTCTTGTAAGCACGATGCAACTAATTGGTGGTGCATCAAAGCCTTCGGTCAATACTGCAACATTGACTACAACTTGAACATCACCATGCTCTAAATCATGCAATATTTCTTTACGTTGTTCGCTTGGTGTATCACCAGTTACAATTTCTGCTCTAATACCTTTCTTTCTGAACTCATCACAAACATCTTGTGCATGAGTGATTGTGCTACAAAAAACAACTGTCTTTCTTTCACTAGACTTATCTTGCCATTCTTCAACAATCTTCTCATTGATGGCACGTTTATTCATAATTTTCTCAACTTCTGACATATCAAAATCAGTTACTGTCTTGCGAACATTTTGTAAGTCTTTCTGCACACCCACATCAACAACGTATGTTTTAGGTGGTACTAAGAAGCCTTCTCTGATTAATGTGTTAATCTCAATCTGATGTGAGCAGTTGGTAAATACTTTCTTAAGACCTTTTCTGTCTCCACGATTAGGTGTTGCAGTAAAGCCAACAATCTCTACTGATTCATTTGCTTGTTTAACTTTATCAATGATACGCATATATGTATCTGCTACTGCATGATGACTTTCGTCTACCACAACCAAGTCAAAGTGATTGATGTTATTTAAATTGTTCTCTCTTGATAGTGTCTGCACCATGCTAAATATTGTGTTGCCAGACCAGTCTTTTTCCGTGCCATCAACAATGCTTGTTGTAATGTTAGGGTTAACCTTAGAAAACTTAGTTCTATTCTGTCTTACTAACTCATCTCTATGTTGCAGAATAAGAACCTTGTTGCCTACTTTGTATCTCTTGCCAACTAAGGCAGATAACATAATTGTTTTGCCTGCACCAGTGGGTGCAACTACAATTGTATTCTTATGTTTGTCTAATGCAGTTGATGCGTCGTCTACTGCTACTTCTTGATATGGTCTTAAAATCATGTTTGTTCCTTAAATGTTGGGTAGCTTTGCGGCATCGGTGCTACCCAAAACCGACTCTAGCAGACGAGAAAGGTGTCCTGCCGCTAGAAATCTAGAAACCTACTTCTGTGCCCAAGGTGGTAAAGCACCGCCAGTAGAAGGTTGTTGAGTTTGTTGTGGTTGAACTTGTGGCTGTTGTGCTTGACCAGATGAGATATACTCCTTGCTATTAGTAGTAAGAGCAACCATCATCTTGTTCTTATCAGCATAACCATTAGTGCCTTTCTCAACAGCAATCTTTACACAAAACTCTGAACCATCAAGCACGTTTAAATCATTAACTTTTCGCTTCATGGCGGCTTCTGGTGAAGTATCATTTGGGTCTAATCCAAACGTGCTATTGATAATATCTCTAAAAGTTCTAATGCCAATTTCTTTACACCAAGGCATACCACTTTCAGGGTTAATCTTACCACCATCAACCATGATATTTTGCCAAAACTTGCGTCTGTCATACTTACCACCAACTACAGTGAACTCACACTCTAGCCACTTAGTGCCAGTCTGACCTTGCTTGAACATAGGTTGTGTTGAATAATCAGGAATAACTTCTGTACCTCTTTTCATTGTTAAAATAACACGAGCTACTGTTCCTGCTGGAATTAATTCAAATTCATTTTGATTTGAATCGTTTGGGACATCATTAAAATCAATCATTTATTATCTCCTTTTTCGCTAGATTTGATTGCATTAGGGTCAACGAAGTTTAAATCCCTATCTCCATTTGACCTACCACTGATTTTTGCCAATAGCTTACCAAGATGTGGCTCTTCAATTACTTCTAACTGACCAGACCTATCTTTTGCTGGATAACCAAATTGGTTAAGTGTTTGACATACAAAAGCCCTATAAGGACCATGTTCTTCACTTGGCATGACTGCCATAGTGATAACTTCATCAACGATACCAGGTAGCTCACGACCAGTCTTAGAACCTTCAATCTGTAATTCATATTGAGTTCTACCATAGTCATCAACCTTTTCATCTAAGATGCCAACAAAGATAACATTCTTAGACCTAATATGTTGCAGATGTGTTAGCCATGACATCATCTCACGACCTTGCATACCATAAACAGCTCTTGTATCAATCTTGCCAGTCCTATCTGATTTATTATCAGGGTGCCCTAGACAATATTGAAAGCACAATCTACCTGCTACAGTAATACTGTCCACAAAGATGGAATCATACTTCTTCATCATCTCAATCGAGTCGCCATACATTTGTGAAACTCTTTCATATTCCACAACTGAATATGGTTGCTCTGGTGTCAAAGCTGGATTAGGACCACCTAAGAAACATGCAAAATCTCTACACTCTTCCCAAGTTTTTGGTCTAATAACGTCAATAGGCCATCTCTCAATAGCTGCATCACCAGCCTCTAAGTCCATAAACAAAGTAGTATCGGGATCAAGAGTACGGGCAAGTGTTGTCTTGCCCACACCACTTTGACCACAAACCACAATCTTATGACCACGCTTTTCTGCTAATCTTTCATCAGCAGTAATAATTTTAAGAGCCATTATTATCCTCCGTAATATCCACAGATGTACCAGTAAGTTCTACAGTTCTGTGCTCTTGTAGTTTTGCTTTGATAGCAGGAGGTGCATTGTTGTATTTACGCTCATCAATGCCATAAGTAATCTTAGCATAATGCCTTGCATCATCTTGATCCATATCCATCAAAGATTGTGCAAGACCTTCTTGATCCCAAGTAACTTTTTGCCTCAAGCTAACCTTAACTTTATAGCCATGCTCATGTAATGTTACAGAGCCATAATCTTTGCCATCATCTGCAAGTTTATTTCTTGCAGTGTTGCCAAACCTAATTGCAAGATCATCATTAAGATGAGCTTGTTTATCCTTTAACGCTTGAATTTGGTTCTTCAAGTCTTCACGATACTTGAACAAATCCTGCAAAGGCATATGTAAAAAATCTAAATCCATAATTATTCCTTTCTCTTTATATAAAATAGACACTAGATACCTGTAACATAGGCACACATAACCTAGTTGTCAATAAGGTTTATTATTTTTTTTTGAAAGAAAGGTAAATATCTATATTGTGTATGGCTTTCATCATCTTCTTTTTTAAACGAAACTCTGGCGTTTGTATGCCTTTTGCATCTTCTACAACCAGTCTTGATAAGCCATCTTCTTCTTCAAGAAGGTATCTAAAATCTGCTATATAATTACAAATCTTAACGTCATTAATACTTAATTCATATTTAATTTGACGTTCTAATTGTGTAACTACACCAGCTCTTTCCATAGCTTTTAACTGACCCCAACGCTCTGCTTCCCATCTACTATCAAACTTTAATCCCATAGCCACAGTTTTTTTTGCGAAATATTTGTTTGGTCTTCGGGTTTTTTTGGGTATAATTGGGTATTTATAAGTCATGGAGGTAGTATAATGGCAGACCCATCAAAGTTCAAGTCAATAGGTATAGATCTTAGCACCTATAATAAATTAAAAATTATATGCGATAAAGAGCGTAGAAACATACGTCAACAAATTGGATTAATGGTTGATAATGAATATGAAAAACATGATATTACAAGCAACGTAAAGACGTTAGGATTAGGTACCCTCGACCGCTCTCATTCTTGAAATTAGGCGATTCGCTCTATTTGTTACCTGTTTGTGCCAACGGCTGTCTTCCATCTGAACGGCACATTCTTGCCAGTCGTTGTTCGCTATTGCAGCACGAAACTTTTTGAATCCACTTAATCTAGGTCTGCCCATATTGAACATCATGTTCGCACAGATTTTTTGAACTTCATCTGGTAAATCATCAAAGTTTTCAAATAGTTCTTTGCACTCTGATATCGTTATTTCAATATCTTTTGCAAACAACTCGTTAACTCTTTCTTCAGATACCTCTGTGCCAACTGGCTTACCATATTCTTCATCCCATTCATTTATGAGGTGTCCAATTCCTAACGTGGGTAAGTTGAGGTGGTCGAGGTACACGGACATAACCTTGCCCTCATCAGTAGCTATTTCTTCTCTTAATTCATCTATGTTCATCTGTTAAATAATTCTCCAAATTGTTCCATATTAGCAGAAAGTGGTGATTGAGGCTTACGTCTAGCAGCTATTGCTTGGTCTGTAGGATTCAAACCTAATGCAGCACCAACACCTGGACTTGTTACATCTATGCTTCCAACGGCAGTGTTTGGGTTTACTGGTTGCACATTTCTAACTTGATTAGTCGTTTGATTTACGATGTTACCAACTGCTTGATTTATGCCACTGCTCTCAGATAATGCTTGTAATTGATTAGATGTATCTCTTACGCCCTCTTGAATTGTTTGTGTTGTTGCTTGTCCAGGTCTAAAGGCGTTAGCCACAGCGTCTAAAAATACTCTTTGTTGTTCGGCAGTCGGACTAGCAGTATCGTCTAATTTTTTAGCAGCCTCAACTATTTCTTTCATAGCCTTTTTACCAGTAAATAGTTGACCAAGAACAAACATTTTTGCAATTCTTCCAACATTGTTGAATATGTTTGCCAATATACCTTGAGCAACCAAATCACCTTTTGGAATGTTTGATGATATTCTGTTTAATATTTTTCCAAAATCTCTAATGTTCTGTGCTTGACCAGCAGTTTCTCCAACATTAGGAAATACTATGTCTAACTTATTGCTCTTATCTGCTCTTGCAATGTTTTTAGCTAATTGTTTCATGCTATCAGCGTTTGTTACTGCACCAACATTATCAAGCATATTTTCTACATAAGTGCCTCTAATGGTTTTTAACTCTGCAGGACTGTCTTTAAAAAACTCCATGACAGCTCTTATGTCGCCACGAGTAGTACCTGGTGCCATTACAAAATCTACTGCTTCCTCTGGATCAAGCTTATTCTCTCTAATTTTAGTAAAAACACTTCTATCTCTTAATCTTGATGTTTCTTGTAATGTTTCCAAAGCACCACGCATAGCAGTAGCCACACCTTGATCCAAACCTTGTGCGACAGCGTTGGACAATACTTCTTCATCAATGTTTGTTAGTTTTAAGTCCTCAAAACCTTTGGCAACTTGCTTTAATCTATTGTATTCTGCCCTACCATATAACTCTACGCCAGTTTCACCTAAATCATCTAATGACTTTATAAATTCATTTGGTTTAAAATTTGTTGGCTTGATTGATGCAAAGCCAGTTTTAGTTAAGGCACTTTGCAACCAATCTCTACCCATCTGACCTTTTATTTGATTATATTGCGTGTCATCTAACGCTTTTTTTAATCTCTTTAGACCAGTAGGTGTGCCACCATTACCAATAATTTTTTGAGTTAATCCAGTTAAAGCTCCAGGTCTTGTGATGTCAAAGGCTCCACTTCTCATTTGAGATACTAAATCTTTTGATCCTAAAGACGCGGATATATCATCATATAATTTAGTGCCTTCGCTAAATTGTTTTCTTGCTGTTGGTAACAATTTAGATGCAACTTTAATTTTGTTAAACGCCTCTGAACCTAGTTGTTTAGTTATATCATCTGTCAAAGCGGTAATATTTGTATCCATAAGTAAGTTGTCAACTTTACGAATGGCATCATCCCAAACTTGACTAAGATTTACGGACTTATCAATAATACCTTTTTGTACGACTTCTTCTGGTGTTTTGGGTGCATTTTTTAAATCCCATAGTTTTCTTCTTAATTGATATGCGTCTGTGAAAGAAGCCTTATCGCCTAACCCTCTTAATACTCCAGCTAGTTTTAAACCTACTTTTCCTTCTTCTGTAGCTAATTCACCAGTTCCTGCCTTTAAAAATTTCTTCTCTGTTAAATCTGCAACATCTTTAACAAGATTAGTTGGCAAAATTCTTGCGTCACCAAGGGATGTTTCAATAACTTCATTGATTGTTGCCCATTGTTGAGACATGGTGTTTTCAAAGTTCTTTGCAGATTGTTGTACAAAGTTAAATATATTGTCATCTAATAGTTGATTACGCTCTAAGCCACCTGCTAAATTATCAGCAGACTCTTTAAGAGCAGTCATTATAGATCCATAAGCTTGTGTTTGCTTCTTAGCTAATTCTTTACCAAACTTTTTTTCAAACTCAATAAACAACTCACCAGCTGATTTTTCACTACCTTCTGTCACACCTTGACTTATAAGCTTGTTTAGTTCGCCTATCTCTTTTTCCATAGCTTGTGCTATTTTTTGTGTTCTTGGTGATCCACCTAATACACTCTCTTGTAGTTGTTGGAACTTGGCTGCAATGGGTCTACCTTTTATTTGTGCAATAGTAGGCTCTAAACCTCTTTTAATACCCTCAGCCGTAATTCTTAAATCTTCTTTACTTGCTTCTTGTATAAATTTTTTACCAGATGGAGCTATGGCTCGGTAAGCTAATATAGGTATGCCGAACAACAGTTCTCCAGCCGCAGCTATACCGCCTTCAACAGCGGCATCTGTTGCAATTTCTCCAGCGGTTTGTTCGGAAACACCAGCAATACCCTCAATAGCTTCTTCTACAAGAGAGCCACCACCACCACCGATAAACGCACCAACTGCTCCACCAAGTAAAGTGCCGATGCCAGGAGCTATTGTTGATCCAACTGCAGCACCTTTAATTGCACCAGTTATACCAAGACCAAGCTCTGGTATAATGCCTGCTAAATCAGATAGATCGTTTCTGCTAAAACCTTCTTCATCAATAAGAACATTTTTATCTGTCTCAACACCAACTTTTCTAGCACCACTTGGCGTTAATGCTAATCTGCCTCTATTATCTCTTGTGTAATCTTCTCTACTAAAACCTTGTGTGGCAAGAATATTCTCTTCTTCTGCCTTGTTTTCAGCACCTGACAACAACGCTCTTAAGCCTGCGTCTTGGATGCCAGATTCTGTATCAAAGTTTGCTTGTGGAGTGACAGCTTGTTTTTGTTGAGTTGTTTTTGTTTCTTCTAATAAATCATCAAAAGTAAGATCTCGTTTTTGTTGTACAAAAAACTGTGATCTTATAGCATCTGCCTCTTGTTGCGTTGGTTGATCGCCAGCTATTTCAACCTTGACTATACCTTGTGGAGTTTCAACATTAATTATAGCCATTATGTTGTCTCTTGAGCTTGAAATCTATATACGCCATCTTCACCAACAACCATTTTAGTTCCTAATGTTCCAGCACCTTCTCTGTTAACTTTAACTCCAAATTTTTCTAAATTGCTATAAGCTTCTTCAATCTCATCTCTTTTACTTAAGGTAATTTGTTTAAAAAGTCTATTTAGTTTAGTTTTAAGTAAGCCAATATCAGCATCTCCACTAAAAACATCTATTGCTCCAACTATTTGATCAACTAACTTTCTATCATTATCAGATATGGTTTTGCCACTTTCACCAAGAATTTCTGCTGCGTTTCTTGCTTTAAGTTCTGTTAACAATGTGTTTAATTGTTTTACTGGATCAGTTTCGCCTTTACCCATTGGTATCCCAAAAGATATAGCTAATTGATTTCCAAATGATCTAACTTGATCAGCAGCACTTACGCCTGTTTGATTAATTACTTTTGCAATATCTCTAAATTTATCAATACGCCTTGTTAAACCTTTTTCCATAGTTTCTATTGCGTTTACTGCTATTTCAGGAGAAACAACTCTTGATTTTGCACCAGTTTCATTGTTTGGATTTGCATAAAAAACATCAACAGTTATTTTAGATCCACCGAACAATGGGACTGATCGAGGTTTTTCTAAATATACTTTTTTCTTGTTTTTATTAGCAGCAGTTATTAGAGATTTTGTCATATCCATGTATGTAGAGGCATCTACGACTTCAAATCTGTTATTAAATTCTTCGTTATTCATTAAATTATTAAGCTCATAGCTGTTAAGTCTTGAAAATCTACCTGTGTTTTGTAAGACACTATTTTGAAGACCGCCCTCTTTTGGAATAACAACATATGAACGTCTATCCATAGCTTTCTTTTGATCTGACTCTCTCTGACTTAGAGCATAAGACCCTGCTTTAGCTCTTATTGCCTTTGCCTCTGCCACTGCTTTTCTAAAATCTGGCATGGCAGCTTCACCCGCCTCACCTGTGGCTCTTAATATATTACTTATATTAAAACCCTTACCTGCTCTGTTCTGCATAAGTGCTAATCCAAAGGACATTAATGCTTGTTTAGTATCTGCCTCACCAGAAACATCTAATCCAGTTGCTTCTCCAAACTCATTAATATATTCATCAAATGTTTTAGGCTTAACGCCAGGTCTTGATTCAGCTAAAAACGCATCTAAAGCTTTAACTGTAGCTTTCTTAGCTGGTGTATCTGCACCCTCCACTTCAGTAGTGGTGTCTTTATCTGCATCAAGATCACTATCAAAGCTTGTGTCAATAACTTCACTCGTTTTAATTGTAGGCTTTTTATCTTCTTCTTCACCTTTGATTTTATCTACAGTTTCTTTGTCAACCTCACCTTGAGGATCAAATGAACTAGTGTCGCTAACACTTTTACCTACTAAATTTTCAAGTGCTTTTGATGTTTCAGATGTTAGTTTATCTTGACCTTCTTGTGTAAAAATATCCGATCCTGGCATAGATGTTTTTTCTTCTGTCGGTAAAAATATCTCTGGACCAGCACCTAAAACTTTATCCTTTGTTTGTTTTGCAAATTCTTCAGGTGTTATTTGTGACAAAAAATCTGCTGGTATATTTCCTGCGGGATTTGTTAAAGCACCAATGCCTCCAGTTAACAATCTTCCACCTTCCAGAGCAGTAAGAGGTATATCTCCTAAAAATTGCAAAAGTTTACCACCTTGTGTTTTAGGTTTGCCGAACATTTGTTCCATATTTTTTACTGGTGGTATAAATGTTTTAGCGGCTGGACCTGTGCCCGAAAATAAACCTTGCCCATACATTTGTGATAATTCTGAAAAAGTTTTAGGTTTTTTAGGTAATCCTAAACTTTGTAATAAAGTATCTGTATCTCCAAGATTCAAGCCTTGTTTTGGTGCCATGTTACGCTCTTCTTGCTGTTGGTCCACCACTAAAAGGTGCTATTTGTGATAATGTAGTATAAGCACCTATTCCTTGTAAAAATGGGTTAGCAGCGGGTTGTGTAGCTTGTGTAAATGTTGAAGGTATACTTGCACTAGGCATACCTTGTAACAAGTTTTGACCTATTTGCAATCTAGTGAAAGGCTCTTGTGCTTCTTGCATTAAATTAGCTCTTTGTGCGTCTAACTCTGCTTGTTGTTGTCTTTGTCTTAAAGCACCTAATTGTGTTAATTGTGATATATCTGCTTGACCTAATGCTTGTTGCAAACGCCCAACATCACTTGTAGTGCCTGCTAAAGTACCAAATGCTTGTCCAAGACCACCAGATAATCTTCCTGCCTCTTGTGATGCTTTTAACGCCTGTCCAAAGCCACTTGATAAAAGCTTTGATAGCGTGTCTGCTTTTACTTGTTGCAAACCTCTATCTGCCTCTGCTCTTTGAACGCCTTGTCTTGAACCACCAAATGCACCAGCACCAACGGCTGCGGCATCTGCCCTTGATCTTTGTTGTGCCGCTTGTCTGTCTAACTCATTTAGTGCTACGTCTATAACTTGTTGTTGAAATGGATTTTGAAATCTCTCTATGCTTTCTGGCTGTAAAAAGCCTAAACCACTTGTAATTGCTTGTTGTCCAGCAAGGGCTTGATCTCTTGCACCCTCAAGAAAAGGTGTAGCAGTACCAACCATTTGTTCGCCCAACTCTGCTGCCCTTGTTGTTAACGGATCTGCACCAGCAATTTGAACTCCTGGTAGACCTAATGGCTTATCTAATAAACCTGGTGTTGTTTGATCTTCACCATCAAATACACCAAATCCAGTTTGCAATAATCTTTTTTGCAATCCCTCAAGAAAAGGTGGTAATCTCTGTATATTTTCGTATGTAACTGTGCCGTTTGCCATTACGCCCTCGCCTCTAGTTTATCCATCATATCATAGGCTCTTTGTATGCCCTTTCTTTGGTTTCCATCACCTAGACCTTTTACTGCATCTTTGGTCAAAACAAACTCACCAGCCATCAACATAGCAGGTACATCGTCTTTTGTTCCAGAACCTTCAGATGGATCAATACCACCATTTCTTCTAGGAAAGTCCATGATATTACCACCATCTGCTGCAAATCTTACACCACCAAGTTGACCTCCTGGCCCACCAAAGCCAAATGGTCTTTGCTCAAATTCACGAGGTCTTTGTTCGTCTTCATCTCCAGCAAGTAATTGTGCTATCAAACCTGCAGTTAATCCCTCTCCAACTTTAGTGTTAAGCAATCGTGCTAATAAGTTATCATCTGACACTCCAGCAGCTTGTAATAATTCACCACTAAATGTTTTAGGTGCAACCCCTTGTATTTGCTTACTTACATTTTCTATAGGTGGTTTTTTGTTTTGGATTACTTCATCTATTGCTTGATTGCGAGAAACTCCTTGATCTAAAGATCGCCTAATGTTTTGTTTGTTTGCTAAATCTTGTGCGACATTTTCTGAGCCAGTAAACTGATCTAAGGCCATGCCAGAAACTCCAGCTAATAAAGCATTTCTAACTGCGTCTTTGTTTTTCCCACCCATTAACTTTGATGTTGCGGCACCAGTTAATGCTCTTGTTAAAAAGGGGTTCATTGCAGATTGAGCACCAAATAATTGACCTATACCTTGTCCTATTGCTGGTCCAGCAAAAGCACTTATGGCAATCGGTGCTAAACTTTTTATTAACTTACCTAAACTCATATTGTTACCTTATCTTATTTTAACAAATTCGTCTATATACCTTTTAAATTCTTGACAATGCACTTGTCGTTACTCTTGTCTTGGATAATTCTTGAATACTAGCCACGACATGCAATCTGTTCGCTGTTGCAGCTTGAACTTTCAATACTTCTCCACTTTGCAATATCAAATCTCTTGTGAGCAATTCTACAGTTGTGTTCGCTCCTACTGCTTTTACTTTGAACAAACTAAATGTATCACTGCCGTTTACAAGTTGAACTGTAATTGTGTCAGCATTACCACTATCTTCAGATACCAATATAGAGTTAACGACGGCAGCATTAAAATCGGCATCACTAGGAACTGTGAACAAAGTTGTAAGATCTGTTGTGGTAAGATCTACCTTTGCGTTTGTAATGCCTTGAATATATTGTGGAATACTGGTTATAAGCATTAGCGTCTACCATCCTCCCTAACATCAACTCTTGGCGTACCTAATTTATATTTTGTTCCTAGTGATGTGGAATCAATTCTTAAAGCAAAAGACCTACCTCGTAAACGATAATCTAATTTTTGTGTAAACTGTTCAACTGGTGTAGTTGCAGATCTTTGCGTTGTATTCTCTGTAGTTTGATTAAAATTAGCACCAGGATTGTTTCGTGATTTCATTGTGAAAGACACATCTGGATTGACGCTAGTAGATCCGTTAAATGTAATGTCTGGTATGACTTGCTTTAATGACACAAACTTATCGCCATCTCCTATGTCGATAGCTGAAGATTCAATAAACGATGTCATGGCAGATCCATCATCATCAAACCCTACTTCGTGATTATAAAGATACTGATTACCAGTTGCTTGAGGTAAGTTTCTTATGCCTCTATCTAGCCATGCTTGTCTTGCAAGTGTTCCATAATACCAAACTTTTTCCGTGTAATTAAATGCAACATACTTATCTACAGTTGTTCCAGCGGACGATGGATAAAACCATAATATCTCACTAAACTCTGAGTTAAGCCCTACATGTACCTTGTCTCGCTCTTCAAAGTTAAAATCTAAGAAGACCTTGTCTTTTACAGTGCATGGTAATTGTATTGTTTGACCACCAGAGTAAACATAGAACGTGTCCACACCCATCCAGTACACAGCATCTTCAACTGCTATGGCAGAGAACGGACTCATTATGGTTATGTTTTTTGACAATTCTTGTAAACCAAACGTAAATGGTGGACCTATGAACTTCATGGCGTGTAGTGTTTTGTTAGTGAAGACTAATATCTGTTGTTTGGTTTCAACAGCTTGTACAAAGGTAGATCCACCACCTAACCTTAAATCACCTGCCGTATTTGTAGCAGTCGGAAAGAAATCTACTGGGTTTTCTTGTGATGAAAAACGTATCAACAATGGATCTTGTACACCATTACCTTGTGTAGCAGAAGAGTTTGCACCTAATCCATCACAACCAAATACAATAACATGTCTGTCTTGATCTGATACAAGAACTTGTTTCGCAACTGTTGGCACACTTGTTTCTCCAGAGTATGTGCCTGTTGCACTAAGTTCTACTGCTCTGTTGCCTAATCCATTTGTCTTATCCCAATAAAATATACCACCATCTCTTGGATTTATTATTATATCTTCACCAAAATTATCATGTGACCATAATCTAATCTGTGCTCCAGGAACAGTAACACTTGCTGCATTACCCCACCCAACAAAGTCATTAGCAGAATCTGCATTACCAACTGCTAATCTTACAAGCGTATTGTCTGCGTGTGTAGCTGCGGTTGTTCCACTATGTCCACGAGTTACAGTCATTGTATTGTCATCAGTAGTTGCTGATACAAGCATAAGTTCGTTATCTACAAGAATAACATCATTAGCTGTATTCATGCCAGTTTCGTCATCTACATCAACATCAGTTTCGCTATCATCTAATGCTTCATTCAACTGTGTTGCCAAAGCACCAGATGTCGTGCCACTCCATTGACCAGCACCCCAACCAGTTCCTCCAACTGTAACATCTAATCCTACATTTATCTGATATGCACCTACAACACTACCACCACCATTACCAGTGTCAGATGAATTGGCAGCTACGCTTGATGTAATTGTGTAAGAATTAGAACTTATTAATGATACAATCTGAAACTCTGCATTAAGTATTGTAGCTGTAATTGTGCCACCTAAACTTGACGCACCAGAGAATGTAACAAAGTCTTTCTCATTTGCACCATGTGCTGGATCTGTAACAGTTATCGTTGTAGAGCCATTTGTTGCAGAAAAAGTTACATCGCCTGCACTTGTAGTATTTCTAATTGGCGTAATATCGTTAAATGTCTGACCCTCTTCTATATAATATTTAAGATGTGTGCCAATACCCATAAAGTCAGAACCATCAAGAGCCACCCAGTTATGCAGTCTTCTAGCACTACCTAAATATTGATTAGGACTATATTTTTCCCAACCACCAAACTTTTCTGGAAAACCAAACCTAAATCTTACTTTATCACCATCAACAAAGCCACCTTCGGCACTGTAAGATGTAATATCAGATACAATACCAGGTTTAAATTTTAAGGCTTTCATTGGCATTAGAACGCACTCACTGATTTAGTTCCTGTGTAAGCAGTTTCATCAACACTGCCACTTCCATCATTTATGTCTTTCAAAGCAAATGGTCTGCTACTACCATCACTACCAGATATAGTACCAGTTAGACTAAAAGATCCATCTGTTGAATCTCTGTTCACAGTGTTAGTAGCACCAGCAGATACTGTTGCACTGAACGGATCACTACCAGATAAAGCACATGATATTGCTAAGTTATTCGTAAATATAAATCGTCTGCCTGCTGTTGGTCCTGTAACGCTAACATTTTTAATTTGATTAAACGCTCCACGACCACCTATAATTGCAACAACTGCTTTACCAGTTGCAGAATCTATAAACATTTCAATATCAAAACTACCTGAATTACCATTATTCACACCAACTAAAGCACTATTCCATTTCATAAAACGATATGTGCCACCAGCATGAGAATGAGTTGTGTTTGTACTTGGTCGTTTTGAAGTGCCACCATCAAATGTGCTTGTACCTCCTGTTCCACCTGAAGTTGATGGACCAGAAATACGACCACTTATTGGTGTGCCATCTTCCATAAAAGCATGAGTAAAAGACATACCAAAATCTGATCTATTTATATTATCAAGTCCTACACCACCAAAAAGAGTTGTAAAACCTGTAGTATAATATGTCTCATTTACGAGCATACCAGCAGTGCTACCAGTGTTTGGTTTTGTTACAGTCGTATTTCCATCGCCAAAACTAACACCACCACCAGATCCAGAAGAAGCACCAGAACCTCTAGAATCACTGACTAATGCAGTATCAAAAGTATGTGTATCTGTCTGCACCACCACTGTAGAATTATCTGCTTCACTTATTGTAGTTGTTCCAGAGTTTCCAGTAGAGCTTTGTGATGATGTAAATGTTTTTAATGTAGATTGTACATTACCACTGCCTTTTAGCTCTAGTGTTGTACTAGAATTAGTTGTCAAAGGTGATCCACTAGAATTAGTAATGTTATTACCATTTGTATCAAGTATTATTTTTTTATGTGCAGAGTTATTATCTAAACTTAAATTACCACTAATATTGTCTGAGAGTTTAAAAAACTGCACTGGAAGTTTAGTCTTATCACCAGCTTTAGTATTTAAACTGCCACTTGAACTAACTTCAGTAAATCCTACATTTGATATTAATGGTATTGCCATTTATCACCTAAAATTTAATTGATTCTACAAAAGTAAATATACTTCCATTTTGATTTATTGCTATTGCAAAAGATACAGAATTACCAAGACTTACACCTTGTGAGTTAGATGGATAACTTAAAGTTAATGTATTAGACGAACTTGTTTTATCTACAATTATATACTGACCTATTGCTAAACTGCCTATCGCTAGAGTTAAAGCTACGTTGTTACTAGATGTATCGACCTTTTGATAAATAGATTGTGCTGACGATGGTGTAAGTGTTGCTGATGAAGATGTTATGGCACTTGGCACTGATACAAGATTAGCATTGAAATATGTAGAAAAGGTAGCAGCAGTAGTTTGTCTCATTGTGCCACCATCGTTAGTTACAATACCATCACCTGCTGCAACTGCCGTAGTTCCAGCACTTGTACCACCATCCATGAGATTTAACTCTGATGCTGTTGCAGTTAATTTAGTGCCACCAAATGTTAAACTATCTAATAAATCTACAACTGCTGCACCAGATCCTGCACCATCTGCATATATTAATGCTTTTGCACCAGCAGGTACATTTACATTACCACCAGATCCTTGTGTAAATGTAGCAGTTTGGCTTGTGCTATTATGTACAAAAAACATTTTATCTTGATCGTTTGGAGATATAGTAATTGTATTTGTACCAGACGGAGATCCACCTAACACTAAAACTTTATTACCACCTTCTGATAATGTACCATCGCTAGTTGTTAAAGTATGTGTTGTGCCAGATAAGGTTATAGCTCCTACACCATTTATGGCTCTGTCTAGTATATCTAGGTTGTTGTTGGTAGTTGTACCCCATGTACCAGCTTGTTCACCAGCACCTATCTTTTCAACTCCTAGATTTGATGTATATGTACTTGCCATTTTTTACCTCACTGTATCTCTGTCCAAGTCTCTGTGCCAGATGGTGTTATTTCTGTCCATGTTTCAGTGCCACTTGGTGTAATCTCTGTAAATGTTTCTGTTGTGGCATCTGTCGTTACTGCTACATACAGTATATCTCCAGATGTTGTTTTTGTAAAATTCAAATCTTTTGTTACAACACCTGATGCTATAATAATACCATCACTAGTTTGTGTAAACTCTGTGCTTAGAGTTGCATCTGTAAAGTTTACAATTTTTATATTTTCTGTAGTTTGAGTAAAATCAAAACTTAAATCTGCATTAGCACCACCAGTTATTAAAATACCAGCCGTGGTCTTTGTAAAGTTAGCATCTAATGTCGCAACACCAACAAGCTCTCCTACACCTACAGAACTTGCAGATGAGATACCACTCATCTCTGCTGTTGCTACTTGTAATACGCCACCTACGTCAGCAAGAGCAGTTTCTGCTATGGCAGCGTGACCTAACATTAATCGGCATCCTCTATCTTGTTGCCTTCAATCTTCGACCATTCTTGGATTGCTTGGTAGTGTCTGTTGTTAGGGTCTAGTGGTATGTGCCATGTTTTGCCATCTATGACTGCAATAATTGAAGCATTTTCTAAAGGTGCATCTTCGTCAGAACTAAGTCTACCTAAAGCGTATTTAACAGATGTAAAATTCATTTATAACTCCGAGTCTATAATAAAAAGATGGTCACTAGCACTTACTATTTGAAGATTGTAATCTGCATTTGTCGTATCGGTAACTCCTGTTACAGTGCCAGTGTACAACAAGCCTAACATATTTCCCATATACACAAGTGTTGGCGTAACTCCTCCACAAGTTAAAGTATTTGCTGTGCTATTTGCGTAATCATGAGCTTCAGGATTTAAAAGACGTACCTCACCAGTTAATGTTACAGAAGGTGTTGTATTTCTCATTGTCACTGGCAAAGGCAACGTAAAATTTTTATTAGTGTTTCCTCTTGACATACCTGCACATATTATATGTGCAGAATTATTCTCAGTATTAACAATTTGGACACAATACCTCTGACACAAAGCTAGTTCTTCCCCAAATAACCTATGCTCAAATGGTGTGGCTACAGAGCCTACTTCTAGTTGGACTCCAGTAATATAAAAGTTGTTATCTGTGCTACTCAAAATATTACCAATATCAGTCTTAAATCTAGAAACAGTTGTTGTCCAATCAGTTAAATCTGAAGATACCCCATCTGATGCAGTTGCACCTAAAACCCAATTTAATCTTAATCCTGCTCCATTGTCATTATCAATAGTTGCTGAAGTTGCTTTAGGAATTGTTATAATAAACCTTTGCCAAGAAGATGTAGGTGTAAAATCTTTAAAATAATAATTATTTGTTCCATCTAAAGTTTGAATGGAAATATACAACTTATCTGAAAAAGTATCTGCTTTAGCAAAAAAAGATAATGTTAGGTTTTCTGCACTAGATGACCCATAGTTAAGATGTTGTAAATCTTGTCCTTCAATAAAATACTGAAGGTCTAACCTATCTCCAGTACCAGAAATTGTATGTGCTGTAGTCACATCTAACTTCAAAGAAGTAGAAAATCCATCAGGTGCATCTGTGCTTTGTGAAGCAGTTAATACACCCCCAGGTCCTGAATTAAAATTTATCTTAAATCTATCTACAGTTGCGTATCCTTCATTTGAGTTGTCACTTACTGAAGCACTCGTTGCCCTTTGAGCCACTTGCATCGCACCATTAATAATAATATTCCTTCGCCCACCAATCTGACTATTGGTTATGACTTCACCCATCTTTGCTAATTCTGCTGCTTTGGTCATGCTAAGTCTCCGTGTACTGTGGCATATATAAATTCAGAGTCGGCAAATTCATGAGATGCATCAGCTTTTGCACTTCGTACACCAAACTCAGAAGTTACCAAATCAATTCTTCTGCTCGTGGGAAAAGTTTCATTAGAACCATCTGCAGTATTAAAAGCACCTGAAACTGTTGGAGAATAATCATTATTTACCATATTGCTTGATAGCACTACATCATAAATTCCTGTACCATCATCATTTAATGAACTGACGTTATATGAATCTCTAGTTGCAATAGTTCCTGTTCCGTTAAAGTTTACCCAAGCCTTTGCTGTACCATTATGTATTACACTCGTAGCAATACTATTATTACTACTTGCATCTGTTAATGTGTTTACTCTTAATATACTAGCCATTATACTAAATCCCCATAAGAAAATATGGTATGGAAAGTTCCATCTTGACTACTAAAATCATTATTTCCCAAACCAGTTCTTACTGTGGAACTTGTATGGTTATCATCTATCATCCAAGTTGAATAGCCTGCTGCACCATCACCACCAGAATCAGCTAGAGGATAGGTTGATGTAGCATGATTTACAGTGAGAGTAAAAATAGTTCCACCTGTATTATTATCGGTCAAAGATGACGTATTAAGGCTATGATTATTAATAATTGCTGTTGTTGAAGTTGTACCATAACAGGCAAAGAATTTTGAAATTACATCTTGTAAGTTCGTTGTTATACTATTTGTTGTAACTTCAATAGAACTTGCTGATGTTACACCTGTAAATTTATCTACTTTAAGTTCACTAGCCATTATGCCATTGTTCCCGTTACTGTAAGGTATGAATCTATGTCCGTTGCAGAGCCACTTTGGTCTGACATATTAAAACTAGTTCCTGTAGTAGATTCGGCTCTTGTATTAATAGAATGACCAGATGTTGTATAACATCCCGCAGGTGCAGAATACCTTGATGTTTTCATAGCGTTTGTAAAGGCTATGGTAAAAACACCAGTGGCAGCATCCGTAACAGATGCCATGTTAAAACTGTCATCAGATGAAAAAGCTGCTGCTTCCGAAACATCAACAGTTATAAATGCTTTCGCTAATCCTTGCACAATATTCTGTGTAGCACCACCATTATCAGATATATAGGTTGATGTATTAGCAACCTTTACATTCGTGCCACCTGACCCTGCTTTATCTACAATGGTATCTACATTTAATTGACTTGTCATACAATACTCCAGTAGCCATTAACAGTAACTGTTGCTGACTGTGTTATAGGACCTGCACTTACACCATTCTCATCACTATCTATTGTAATGTCTGCACTGATTGTCTGTCCATTTAATCTAATAATACTATTGTTGCCCTTAAAAGGATACCTCGTATCTGCCTCTGTTTTAGTATAAGAGTTTGCTACAGAAAAAGTATCATACACAACCATTTCTACTATGTCGTTCAAACTCGCTGCTTGGACTAATACAACAGTCGTACCAGTTGTTGCAGTGTAGTCATCACCCGGCACTAACAATATTCCATTTTGATATACATCCATATACAGACTATCAGTGTAACTTAGTGATAGTGAGTTGGCATCTGATCCACTAAAACTAGTTTGTCCAGCCGTAGCTTGATACTGGAACCTACTTCTTACACCAAAATTTTCTGAACGACCTATGTATGGCATTATTTATACCTCTTGTGATTCCAAATGTTTTGCATAAGCAGTTTTAATTGCATCTGTATGCACAACATTGCATATTGCTTGTACTTCTGTACTTTCATTTACTAAGTCATCTGCACTTATGTTTGGTGGTACTATGTGTCTATGGTAGCTACGACTTATTTCTGTGCCATCTTTCTTTATAATTGTGGCAGTTCTTACTTGAACGTGTTTGAAGTCACCTACGATTTCTATTTTGTCTTGTATTGTTTCTTCTGTTAATGACATTTTTTTCTCCGTTTCCAATAGGGGTATTTATTAGTGATTATGTAAAATAAGTGGCAACACCCCCTAAGGCAGATGCTCTAGATACAGTTCCATCCACTGTATGAAATAAAAGACCTAGATTATCTGATCCTGAAAGACCTATGTATCCCATTGCAACATTTTCACCTGTTCCCATACCAGATTGAGCTCCTACAGTACCATTTGCATGACCATTGAAAGATGGAGTAAAGGGTAAACAGCCAGGTGTTAAAACAATATCATCACCTGCCGTAACATTTCCTGAACTACTATTTGCTGTAAACTCAAATTCTAAGGTTACTTGTCTGCCAATTTTTGTATATCTTGCATCTATAGCACTAATTGACGAATCAGTAAAACCAGATGTATTAGCAAAAACAGGTGTCCAAGTTCCCTCTTCATAATCATTTAAAGTATTAGCACTACCTGAGCCACCTAGCTTGATGTCAGTTACTTGACCAATACCACTTCCAGTTATTTGTGTTAAAGCCATTAACTACTCCTATGCGTATGGACTATCGCCTAATACACTTGTATCCCAAGCAGCTTTTAACTTAGCAATAGTGTCTGCATCTGTGATTGCTTTAGCAGCAGGTGCATCTCTTAATGCTTTTTTCTTAGCTACACTTGCAGTTTGAGCATCACTGTCTCCAGCTTCTAATGCTTTCATATAAACTACATCTTCTTCGGCTAATAACGGAGTTCTAACTTCTCTAATCTTATCTTGAAAAATCTTTTTAGATTCAACTAGATCTTCTGTTATTGTTGACCCAGATAATGTCCAAGCATTTCTGAAATGTCTGTCTGATGGCACAGTTGCATCTGATGCTGCAATAGTATTACCATCTTTATCTACTATATTTGTTGTTGCCATTTAAGCCACCTCATCTTTCTGTATGGTTAGTTCTTCGTTAATCTTCCAAGCATTTCGCCATACTCTTGTGCTAGGAAGTTGTTGCTTAGTACAAATAACCATTCTTGGTTTATTTGCTTTATCATAATCTCTCCACACTCTTTGTGGAATATCTTTCATAATTAAATACTCTATAGCTCTTTCTTCTGTCATTGCTTCAATAGGTTTTGTGTTGTGTAACAAGTAACCTCTTGTATGTTTTACAAAGTCTGGCTTTGCTTCATCCTTTGCTAACTCCCAGTATACTTCAACTGGTGGTAATATGCCACCTTGCAATGCACAAGCCATCCAATTAGGGTCAGGGTGTGTAACCTTTGCAGGTTCATCAGGTGTCTCTGGGTCTTCCCATACTACACAATATTCTGTTCTGTAAGGCTCTAATTTTTCTTTTGCCCAACATAATCTATCCCAAAGGTGTGTGCCTTGAAATTCTGGTGTTTCTATTGTCATGCGAGGTCTCCTGTGATTTGGAAACAATGGAGTGAATCTGTATTTGATGCACTTGTGTTTACACAATGTATCCTTATTGCTGATGAAGTAGTATTGTCACCATTTATTCTTATAAATATAGCATCTCCTATAGCCACACCTGCTGTAGAACAATTTAAATCTATTTCTGTTGTAAAAGCATTAGTTATTCCATAAGTGTATAATCCAGTTCCAGAATCTGTGTTTGTGCTAATATTAAAACTATTATTAAGAGTTGTATCAGTTTGTCCATTTACAAATGCCTTCGCACTACCATTCACAACATAATCTGTATCCAAAGACTTAGCTGTGCCTGTTATCTGTCCACTTGTCTGTAATGTATCAAATGCTATTGTTCCGTTTGCCATTACTTACTCCTTAACAAGCCATCAATACACAAGGCACTAAATATGTGCCATCATCATATGTATGTGATACGTTTGTTGATGTTACTTTTGCTATT
>Ga0208919_1000150_pt1 | contig 50527 bp, 60 predicted proteins | sample 4_EtaG_FD_184076 | JGI IMG/M metagenome (GOLD analysis project Ga0208919, IMG submission 184076) | Marine viral communities from the Subarctic Pacific Ocean - 4_ETSP_OMZ_AT15127 metaG (SPAdes) (version 3) | ecosystem: Environmental > Aquatic > Marine > Oceanic | place: Pacific Ocean | collected... | reverse complement strand
GGAGATAAATTCTTTTTTGATGGTGGAACCGATACTTATATATATGAATCAGGGGACGATGTATTAGATATTTATGTTGGAGGAGCTAATTTATTAAAATTCTCTCAAGGTGTTGCTGATGGCGGACCTGATAGAGTTCAGGTTCCTAATGGTGTTGAATTATTAATTGGAAATGCTGATACTCATTTTATTGAAACCCCAGATGATACTTTACAGTTAACTGTTGGTAGTCAAGCAATGATGCTATGGGACCAAGACCATTCGGATACGGTTGGTGGTATGGGAATAATTAGTTGTGGAGTAGATAATACTGGTGTTGATTTTAAGGTATATGGAGATACTTCTGGTTCGCATATGTTATGGGACCAAAGTGCTGATACATTAAAGTTAGTCAATTCATATTTAGAAGGTGCTAAAATTAGTGTAGAAAGTGTAACAGGTAACGATACTTTGACAGAGGCTGAATCTGGAAAAATATTTGTTTTTGCTGATGCTGCTGCGGTCTTAACTTTACCAGACTCAGGTGGAGGTGGTTTGATTGGAGTAACTTATACATTTATTTCTAATTATGCAGGAACAGGACAAGAGGTAAAATGTACCGATACAACCAATGAAAAGTTTATTGGTTGTTTAATGGGTTCTGATACTGGAGATGATACTACAATTGGTTCTTGGAATGCAGAAGCTGGGGATAATTATTCATCTGTAGAATTTACAGGCGCAACTGAAGGTGAACTTGGTAGTCATTTTACAGTTACATGTTATGCTGCTGATAGATGGCTTATTCAAGGTTCCGTTTTACATGATGGGACTATAGCAAATCCATTTGCAACATCTTAATAAGGATATAAATGAAACAACTTGAATTAATAGAATTAGTACAACAACATCATCCTCAAATGAGAGAGATAGAAATACGTAAAGCTTTAAATAGAGCTCAAAATGATTATTGTGCACGTACTGAATTGATTAAAGAAACATATGTTCAAAATTCTATTGCAGGACATAGATATTATAATTTAGATGATAATATTTTAAAGATAACAGCTGTACAAATCAATGATGTGGAAATACCACGCTTAATAGGTACACCTTCTATAGATGATGATGAATTTGATGGTGCAGTAGGATTAACTTCTGCATCTTCATCTAGTGATGAGAGATATTGGTATACTAGTAGTGGTAGATTAGCAATTGTTGAAAAAGCTGTGAATGCAATAACACGTGATGGTAAGACAAGTAATTATCAATCTATTTCTGAAGTAAAGGAAATTAGAATATTTGCTATATCACAAGCTACTGATTTTGGAGATGATTTAACACAAGAGTCTGACCTACCTTTACAGTTTAGAGAAGGTTTATGTCATAAGGTGATAGCTGATGGATATTTATTAGCTAGTGTTAATGTTGATGCTCATAAATTATTTTATGCTAAATATATGGATAGTGTTAAAGAAGGTAGGAAATTTGCACGTTCTAATTATACTCAAACAGGTAATATAAGGCAAACACATTTTTAATGGCTTTTGTTAAAGAAAAAAGATTAGTTGAATTAAGTAGAGCGATATATGTTGCGGATAATTGGGAGGATACAGGCGCTATTTGGTCTACATCTTCATTAAAATATCCATTAGGAATACATGATTCAAGTTATTCAACTCAGTGGAGTACTGAACGAACTTATAACTTTAATACGTTTGAATTTATGGGGAGGAATACTGAAGATGACGTGTTGATTGATGAAGATAATACAGTATGGAATCTACTTACTGATTACTACTGGTCTAAAGATGCAAGTGCAGATAAAGTACAAACATTAGATGGTAATTGGGAAGACCAAACTCAAATAGATACAATAGAGACTGACTTAGGTAGTAACTTTAAATTCTCATGGGCTAGTACAACCGATACATGGGATTCATTAACATAGAAGGGAAAAATGATAAAAGATACTTTAAAAACAACATTGATAGGAACTAGTTCAGCTGGCGTAATTTTAACAGGCTGGTTACCAGAAGTTGTAGCATTAATTGTAGGGGGTTTAACTGCAATTCATTTAGTAATAAAAATTGTTAAAGAGATAAAAAAAGGAGTATGATGAATAAGTTATTCAGTAAAGGTATTGGTTTTATAATGAAGAACATTATGACAGAATCAATCGTTAAAAGTATAGTAGGAGTATTAGGAGATTATCTTGTTAGTTCATCAAAGAATAAATTAGATGATAAGTTATGGGGTAGTGTTAAGAAAAAACTCAATATTTGAAAGAGAATATGATACTATTAGAGGACCTTATTGTAGATAATCAAGCAGATAGCGTAGTTGAGTCTATAGGCGTAGAAAATGAAGAATCATTTTTAAGTAAGCCTAAAGAATGTTTACACTGTCAATCACGTGATTTGGAATCAATAGAGGTACTAGGGGCAACAGATGAACCGATATTATGGGCATGTTTAAAATGTGATGCCTTATTTTTGAAGTTCTCACGCAGTAAAACAGAAGTTTTACTTGCTAATGCGAAAGGTCTTTGGACATCACCACTTGATTGGGGATTTAAAGAAAGAGACCTTTTCAGTTAGGAGTTTTTTGATATGGCTAGTAGCGACAAAGGTGTCGTCAAGCGTGCAATAGTCACGCCTGATAAACATGCACCTTTACACGATATAAAAGCAATTAATGTAGTAAAGCAGGCAATTGAAATAGTAAAACCTGATATATATGTTGATTTAGGTGATTTAGGTGAATTTTCAGGATGTTCACATTGGCAATGGAAGAGAAAGAAAAAGCCACCATTAGAGTTTATTTTACCTAAAGTAGAAGAAGATATTAGAGGTGTTAATGAATTGCTTGATGATATTGATGAATCGCTAGATAAGGTAAACGTGAAAACAAAGCATATATGTGCTGGTAATCACGATGAATGGTTAGACTTTTTTAATGCAGAACATCCTTATTTAGATTTATCGTTTGAAAAGGCTGGCAAATTTAAAGAGCGTGGTTATAAATATCATGCACCAGGTGAATATCTAAAGATTGGAAAATTATATTACTATCATGGACATCACTTTGGAGGGCAATATCACGCTTCTAATCACTTAAGAAAGTTGGGATGTAATATAATATATGGACATCATCACTCTCTACAGCAAGATACAGTGACTCATATGGATGGACCAAAGTCAGCATGGAGTTTGGGATGCTTAAAGGATATGAGTAGCGAGAAGAATAAGTGGTTAGGTGGTAGGCAGCATAATTGGGCACATGCCTTTGCTGTAGTAGATTATTATAAGGGCGGCAGATTTACAGTTCATATAATACAAATAATAGATGGAAAAGCCTCATTATGGGGTGAATTGATAAAAGGATAATTATGAGTATATTAGCACATGTATTAAATAAGAAGAAAATAGACAATCAATTGGAGACAGATAAAGCAGTGGCAGATAGAATGTTTCCTACAGAAGGTCATACGCATGCCGCTATGAGAATGCAGCGAGCTTTAGGTGAAGGGCAATTACCTCCTTCTCAATATAGATGGAATAAAGACGTATTGCCTTGGAACATGTCTAGGCCTCATTGGACAGACATGATGTCTACTCAAGAGGGTTTAACGGACGAAGAAGTAGCGCAGTTAAATAGTGATTATTATAGAATGAAGAATCTTCCTGAGGCTTTAAATACGCCAAAGAATATTGATATATTGATAAAAGCTGCTGAAAAAGATATATTTAATAAGTATTAAAAATGAATCCTATAGAGGTAATAGAAAAGTTTGGGATACCAATAGCTTTTTGTTTAGGATTAGCATGGTTTATATATAAACAAAATAAGTATATTCAAGATGATTTAACAAAGGATATACATCAGAAGTTTAACAGATTAGAAGGAATTATTATTAAATTAATAGACCAACAAAAGAAGATGCAAATAGAGCAACGTGGTATAGTTAAATCATACCAAACATTAATTGACATCATAACACGTCTATTTAAATGGGATAAAAATGCCTAAACAAGTATATAAGATAACACGTTTTGATGGAGGTTTAAATTCTGATTCAGACCCAAGAGATATTAATGATAGTGAATTAGCAGCTGCAACTGATATCGATACTAGTGCAATTGGACGTATTACTATGCTTGGTGGCTTTACAGAGCATGAAAGTACACAAGGAGGTGTTGATGGAGACGCAGCTTTAGCCAGTGGTGTAGCTGGTACAGGATTATTTTCATGGAGCAGTGATTATCGAATGGTAGCTGCTGATGAAGATGTAGATGAATCGGCAGAAGATAGAACAGATTATATATGCGCATATGAAGTTGCAGGTGGAAATGCACTTCTTGCTTTATTTCAAAAACAATCAGGCGGTACTAAACATTGGGGAACAGCGGTTGGAGATGGTATGTTGGATTTGGGAGGAGCTGAAGGCACATTATCATTTTATGCAGCAAATGGAAATCTACGTGTTTCTGATTATAGTAATACAGCTAGTAATATTAGTAAATGGCTAGGTGTCATTACTCCTAAATTATATGGAGATGATGCTACTGGAACCACTCGAGCATATGGCAATTTTCATGGAAGTGGAGATAGTTTTAATACGACTTGTATAGCTGATACTCCAAGAACAGGTGGCGCTTCTACATATAAACCTTTATGGACAAATCAAATGATAGCTGGTTCTGCAACGCTAAAAGGATGTTTTCCAGAAGAAGATAACGGAGATGGAGATAAGTGTTGTGGTAATGCTATAATGTATAGTGCGTGGACACAATGGACTGTACGAACTAGTGATACCTTTACGTATGATGCCGATAATGGTGGTGGAGATACGGATAGTGAAATTCAAGATGATGCAAATTATGATGGCACTCCTGATGGAGATAGGTTATATGGTTTTGAAGCAGGAGATACTGTACGAGTATATGGTTTTTCAACTTCTGCTAATAATTGGAATGCAGTTGCACTAAAATCTGTAGCTAACGATGATACTATAACTATTAATGCTAATTTAGGCACTGATGAAAATGCAGGACAACTTGTAAAAATAGCTCGTATTACAGCAAATAGTGCTGCAAATCAAGTGGCAGGTGGCGCTGCATTTGCTAATGAAGGTTCAGATATTGGAAGCGCACATGATACTGCAGCAGCAGCTGCTACTGGTAGACAATGGGGTGCAGGGTTAATATTTGCAGAAGATACTAATGGTAATAATACAGGTACCTGGATGCCTTCTACGAATACACGTTATAAATTTTATATTACTACAGTATATGATGATGGTACACAAGAAAGTTTACCGCAATTAATGGCTCTGTATGGTTCTGAAGGTATGGTAGAAGGTGCATCCGATGAACATGATTTAAATTTTAGTGGCACAACTGCAAAATCAGATTTATATTTTTCCAAAGGTGTTGCAGAAAAAGACCAAACCAAAACAACACATAACCAAAAGGGTGAAAATATTGCTTTGCATTTAAAGCCAATACTTAAAATAAATGGTGCAGTATATAATTCAAATACTAATGCAGATGTATTTGCATTTGGTGCTCCAGCTGAAAATTCAATAGCTGGGAATCCTAGAATATCAGGAGTAAGAATGTATTGGGCATCTAGTGACGATGGCTATTCAGAATTATGGCGTATATTTGATTGTGATTTTTTTAAAGGCACCAAGACATATGGAATGGATAGTGCGTCTGGTTCAGGGGGTTGGGCTCCATGGCAACATGTTGGTATGTATCCAAATAGTGATTTAGCTACTAATGCTTATGGTCATTATATGATACCTGATTGGGATACTGGTAACAGGTTTACTAATCCTCCTAAATTTTTATCATATTTTACTGCAAATGGACACTCTCATAATGAAGATATTGTATTAAATAGTTTTAAATCTGCTGTAGTTGCTAATAACCGTGTATACGCAGGTAATGTTAATCAAACAGTAGATGGACAGCCAACACAGTTTTCCGATAGAATAATGAAATCTCCTATTGGTCAATTTGATAAATTTCCAGCTAGTAATTATCTACAAGTTGCTAAAAATGATGGAGATGAAATTGTTGCTTTGGCTACATTTGGTGATAGATTATTACAATTTAATAAGAACGTGATGTATATTATAAATATTTCACAAGTAGATGAGTTTATGGAATCAGAACATAAATTTAAAGGAGTAGAAAGTCCAGCTTCAGTTTTTACTACTGATAAAGGTATAGCTTGGGCTAATAAATTAGGAGCATATTTTTACGATGGTAGTAGAGTTCATGATTTATTAAGAAGAAAAGAAGCTATGCTAATATCTCAAAGCACGTGGTCTGCTTTTGCAGATACTGCAATTATGACTGGATATATTAGTTCAAAACATCAATTGATATTTGGTGCAGATATTGGTGCTGGTGCTTCTGGCGAGGCTTATATTTATAGTTTAACAACACGTAGTTGGGTTAAGACAAGCGCTGCAACAGTTGCTGATGAAATCAAATCAAATTTTACAACCGATTATAATGGTGATTTAATATATTATGATTATGGTGGTGGGACTATGCAAGTTTGGGATTCCGCTCCTGATTTAAGTAGTTCTGTGAATATATTAACAAAAGATATTGACTTTGGACAACCATCAGTACGTAAAAAGATTTATAAAGTATATATATCTTATAAAGGTGATGCATCGGCTGTTGAGCTAAGATATAGTATTAATGGAGATACAGATACCCCCACAACTACATTTTATAGAACTCAAACAGATGGTTCTAGCGATGGAACGAATACAGACTCAACACCTTTATTAAATGTAGGTGCTGATGATTGGGTAAATGCAGAACTTAAACCTACTGTATCTATTAATAATATATATAGCTTTCAATTGTATTTTGATGGTACTGCAGCAGCAGATTTTGAAATTAATGATATATCGATAGTATATAGAATGAAGAGCATTAAATAATGTTTATTAATAAAGATGAATTAAGAAGATTAGCTAATAAAAAAGCATCACGTCCTATGATTGGTCAGGGTATACCTGCGCCTAATGAGGGAATTGATGGAGATTTTCGTTTGAATAGTACTCCTTCTGGTGTTAAATTATATGCTAAATATGCTGGGCAATGGTTTGGATTTAGCCCTGATACAGCAGTTGATATTGAGCAATTCTCTAGAGATGTTGATGATAGTCTGTCAGATGAAGGTAGTATAGTATTTCCAGGGGGTTTTATGATGGCATGGGGTAAACATGTTACAGATGAGACAACTGAAACAATAACTTTTCCAACGAAGTTTCCGACTAAATGTGCTGCAGTATATTTAACAGGACAAGTTGCAGCTGATGATACTGGCTCTACTAGCGACCACGTTGTGACAAGTACCCCTACAGCAACAGGATTTACAATTAGTAGTTATACTAGTTTAGATGCAGTATATTGGTTAGCAATAGGTAATTAAAGGAAGATTATGGCAAGTAAGCAATTTTATAAAAGACTATTACAAAACGATTTAAAGAAAACACTTAAATTGCAGCAAGAAGAATATGAAGCACAGCAAGCACAGGCTAAAAAAGAAGGTGCATGGGGAAGTATAGGAGGTACTCTTGGTGGTTTAATAGGTCAATTTGGTGCTCCTGCTTTAGCATTAGCACTTGCTCCTATGACTGGTGGAACTAGTTTATTGGCTATGTCTGCATTGGGTGCTGCAGCTGGTTCATATTTAGGTTCAAAAGTAGGTGCAGAAGTTGCTCCAGGAGAGTTATCTTCAGGAGATATTACAGGAGGAGATAGTGATTTAGGCAAAGGTTCTTTAGGCGAGTATAAAAAATCTGTTAATAGATTAGGTGCGTCTTTAGAAACTGACCGTCAAACATCAGCATTAAAAACAGGTGCTACAGCTGCAGCTACAGGTATAACAATGGGTGCAGATAAATATGCCAACTATGTTAAAAACCCATATCGTTATTATTTTCCAAAAGAAGATGCTGCAGGTATGACTTCTAGTATTGTAGAAGGAAAAGATAAATATAGCATTTTAGACATTGTACAACAAACAGGTACAACAGGTGGTACTTCTGGTGCGGCATATATTCCTGATGCTACCAAAGAATTGGCAGCAAGACAATCTGTCACTGAACTTGATGATTTATTAGCGGCAGGTGCATATAAAGACCCAAGTATAAATTATAGCGAATTGGCAGCTCAACAAAGTAAGGATGAGATGGCATTATATGAACAAACTAAATATCGTCCAGCAGCTATAGATGACGACCCGATACATACAAATTTATTACAAGCAGTACGTAATCCATATATAAGATACGAATAGGATAAGAATATGTCATTACTTAAAAGTATTATAGCAGCACAAGGTAGAAATGGTGATACAGAATTAGCTCATGTTAATCCTGAAGAAAAAGCATTATTAAAATCTCTTGGAGGTTCAGGTACTATAAATCCTGTAACTGGACTAAGAGAGTATAGTAATTTGGATGGGATGAATATGGACATTGTGAGGGACGCAAACAGGGAGAGGATGGAGAGATGGAAAAAGGAGTCAGCTAGTGCAAAGTCCCAAGAAAGTTACGAAAAACAGGTGGCAGCAGATGAAATGACATGGTCTGATGGTTCTGGTACTGAACCTATGGAGCGTTATACCGGTTGGGATGAATATGCAGAAAAAGATTGGAGTGAGGACGAATTTTTTGAAATGAGTTCTACAGAAAAAAGGATTATGGCTCAAGACATATTTAAAGCTGATACTGATTATGCATCATTTAATAAATGGAGTCAATATGGTCCTAAATATGATATGGATGCACAAAGGAAACGATTAACTGAAACTGGGACTGATATTAGTAACATTGGGGAATCTGGACAATCTAGTTTATTAAGTTTATCACAAGGGCAAGAAGGACAAGCTGCGAAACGTGGTTTTGCATCAACTGGAAATCCTATGGTGGATAGGCAAAGAGAAAATATTTTTAAAGGTATGAGTAAAGATATAACAAGTAGTTATGATGCATATCAAGATTCTGTTACCGCACAAAGAAAAGACTACCAAGAAGAATGGGAAGGTGCCCTAATGGATTATATTGATGCAGTTAACGCTTAAAATAATTATTAAAGGATAGTATTATGGCAAATGAAGAAACATTAGCAGATGTAATAACAAGTATACCTGATTTATTAATGAAAGCCGCTACATTAAAGGGGCAATCAGATATAAAAGATACACAAATGCAGACACAGGAGATGAATAATAAGCAAAAAGCTCTTGAAATGGAAGTGTATAGAAAAGAACGTGGTATGGATGCGGCAGGCTTTGGAAACCTAGAAGCGACTGATTATTTTGAAAAATTAGCATATTCACCTGCAACTTTAAAATTACAAAATGGAGAATTGACATATCAAGGAAAAGATGCTTTTCCTACATTACAAGAAGCGAAAAAGAAATATAAAGATATAGTTACCAAAGGTGGTAAGCAAATGACTGATTCTGACTCACGTATGTTCCACCAACAATGGAATGAAATAGTTGGAATACGTAATAGGATGTTAAAGTCTGAATTACAAACTTGGAATCAACAAGGTTATGATAAAGAAGATTTACAGTCTGTTATAGCCAATAATCCTATACTTGAACAGTCAATTTATAATTTAAAAGGTTACACCGATGAAGAATCTTCATTATTTTATTCAAAATTTTTACCTAAGAAAAGTGTAGATTTCTTTGATAGAGTATCAGATAGTCCAATGTCTACTCTTGGAATTGGTGTTGGTACTGCAATTGCAGCTGAAGGTGGATATAAATATCTTACAGGAGCAGACCCTGAAGCTATGAAAGGCTTAGGTCAGGAAGTAAAAGATGCAAAAGCACAATTAGAGTCTATTAAAAATCAAAAGCGTTATAAAGGTAAAGTGGGTGATATACGTGCTGCTAAAGACTTATTAAAAGAGGCTCAAGGTAAATTTGATAAAGCTAAAATAGAAAATACTAGATGGAGGAAATTTAGTAAAAGTAACATTGGTAAAGGAATGAAAGGTGTTGGTACTTTAAAAGGTTTTGCCCCTATGATAGCAGCATATGGTGGTGAAAAAGTTGGTGGATTTATAGGTGGTGATAAAGGTGCAGCAATAGGTAAAGGTACTGCAGCTGGTGCTGTAGGTGTGTCATTAAGTAAATATGTTTTAAAGAGATTAGCGCAAGCAGCGCCTAGTATTGCTGGTAAAGTTGGATTAGCAGCTATGGCTGATGGCCCTGTACTTCCTTGGGGAGATGTAGTTGGGGCCGCTATGGGAGCTGGAATGAGTATAGTTGAAGTTGTTTCCGCTTATAATGATTGGAATAAAGCCAACAAATAAAGGAGGAGTATGTCGCTATTTACGCCATTTAGCGTAGGACAACCTTCGCAAGAGGAGCAATCTCGTGGAGCTAGTCAACAAGAATTTCAACCTACCTGGGATGTTAAAACAACACGTGAAAGAATTAATCACTATAATTCTAATCAAGACTTTTATACTGAATCAGATAAAGAGAGTATAAGACAACACGCTGCTTATCATAATGTACCATTCTATGAAGGCGAATTTGACCTTATAGATGCATTTAAACAGGCAGGAGCAGGGTTCTTTGAAGGGTTTACTACTTTAAACCTAATGGAGCCTGCTGATAATGAATACGAACAAATATTTAGAAACCTAGGTCATTTAGCAGGATTTGCTCCTGGTATTATGGCTACACCTTTGAATTTAGGAGCTAAGGTCGTTAAAGGCGTTGGCCTATCTAGGTTAGCTAAAACTGCTGCGGCATTGAATGACAAATCAATTCCAATGGCAGGTGCAAAATTCTTAACTAAAAAGGCAAAAGAAATAGTGAGACCTGCATTAGGTATGGCTACTACAGGTAAAGCTGGAGCAGCTTCAGATGCATTAGGATTTCTTACTGGAAATAAAGCACGTCATATAATGGAAGGAGCTTTTCATTTAGGGGCTGCCTCTGCAATATCATCATGGCAAGGTGGAGTTGACCAAATGATGCATGGTTTTATACATGGTGCTGGGGCTGGTGGTGTATTTAGAGCTATTGGTAATGTAGCATTAACAGGTTCAGAAACATCTCAAAAGGTTATGCGTGGTCTAGCAGGTTCATTATTTATGGGACTACCATCTACTATGAGAGGAGCTACAACCCCTGAGCAAGTATATGAATATACAATGGGTGCTTTCTTTGGTAAGTCAGAACGTCCTTGGACACAAGCTAAAGCAGGTAAATTCTTAAAAAGCATGCAAGAACGTGCTCAAAAAGACCCTGAATTAAGAGCAACTATGGACCCAGAAATGCATCCTGAGTTTGCAGAACTCCCTCCAGAGGTAAAACCTATTGTAAAAGAAATGGCTATTAAGTCATTTGGTACTCCTGAAGAAAGATTATTAAGAGCTGCTTTTGTAGGTGGACAGATTAATCCTGCTAAACTTGGAGAGATACCTGCTCAAGTTGAAGGATATGAGGTTGAGCAAGTTATAGGACCAACAGGAGAAGTTACATTACGTCCTAAAAAGAGTTTCTTAGATAAATTTATAACACGTATGGCTAGTGGTGGTGCTGAAGGAGCTGATAGAGCTTGGGCAGCAGCTGCTGATAAGCTTAATATTCCTATTTTTAATTTTACATTTTCAGAACATCAAGCTCAAGCTATGCTTAATAAAGGCTTTACAAGAAAATTAACTAAATCTCAATTAGAAGATGCTAATGCTGAAGTAACTAAATCTAGTATTAGCCTTGATAGACCTATAGAGAATATGTCAGAATACGTGTTGAATTTACAAAGACGTACTTGGCATAATATTCAAGCTGTAAGTTCTGTATATGCAGTAGGGCCATTATTGCGTAAGGGTTCTCTAAAGATGAAGGCTGTAGATGGTGGTACTGGTTGGGGTGTTGATATGGCAATACGTAATAATAAAGATGTATACGTATTTGATAATAGTAGTAAAGCTAGACATCAAGGTGCAATTACTAATAGATGGTATAAATATAATAGAGGATTAGAGACTTTTCAAGAAATTAAAGGAGAACCTCCTCAGCCTCCTAAAAATTGGGCTGGGATAGGGGCTCGAGAAATCAGTAAAAGTGGCGAGAATGCTATAAATTCGTTCTTAAACAAGCACTTTGAAGGTAAATCAGTTACTCCATCTAAAGAAGAATTAGAATTAATTAAATCTGCTAAGGCTAAAGGTGAATTAGCTACAGAATCTATAATAGATAATACTAAGAAGCGTATTAAGGAGACTGAAGAAGCTATTGAATTAGGTGAAACTGAATTAGGAGATATGGCTTTTGGCGAAGAAATAGCTGGAAGAAAAACTAAGACTGATGAACGTATTAAATTAGAAACAGACTTATCAGATTTATATATAGAATTAGAAACTTTAGATAAAGAATTAGAAACTTATATTGCTAGAGAAGAACCTTCAGTAGTGAATATTGAAAGTGGCAAGGTGCTTAGAGTTAAGGCTATTCTAGGAGAGTCTAATACCAATGATACTGGTGCTGCTACTAGTATGGCTGCAACTCCTACATCTGTTGAATTTGTTAAAAAACATTTAACTAGTATGTATGATACTGCTTTATCACCACGTGAAAAACAAAATGAGATTGCATCACAATTAGTATTTAAATTATCAGAATTATCTGATTTATCTAGAACAGATAAAGTGAATCGCTCTAATGAATTAGCGGATTGGGTTAAATCTTATGCTAAAGCAAATAATATAGATATTACTTTAAATAATGAAGCAAGTGGTACTTTAAGACAATGGATGGCAAGACAAATATTTGATAGTCAAGTTGAATATCTTGGCATAAAGGATGGTAAGGTACAATTCTTAACACAACGTGGTCAAGATGGAGAGAAGAAAGTTCCATATACATCTTCTGGTATTAGCAAAAGAAACTATGAACCCGTTAAATTAATTAATGATAAATATATTGAAGCTGGTGGTAAAGAGGATTCTCCCATTACTATATTAGACCATATTACTATTAAAGGTGAAAAAGGTCGTAATGTAGATATGGAATTAATGCGCTATCAAGAGAAACTTGAAAGAGATTATAGATTCGCTGGAAAGAAACCAAGTCTAGCTAGAAAATTAGCTGAAAATGATTTTAATAAATTTAAAGCCAATATCTTTAAGCAAATGAATGAAAAAGGTTATTATCTATTTAGTGGACGTGGTGATTCTGATAGAATGTATTTTGCAAGATACAATCCTAAAACTGATGAAGCCTTTAAAGCTGGACTATATAAAGAGATAACCTCATTAGGACTAATGTATCCTGAAGCAAGGCGTATGACTAAAAGATATGTTGATACTTATAAGAATACTGTTGACGCTAAAACATTACAAGTAATGCATGATAAAGCTTATATGTCTAATCTATTATATGATATGCAAATGAATGGTTTTGATATTAGTACTCCTAAAGCTATTAGAGCTAGTGCTAAAAAGATGTTCTCTGGTAAAGGTGATTTTATATCATCGTCTAAAGCATTTAATAAACGTTCTCAAATATGGTTAAATAATGGTTATGCAGGCGACCCTGAATTTATTAAGAATTATAAGACTGAAAAAGGTAAGAAAGTTAAACTTACTGCTGATGGTAAAGCACGTTATATATTAGTAGAAGATTTACCTGAGAAGATACGAAATCAAATGGGTCAACACCCTAAGTTAGGTAAAAAACATCCTGATTATATTGAGGGATTTTCTTCAGATATAACACGTAAATCTACTGAACTCGGTGAGCATATTGATGGTAGTATTATTACTGAAGATAGAACTTTAAGTGGGTTAAATGCTGATGCTGGCATGGCAGAGCATCTAGTTCAAAATAAATCATTTATAGTATCTCCTGATGGTCAAAAAGGTGCTTTATTAGGTAAATATATGATGCATAGTGCTGGTAAAACTATGTCTAAGTTTATGAGAGATAAAGGGGTTAACTTTATTATTCATGGTACTGCAGCAAAGCAAATAGGATTACGTACTAAAGGTGATTATAATGTCTCTAAAAAAGGATTAGACTTATTAGGTTCTGAAATATATGATTTAGATTTATCTCATATTAAATATAATTACTCTGTTAAGAGTGATGCTCATATGACTAAATGGACAAGAGCAGTTAAGCAAATGCTTGGAGCGTTATTAGATAATACTAAAGTCCCCTTTAAAAAAGATACTATTAAAGATATGCTGAATACATTAATGGACAATAGATTTGAAGGTGATGCTGTTGCTAATAAAGAGTATCAAAACTATCTTGAATTAGACTATAATAGCCAAAAACAAAAGATTAATAGTATTATAAAGAATATTGAGAAGCTAGGTATTGAAAGTATTATTGATGGTATTAGACGTCCTGGCAATGAATTATTTGCAGAACGTGTTTATGATTACATGTTAACTAAAAATAAAGAAGTAATGGAATCAGACTATAGGGAGGGTGAGATATCTGAAGTAGAATATCAAAATGCTATGTTTGAGATTAATTCAGAAAATTCTGCTTATAAAAAGAAACTTACTGCTGCTAAACAGTGGAAGAAATTAAATCCAAGTGAATCTAAAAATGCTGTTAATGCTATGTTCTTTGATAAAGATGTACGTAATTATAGAATGCAAGTGATTAAAAACTTTATAGTAAGAGAAGCAACAAGACCACGTATGGCTAATTCAGCTATTGCAAGAATGAGGCCTTATGATAAGGCAATGCAAATGGATTTAGATAATGCTAATCCACGTTTAAAAGAATTAGATACTAATGATAAGATATTCTTTTTAGATAATGGCTATGAAACAATGAAGATTGATACTGGTATTGAAGGTTATGGTAAAAAAGGAATTGTTACTTTAAAAGAATTATGGGATGGTCGTAAAGGTACTTATAAAGATATAGCTCCTGAAATATTTGAAACATTATCATTGCGTGTTCCAATGGATTCTGTGTCTGGAGCACATGGTTTAACATTTAGAGGGTTTACAGGTAGAGCAGGATATGGTACCTTATTACATTCACGTGTTATGAGAGCTTTAGGTGGAGCTGATTTAGATGGTGATGAAGCTCACATATATTTTGGTGGTGAAAAGAAAGGCTTTAAGAAGGCTTGGCGCGAAGGCTTTATGGCTAATAAAGAAGAATTTTATTATGAAAAAGATGGTAAAAAATATGTTGGTGATAATAAGAAATCTGAGATACCTGAAAATGTTCGTAAAGCATTAGGAATCCCTTCTAATGTTAAGACGTATCAACATTTATTAACACAAGAATTAGATTTTAATCAGGCAGAAAGAAAGTTATTAAATTCTAGAGGAGCTATGTACTCTCCTCATGAACGTAATAGAATATCTGAATCTGCTAGTAGAGGTAGAGCACAAATGGGTTCTAGTGCTGTAACGCCTAAACAAATGATGGCACAATTACATTCTATGTTAGGTGGCGGAGAAGGTAATAAAACACTTAATGATAAATTTACAATAAGTAAACGTGGTGATTGGAATGATGCTAAAGGACAATATGATTATACTGATTACCAACTTATTATTACCCCAAGAACTGAAGCTAAATGGCGTAAAGTTGCTACGGAAATAGGCAGGGCTCAAGTAGCATTTTCTTCTGACCCTATGGATGAATTAGGGCTAAAATCAGCAGAAGCATGGTTTAAACTATTACATAAATCTCATTTCAATGTTCAAATTATCGATAAAAAAACAGGTAAAAAAGCATCAGCTTCTAAATTAAACTATAATGATTTAACTGCTTGGGATTTAAAAAAAGGCTTATATGGTACTATTAATGATTTAAATAAAGCATATTGGGGTCGAAATTATAAAGAAGGTCGAAGATATACAATGGCTGAAATGCGCTCTATGAGCGAAGGTATTTATGGTTTGGCTAATGAACAACGTAATAACTTCTTAGTTAAAGTAGGTGAAAAGCTAAATCCATTAGATTGGAGTGATAATGCTATTGGTAGAATGGATAAACAAGCTGTAATAGAAATGTATAAAGATATCAATAAAGTTATGGCTAATCCTAAATATAACTTTTTGAAACATTTATTAGGTAGAAGTACATTTGCTGTACCTGAAAGTAAAGAATTATTACAGTCTATATATGCCATAGATAAAACACAAAAGATATGGAACTCTAACACTAAAAAGTTTGAAGAGGTTACATTCAATCTATGGGATGCTAAACAACGTAGAGAAATAGCGCAAGACCCATTTAGATTTAAAGAAGCTATTGGTAAAATTAAGGTTCGTAAAGACTTAATGGATGCTACAAAACAAGGCACAAAAGAGGCTAGAGATAAAGCACGTGAAAGAATCTTAGCTGAGATTGCATATAAAGCAGAAGATTACTTTATTAATGATATTAATGATATGGCTACATTTAAGATTATTACTGACTTGGCTGAGGGCATGTCTAAAGAACAAAGAAAAATCATTCCTGTATTACATAAATTTGTTGAAAAAATGAAATCACGTAGTTATTTATTGGCAAAAGAGCGTAATGCTTTAGGTTCTTTTGACTGGAATAGTATGAGTCCTGAAGCTATTAAAGAAGCTAAAAAATGGATGAAAGATAATAAGCTTAAACATCTCATTCCTAATGAATGGAAAACTATTAAAGAAAAGGCATCCTCTACATTAGATAGAGCTAAAATAGATTTAGAAATACGTAAATTTAGAAAAGATAATAATTTAGATACTCAACAAGCAGAAATGTTAGATAACTTGCTATTAGGTACATATAAGCGTGGTAATCTTACAGATATTAATGAACTGTCTAAGAAACTAACTAAAAATGACCCATTAGTACGTGATATGCTAAGTCATTTACGTAGTATGGCTGCTGAAACTCAAATGAGTAAATTAGGATGGAACTCTGAAGCTTTATCATCTGGAGAAGCTCCAATAAAAATGGTTGGGGCTATTACTAAATTCTTTAATGAGGGTTGGAAAACTCCTGAGAAAGCTCAAATAGAAGCGGCTCAAAAAACTGCTGAAGAAATTAAAGTCAAGATGAAAGAAGAGCAAGGTCTTGATTATTTTGAAGAAGCAGCAGAAAATATAGAATTTACTACTGGATATGAAGGTTTGAAAAAAGGTGTAGAACTTAATGACCTTCCTAAAGAATCACGTTCAGAAATGGCTAAATTAATAGCAAATATCAAGGGTGAAAATAATAAATTTAAACAAAATATTAATGAAGTTATTAGAAGTTTATTGGGTAAAGATTTAAATGCTATGAATAAACAGGACTATCAGGTCTTAAATAATTGGTTTAAAGATGTTAAAGCTGGAACTATTTGGCAACGTATTTGGGGTAAGAAATCTCCTACAGAACTTGCTAAACGACATCATGGGCTATTTCCTCGTACAATTAATAAAGAATTAATGCGTGATGACATTGAATTAATGGAAGAAAATGGTTTATATATTACTAAGACAGGTGAGGTATTAAAAGGTAAATTAATGCGTCCTACTCAGCATATTGAAATGGTTCAAAGTTGGATAGCACGTACAATGGACTCGGCTACTAATGTTGCAGAAGATTATATACAAGGTATTAAAGAACAATTATTATTTGTTAATTCTATTAAAGATGGAGAAGTATTACGTCAAATTGCTGTTAGGGAACGAGAATTTAAATATTGGGAGAATCTAGAATTTACTACTAGAAAAGATAGAATTAACTCTGCTGAATATAGAGAACGTTATAATGAAATTATAAAAAATCATGGTGATAAATTAGATAAAGAGTATACTGTAGAACTTGACGGTAAGCGTAGTAAATATACAGGTAGAGAGTTAGTAGAACGTGTTAATACAGAGTATACTAAATACTTTGAAAAAATGCATAAGTTTATTAGAGGTGAAGAAGGTTGGTTAGATAAAAATAAAATGATTCTTGGTTATTATGGTAAAACTGATAGAAAATCTCCTAGGATTGACCATGATAAATTTACTAGATATTTATTAGAAGCTTGGAGAAAAGGTGAAAATGTTACTACTAAAATTGGTGTTGATGGTTTACGTCAAGTAGCACGTTCATTAATGATAGATATGGCTAAAGGCACTCCTGAATATGCTAAAGCATTAAAATCTCAACCTATTGAACCTACAGGTAAATGGGGAGGTTCTTTTGATTATTACTTCCCTCATATGCATTTTAATAAGAAACTTGCTGGTGAAGGTATGAAGAAGTTAATGAAAAAGATATATGAAACTCCTTTATCAGAATTTGATGCAGACCCTAAAGTTGCAGAAGCAAAAAGAGATGCAGAAATTAAAAAGGTTATTTTTAAGAATCATACTTTAACAGGCGATTGGACTTTTGCTGAAGCTGAAGAATTTTCTAATCATGATAGAATCATGTCTGAAATAGCAGAATCAAGAGCTCAGAAGAAAGAGAAAGTTAAATGGCCTGTTGATTTAACTAAAGCTGGCTCTATGAATAGTCGTCAATCTCATATACCTGGTTGGTCAGTAGACCCTACAGTACCTGAAGCTTATACACGTGCTATAGTAAATACGTATCATAGACAAATGGCACAGATTTTTTCACGTAATATTATGCAACAAATGTATAGAAAGATGTTACCTAAATGGGGTGAAAAACAATCTCAAGCATGGCAAAAGTTTATGCAATTATATGTTCAAGATGCTATAGGAAACCCTACTGTTATTCCTGAATCATATATTAATGACCCTACTATGAAATTAAAAGGAACTCCATATGCATGGTGGGCTGATAGTAATGTTGAAAAGCGTATTAATAAAATTAGAGAAGGTTTAGGTTTAGGAGATAAAAGTCTACCTAAAGAATTACGTGGTGTTGATATGCAACAATTACGTCATTGGTCTAATCTTGAAGCACAATTTGAAATGGCAGCTTTATTAGCACATCCTAAGTCGATGGTAACGAATGTATTTGGTGGTACTATGCATACTATTGAAAGCTCAGGTTTTAAGAATTGGCGTAATTCACGTAATATTGGTTGGTTAAAGCAAAATATTAATGCTAAATGGAACTCTATGGAAGATGTTACACAATTTGTAATAGAATCTGGAGTATTTCCTGAATACATGCTTTATGAAGCTGGTCTTAATAAAGAAATACGTCAAGGTAGAAATAGAGAATTTATTGAAGATGTAGCTAAGAAAATAGCTAAAACACCTGAAATGTCTAATACTACTTTAAAAGAAATTGCAAAACAATATGGAGTTAAAGATAAAATAGTACAGTTTGCTGCTAAATTTATGACTGTTCCTGAAAAAATGATACGTAGAGATGCATTTATGTCTCATTACATTCAAGCTTGGGAAAGATATGGTGGTGCTATTAAAGACCCTAAACATCCATTCTTAATTGAACAAGCTAAAAAAGGTGTGCAAGCTACACAATTCTTATATTCTGCTCCATTTAGACCTGCTTTTGCACGTACTGCACTTGGTAAAGTTATGACACGTTTCCAATTATGGAGTTGGAACTCTGTAAGATTTAGAAATGATGTTTATAGGCAAGCTAAAATCTATGGTTTGACTCCTGGAACAGAAGCTTTTGATAGATACTCTAGAATGATGCAAACAGATATTTTTACTTTTGCATTAGCTAATATGTTTGCTTATTCATTATTTGAAACTGCATTACCTGCGCCTTATAATTGGATGCAAGATACAGCTGACTGGGTATTTGGTAATGAAAAAGAAAGGGATAGGGCATTTTTTGGGCAATGGCCGAAACAACTTGCTCCGTTGCAGATGGTAACTCCTCCCATCCTTCGGCTATTGCCTTCATCTATGCGAGCAATGGTAGATGATGATTGGTCTAAAGTAGGAAAGTATTATGTTTGGACTATGTTCCCATTTGGAAGAATGGCACGTGATATAGTTGGTCCTGGAAACTTAATTGAGAATCCAATTAGAATTATGGAGAAAACAACTGGATTCCCATTATTACAATTACAGAAAAAAGGCTCTTCTTTAACAGCAGAACTTGAAGAAGGAGAAAGAGAATTGTCTCCGACTCCTGGAGGTTCTTTATTTCCCTTTTAATCGCAGTCGACTGTGAGTATAGTTAAGAATCTTCTTCTACCATACCCCAAAGCAACATTAAATATACAATTACATCAGTAATTCTTCCTCTAACGTCTTCTCTTTGCGATTTATATCCATTAACGTAAGCTTTAATGCCATCAACGTGTTTTAACAGATATATCATTAGCACCTTTTCTCTATTTATATCTAATGCATCACCAATACGTTCAAAATTAGCAAATACATTATCCTTCTTGTGAGCGTACTCCTTCTGCCCCGACTCTCTCGTCTTGCTTATCTCCGTCAGTATTTTCTTCATCAACTGACTCATTTGCTTTCTGTTCATTATTTTTCTCCTCTATCTCTTTTTTCTTTCTCTTAACAAGCTCTTCCATTTTCTTAATAAATGAAGCACCATCTTTAGTATGTTCCATGTATCTTTCAAACAAGCTAAAGTAATCTTTTATCATTAAGTCTTGATAGTTTATTTGCTCAATCACCACTTCTTGATTTTGTTTCATGATTTTCATTTCATTTGCTAATATCTTAACAGCATCTGCTGTTGACATTTTATTTTTCCTCTTAGCCATCTAATGTACCTTCTTTCATTTGTTTTTTATAGAATTTATTTCCATAATTTTCTTTATATAAACACGTTCTGCATACAGGATATAATACACGTGGTACCCAATCAGGTACATATTGATGATTTTGTATCCTGTAGCTGAACTTGTTATATACTTTTTTACTACACAGTTTACATTTATAAGATTCTTTTCTAAATCTATCTTTTAGTTGTAAACCTTCACTTGCCACGATTATCTTTAAAGTTTTTACCTACTACTTTAGACATTCTTTTCATAGCATCTTTCCATTCTCTATCTAATTGCTCTGAAACTGAGCTTTCCTTAGGCTTTCATGTATAAGGCGTTTTTTCTACTATTGTAGGCGCTATCTCTGTTTCAGGGTAGGTATGTATTACATCATCTGATTCTACCATATTATGCCCATTTAAGCACGCTGCTCTGAAATCGTGTTTATTAAAGGATTCATCTTCTTCTTCAAAATATTTAGATAAACTATTCACTAGCATCCCTAATTTATTATCTCCAAAAAGATTTCCACCTATTATTTTAGCTATAGCATTATAATGTTTTACTTCCATTTAATATCTCCCTTTATTAAATTTAGCTTTACGTTGTTTCTTAGTTAGTTTATTCTTTTTCTTAAAGTAATCTTGAGTTTCAATTTTCTTTTTCAGCTCTTTAATTAATTCTGGGTCTCGATATTCTTTATCTTTTTTATACTCTATTGCTAAAGCGATTTGATATTTACTTTTACCTTTACGACTTCCAGAGCTAAATCTAATTTGATTACTTCCATATATACTTGATACCAATCCCATTACATACTCCTTTTGTTTTCTAACTTCTTAATACGTTCTTCATGGTCATCAAAGCGACTTTCAGACCCCTGTACGAGGTCTGTTAAGTCATCAACAATCTTAAACTTCTTACCTATAGTACTATCTATTACTTTTAATAACTTTTGTAAGATAATATTTTGTAAGCCCATTAGTATTTCCTCGAGATAGTTGTTCTTACAACATGTTTGAATATCCACCAACATCTACCATTATCCGATGCTTTATTGGCACATTTATTAACTTTATCTTGCCAATTTAAGTTTTGATATTCTGGTAAATATGTTGTATTACCTTTGTTTGCTGAACCACCTTTATTTCTTGATACTTCTGGCATATTATGGTATCTACGTTCTTTACTGTATAACCCTTTAACTTCTTCAATCATTGTTTTTTTCCTTTATAATAAGTTTTCTAATTCATCGTGTGTTACGCCTAGCTTGAAACTATTTGGTAGTTTCATGCTCTCTTTTGGCTTTGGTTCTCCGCCTCTATAGTCGCTGTTTAACCAGTGCCATAGATTCACAGTTCCTTCTACAACTTCTGGTAAGAATTTTAATTGTTTGAATGTTGGATTTGGCTTTTTCTTCCATTTATCATTAAGATATAATCCATACATTTCATCAATCATATAATCCTTACTTGCTCCTGTATGCTCTACTATAGTATCCCATAGTATTTTATACATTGTAGCTTGCAAATCATGCGTTTTATAGTGACCGCCTGTTTTAATATCTATTAATACATTTTTACCATCAATACGTGCTAATATATCAAATCTACCTGCAAATCTTACGCCAGGAAATGCTAACATAATTTCTTGCATTATTATTTCAGGTTCGTAATCATTATACCATTGCTCTAAGCACATTATTCTTTTAATGATTTCTGGCCCAGAATCTAATATAATTTCTTCTCCATTCAGCAAATCTTCTGATATTTCATGTACTATTGTACCTCTTTCTGCCGCTGCATCTCTTACTTTGCAAGCATTTTCCCAACTCCCTTGATTAGCAAGCCATTTATCGAAAAATTCACCTTTTCCTGCAGCTGATAATATTGATGTTACAGATGGAACCCAATTGTTACTACCTGCTACTGAATACCATCTAGTTTTACCTTCTCTTGATACTATCTTATTGGTTTGTAACCATTTAGTTATTGGGTGCATATCCAAATATCTCCTTTATTGGTATTAAAGCTATTTCGCTACATTTAAAGTCACCGCCCATTACTATCTTGCCACCACCTTTGCGAACTATTTCTTTAACACGTTCTTTTAAGTATTCTACTGGTAATATATGTATTCCCTTAATTTGAAAATCACTTACTAGAACTGTTGCCCAATAATCTGCTTTAGTGATTGATAGCCCACTAGCTTTATCACTATTATGATTGTGCAATTCTATAGCTATATTGCCTGTATCTTTCCATTTATTACGTTCTGTTTTTACCTCAATAGTTTTATCTTGTAAAATTGAAGCTAGTACCTTTTCATATATTTGTCCATATTGTAAATCTATATCAAAGTCACTATTATTATTAAACATTTTTTTGTTTAATGTTTTATTGAAATACTGCTGTATTTTCTTAATAGAATTATGTCCATTTTCTACTCCCATTATACTCCTTTCTTAATTTTAATGAGAGAGCTTAACAGGGAACCTTGTTCAAGCCACTGAAAGGAAACTAAAGAGTGCTCGAGTTACCCATGTTGCCCTCACGGTTACAACACTCTCTCATTAAATCTATTTAATACTAGGTAATCCTGGTATTATTTGTTTTGTTTTTTTTTCGATTTTATTTATAGCCTTTAATTGTAACGCTTCTATTTTATCATTTAAGACATCAGTTTCTACTTTTAACATCTTTACTTGATTTAACGTGTTATTTGCTATATTTATATTGTTATCAATAGTTTGTTTTACTTCTTTATTAAAGCCATAAAACTCATCCATTAATACGTCAATATCTTTTTCTATTTTAAGTAACTCTTCTTGCCAAGATTTAATCTCTACTTGTACAGAGTCTAATACTGCATTTATCTCTTTAGTAGTATCTTGTAAGTTTTTATATATCGGGTAATTAGCCATAACTGCCATTGCTATAATTACCAAATAGTTGATTATTTGTTTTTTCATTTATCCTCCCATTACATCTGCTTTTGATAGTTTACGTAATATGTAGTCCTGAGCTGGTTTGGCAATGTTACCTAGAAATTTCAATAAGCTTGCAAATTGTTGATGTGTTAATGGACCTTTTCGCCTATTACATCTATCACAAATCATTTGTAAGTTTTTTGGGGTTGAATCACCACCTAAGCTCAATGGAATAATATGGTCGCAAACCATATTATTAATATCTAACTTTTTAATGCAATACCTGCATTTGCGACCATATTCTTTTAATAGGATATCACGTATTTCTTTAAGGCTCATACAAAATTCTACCTCATATTCTTTACTACGTCTTTTAAGAGTAGTTTTTAAAGTAGATGATTTTTTCATTAACCTATGAAATACATTTCTCCAATGATTTCTGTGTATCTTTTGAAGTTTCTTTTGAAACTTTTGTTGCCACTCAGAAATTACCTTTGTCTGTCTACTTGGTTTATGATATACCATGTGTACCATCCAGAGTATCCTTATCTTGTAATGCTATTATCCATGTAAAATGTAATCTAGATATACCGATAGTTAATGATGTTGCCTTACTAACACCAGTATGTTTACCTGTAATTCCGATTAGTAATACATTGAAAAATAAAATGTACATACACTCTTTTGTTATTGATATATCAACCAAGAACCTGATTATTTTACTCATATACTCTCCTAAGTCTAAAGCTTTCTGTCCATTCTACATCGCACTCCCAATTAGAGTCGCCGTCTGTATTTTTGAGCATCTTTATTTTTTTCTTAGGGTTATCAGCTTGTCCATCAACTGAAATAACTTTTCTACTAGCATTCTCTATGGCTCCAGAGCCTTTAGCCGCATATAATGTCAGCTCATCTGATTTACTATGTTCTCTGCCAACTTGAGATACTTGTATAATAATTACATCCATATTAACTGCCATATTGGATAAGCTATGAGAAATGAATTTAATTTTCTCATGTTCGCTTCTTCCATTACCACGTGTATCTATTAAATCGATATAATCTACTATTACTAATGATGGTTGCAACTCTTTTATTTTTTGTTGTATTTGGTCTATTGTAGGCGATATTGTTTGAAACGTGATGTGAGCTAAGTCATCTTTATGCTTCTCAAACACTTTTTCAAAATTATCATTAACTTCATCCTTACTTAAACCTGATACAATCTGTAATCCGCGTCTATGCATATACCAATCTGCTAATTCTAATGAAAGAAATAACGTTGGTACTTGCCACTCTGGATTAATAGAGTTAGTTGCAAAATCAACTCCTAGTGCTAAATTTTGAACAAATGTACTTTTATTTGAACCTGTTCGTCCAAATACAGTAATTAATTCTCCTGGATATATATCACAATCAATATGATTCATACCTAGGGCTTGCGAAAGATTAATTGTACGACCACTAAAGTCAGTTTCTAATCTTTCTTTTAATTTAGCCTGTAGAGTTTCTACTGATGCTGTCTCAATCATATAGTCTTTACGCTGAAAATGTATACATTTAGTTTTACAATGCTTTTCCATTATCTCATCTTTGCATCCATATTGATAACCTGCATTATAAACACGTTCTACTATACCATTGAGCACTTCTTTATTTAATTGATTTTTATTCCATTCCGTCAATACAGCTTTTGCATAATAACTAGGTACGCCATTTCTTCTTAAATGGCTAACAATTCTCATTGCTGTTGTATTTCTACAACCATCTTGAGGTCCTTGCATTAACATTTGCTGAACACAAGGTACTATTGTTAAAGGTTCTCTAACTTTATTTAATGCATCTATTTTCGGAACGTTAGTTTGCACGTATTCTGATAATTCTCCTTCTCCTAATAAAGATTGATACGGGAACTCTATTCTTGGCTTTTTTGCAAGCTCTATAATAGTTTCTGCTTTTTCATTCATTATCTCTTTTATAGTTAAGGGTATTTTATACAAACCAGTTTTTTGATTTAGAGTGTGCTGTACTCTATATAATGCAGTACGAATATATACCATATAATCAGCGTGAGGAAACAACTTTTTCATTGTATTCTTAACTACATATGGTAAATCATTAGAGGTAGCAAATTCAAATGTATCATTACTTAAAACAATATGATATCCACTACCACTAAAGTATGCCTGCATGCTATTATGAGCACAGCCTAATTCCTCTAAGTCAAAAATAATACTACGTGCTAAGTTGAGAGTATGCTCATTTGTATTATCTTGCTTATCAATATCAATTAACACTTTATCAATACTTCTTTCTCCATAATAATTCTTAAGCGTTTGTCCATTTTTATTAGCGAACTCTACAGCTTCTTCATTATATGTATAAGCAGAACGATATAACGTGCTATTTAAATCAATATACTTAGATAATTCATTTTTAGGAATCAATATACCTCTATTGTACGGTGTTCCTTGTGCTATCTCAACATATTTCATTATAGATTATCTAATGCAGATATACCTAATTTATCAGCATCAATTGAATTTACAGGTTGAGCTTCTCCTGTATCTTCCTTGATAAAGCCTTTAGATGTCATCCAATCGATATCTTTTTGTAATTGCTCTTTACAATTACCTCCATTAGGATACATTCTATAATGTGCAACATTATATGCTTGTTTTCCTGGTTTCTTAGGTGCTTGCTTATAGAAATAAGCTAAATATTTACCGTTTGTTCCTGCTGATTCGCCATCCCATTCAGTTGTATATTTACTTAAGAAAGTTGCAATATCATCTATTTTATTTCCTTCTGCATCTTCCCATTCACCTTTTATATTAACACCAGCATTACAATTAATAGTCTCGAAGAATGCATACATTCTTTTGATTACACTACCGCCTGTAACGTTACCATTTGCTTCTTTTTCGAAACCTCCAACAATATTAGCATTTCTAGTATATTTACTTCCATTTTGGAGTAATGTTACTTGCAAATATATATCAGCCCAATCAAATTGAGCAGATTTATCTTGTATATCTACAATAGTACATTCACATATACCATTAAAGTTATTTGTTTTAGTTTCTTCGGGTTTAAATAACGCCATTTACTTTTTCTCCTTTATGTAGATTTTGTTCCAATCAAATGGTAATATTTGACCACGTAAATGAGGACTTCTAGAACCAGCTTCTAATGTATCATCTGATTTAAATGATATCATTAATTTCTCTTCTTCATCCCTAAATATATAGCCAATAGCATCACTATCTGACATTATCATGTTTTTTAAGCGTCCAGTAATATCAAGACTTTCAGGCTCTACTGTTGCCTGTCCTTCTATTACTGCTTTAGCTGTCTTTCTATGACCAACTATAATAAGATGGTCGCATACATCTTTAAATGCATGTATAGTATTCATTACTTTATCACGTGCTAATCCCCAACCTTTACCAAACGGTAGGTCAGCTAAAGCCTGAACACTATTTTCTTCACATACGGCTGCTTCTGCCCATTGTACTACTTTATCGATAGTATCAATAGCTATATATTTAAACTCGTGTCCTTCACGTGCTTGTTTTAATATCTCTATTAATTCTTTACGATTATTAGCATTAAGTATATGACCCTCCACCATATTAGAACCAGACTCTGTATCAATGATAAGACATTTGTCTAGACTGGATAACATTGTAGTTTTACCTATTTTAGGGGGACCATACATTAATAATGTACTAGGGTTTTGAGAAATAGCTTTTCTCTTGGTTACTTTAAGTACCATATTACTCCTCTTCTATGAAATATCAAGAGTCTCACATATGTTCTCCCCATTAACCTGGTCGATTAATAGGCATTATGAACCCAGCTATTGACTCTTGATAAATTCAATGTTTTGTTAAATAACGACCTATAAATCTACAATAATTATTCAGTTTTTCCAAGTACTAATCCTGGAAATGTAAAGAAGAATTGCTTAGGACATGGTTCATTATTTAACGTTTTCTTTATAGCATTAGCTATAAATGCTCCACTCATATTTGAACAGTAGGAAGTCGCTTTAGCGTTACATGGTTCATCTTCAGCATTATTATCTGAATACCAATTGTCTCGATATTGTTTGAGAGTTGGATTCTTTAATGTAAACTGATGATATTCCTCCGCACCCATACGACCATCTATTAATAGATAAGGCCTATTAGGTCTTTTTAAGGCCGCTTTTGCACCATCTAAGCGACTTTCCATACTGTCAAATCCCAAAATTACTATGTCACCTTCTCCTAAAGGTTTGATAAATTTAGAAAATCTACCAAATTGTTCATGAGCACGTATTTCTGGGTTTATTTGTTTTAAATGTTGATGTAAAGCTACTACTTTAGGTTTAGTAATATCTTGATAAATATAATAGCTTACACCTACATTCTGTACTTCAACTTTATCTAAATCATAGAGAACAAATCTATCTGCTCCCATTCTAGCAAGTTGAGTAGCTGCGGCACTACCTATAGCACCGCAACCTAGAATATGAAAGATTTTATTATCAAAATCTTCTATAAGACCTGAACTTCTTTCATTAATTCGCATTCTTTTTACCTCCTTCTATATTAGTGAACATTTCAATAGCATGCATATAAAGACATTCGCTTTCTATTTCATCTTTAGTGCCTTTTGCTACTTTATCTGAAACTTTAAGATTATATTGTTTTAACTTTTCATTTAAAGATTTAACTCCTTTACGAAAAGCTTTCATTTTAATGCTACCATCAGTTAAATCATCTGATAGTTTATCCATTTTTTCAATACAAGCTTGAAAGAAATCAATAGGAACACCTGTCACTTCAAGTTCATCATCAACATCATCTAACCACGAGTTATATCTATAACTTTGATTATATGAATGTATTTCTTTTTGTTGTTGATTCCATAGATGACCTTGATGACCTGCACCTCCATATGTGACAATAGATGTAGTTTCTTTAGAACATAGCTCTTTAACTTCTGCATCTAATGTATTATCTATATCATGTTCTTCTTGAAGGAAGTTTAATTCTACATTTTCTTCGTGCATAAATGGACTAAAGAATTGAATACGTAACTTATATTCTCTCTTTAAATTTACGACTAAAGATAATGTCCAGTCATTAGCAGGATGGCTTAATATAGTAGCATCATCAGTACCAGACCAAAATGCTCCCATTGTATGATGACTATGCCACCAACAATGCCTTACATTATTACCATGCTTACCTATCATTTTAGAATAATGAATAGCTAGTTCTTGACCATCTAATTCACAATTACCTGATGATATTTCTTGCTTTAGAATAACTGGGTCTTCTAATATATAATCCCCATCTTTATCTTCTAAGACAACTAGCTGACCACCTATTTCAGACGTAAATTGTCTATAAGCTGATTCAGCATATGCTATGACTTTATCAAAGTTCTCGCGTGATATCCAGAACTTTTTGTCTTTATTATTTTTTGGATTAGTTATTACCATATCTTACACCTTCCTTTCTATATTGTAACATTCGTGTATATGTCCAAAAATCACTTCTAGGTATACCGCTAGTTGCGAATAACCAAGAATAATAATTATCTTCTATATCACGTGTTGTTAGTTTTGTTATAGCCTCTTTAAATTTAAGACCTATTGTTTTACCTACTAATTGAGCCCACATCTCTTTATTATCTTCATTAATACGTGTTAAATACCAAGTACGTTCCATCACTTCGTATAATTCAATAATATTATCCGTTGTAGGTCCATCTTTATGAAATGTATTTAAAATACTATCATAGTCACTTATATCTTTACATTTATAACTACGAACAGGTAAGTTAAATACTTTCTCTATATTTCTAAGATTCCATCTCTCTGGTTTACTTTTGTAATAATATAAATCAGCAAACATTTCATAGACTTTCTTTTCATCAACTTCATCTTTAAGATGATATTGTAATTGAGCATATGCTCCAGAAAAGTCTTTATCACATTCATCTATCCAGCATATACTATCAAATGTTAACTTAGTATATACTGAACATCTATCTGTAATATCACAATTACTGCAAAACTTTTCAGTAAAAGTTCTCTTTTGCTCTGATGTATATTCCTTAACTTGTCTATCGCATGTATTCTTATCACTAGGTATTATAGCACGTGTTGCTTCATCCCATTCTTTAGGTACTCCAAAATGAGAAGTTGCTAAAGTGTTTAGTGGAGATGTTACACCTGCACTAAATGACCTAGCCCATATATTAACATATGATTTTAACAATTCTAAATTACCAGATAATAATGCTCTATTAATATCATTAGTTAATTCACCTAAACATACATTACCATTGCTATATGAATTAAAGTAACTAAGAATAGGAGTAGTATTACCATAAGATGTTCTTCTATAAACAAATGGATGTTCAAAAGCTTCATATATAGGAAATTTAGTCGCTACTGTTCCTATAAATTCAGTTTTAACCAAATGTTGGTCTTTTAATATTCTACGATAATTAATCAATAATGTTATTAAATCGATAGTAAAAGATAATATTATATCACCATATGGCAATTTAGCATATTCTTTATTCATATTACTGTTAGTAACATTAATATCAATATCACGTATTGCTATTCTTATATTAACAAACCATTCTCCAGGATTATTTATCTTATTATTTTCAGCAATAGTTCCTTGATAAGCCTCCAATGAATCATACACTCCTTCATTATGGCTACCTATAATTTCATTATCATTGCTAATTATAGGATATAATCTAGCTGTTTTAAAAGAATCATGGTCACTATATTCATTTCCACCATATCCTCTTAAACGTCTTCCAAAATGTGGAACAGGTTCAATGGATACTTTAACATCATCGCATTGATTAGTGAAATTATCTAATAATTCATGAAGTTCTACCTTAGCTTTATCTAAATCATCATTAGAATATAATTCTACTCCATCTTTACGAAACTTATATAGCATCATATCTAATACATCTAAATTATCTTTGAAATTTTGATAATTCCATCTATTTCTTTCTAATAGTTTATGAATACTATTAGCTCCACGTCTTTTCTTCCAATGTGGATACATTACTTTATTTACACTATCTTTTATCTTATTATATGTTCCTGGTTGCCATCTAGCAGTTTTAGTTGCTACTAAATCCATTTCATATCTTTCATTAAAACTATTTAATTTTTCAGCAAATTCAGCAAATCCTGATAATCTAGTATAATCTAAATGATTTAAGTTTAAATCAGGTGTTTCTGGTTTTTTACTGAAGTCAAAACTAGTTTGATGTTTCATGTTTTACCTCGCTTTTTTATATAAGGGGAGATTGTATCACACATCTCTGGATGAGGAAAGGATAAGTATCCCCCCTTATGTATTCTAGTATTAATCAAATAAGCTGATTAGGAATTGAGGAAGTGACTTGAAACCATATTGTTAATTCTCCATTTCTGGACCATAACTCAGAATACTGTGCTTTTTCTCTACCTAAAAGGACCTTATTTGTACCAATGTGATAATTACTGATTACCACCTCTTTTATTACCTGCAACATGTACTACTCTATCATCTTCAGCAATTGGTGTTGCATCTGAAGCAATTACATCATTAACAGTAACGTGTCCTGTTAATTGTAACTCTGCTCTTAATGCACCAACTGTATTAGCTGTGTGCTCTTCTGTTGCTGCCATTACTACTCTAGTTGGTTCTAGAGTCATACTACCATTCATTAATTGAATAGTTGTTTCTGTTACTACTGTTTCTGTAGCCATCTTTATTTACTCTCTTTCTCGCTATTCAGCGTATTTGAGAACTCCTGTTCTCTTGTTGTTAACAAACTCATTTCTTCAGCATAATTTGTATGATATACATCATTATTCCATTCAAATATTTCATCTGGTCCTAATAGTGAACGTGCCATTCTAAATGCTTGACTAAATTCATTTTCTTCTTCCCAAATAAAATCACTATTATTGATAATGGTTATATCTGTTAAATTATCCTGATTTGTTTCTACCTCTTCTGGAATTATAGTTTCTCCTCGTATGTCTTGAATTTCTTCAATAACTGGGATTTCTATACATTCCTCTTTTACTTCATCTCTAGCAAATGCATTACTAAATGATAAATATAATGGTATTGAATATAATATCCATAATGCACTTAATAATAAATTGCTCATTTCTACTTTATCTAGGTATTTCATCTTTATTTACTCCTTTTTTATGTTTATTAGCAGAAAATAATATATCCTCTGCTAATTTTACGTGTTTATTTTCATTATATTTTAACTGATGTAATAACTTCTTACCTTTTTCAGTTAATTTATATAATCTTGTCATACTATTCCTCCTCCAGGCTAATGCCCATCTTATCTACTAATAATAATAACTCAGCTATTCTAAAGAAATCATCATGAGTAACACCATCAGCATTATCTATAATAATTAATGCTATTTGTAGTGTTTTATTCTTCATTTTCATTACTTTCTTTTTAAATAACTCATATTGAGTCATTACTTTTTCTACTTTTTGTAAGCACATATCACTCCTTCATGATACAGTAGATACCTTTATTACTATTAAAGTCTAACTTTCCACCATTTTGCATTAATATAGGGAATAGTTTTTCAACAGATTTATGTGCTAAAGCATGTTGACTAGCATTACATACCCATAAATTGTTAATATCATTATTAGTTTTAACACAGTCTATATGATGGACAAATTCATCTTTCTCTAATTCTCTACCTAAGTGCTTTTCCATTATATGTCTATGTTGTGTAACCCACTCCCCTTTAAATCTATTATTCCACATTCTTTTATATACATATCCATTAGATTTAACTCTCCACCCATCTTTATATGCTTTTCTTTTGTTCATATATATTTGCATATATTGTTGACACTCTTCAGTGCAATAGGGTCTTTTATAGTTATTATACATATCTGCTCTTTGTGGACAAGATTCGCCACATACAAAACATTCTATGATTCTATATTTAGTATATTGAAATGGCCTAATAGTATTTTTACTAATAGCCTTTACTTTAATAGTATAAGTACCGTCATAATTATCTTCTACATAATTATCTGTATCTTTTTTGATTAATTGATTAATTGTCATTACTACTCCTTTGCGTGTTTATTTAGCGTGTTTATATTAACTAAGTAGCAGTTATGTACTGATATATCACAAGTGGATATATTGCGTGTTCAGCATATACTACTACTTAATTAATTGTTTAATTGAGGTAGAGAGCCAGATTATTATCCAGCTCTCTTCTTTAGAGTATCAAAAGGGTCATAGGACCTGGCATATCTTACGATGGATGCTCTCTACTCTATCAGTAAGCTTTACATAAATGGCCAAAGAACTATTTCTAGCATCTTTGGTTCATATTGAATTATTCCTATCATAAGATATATTGTTATAACCCAGAATAATAAATATGAAACTTCTTCATCTGTCCATTTTTTACACCAATTAATAAATCTTTGGTATCTTGAAACTCTTGTTTCAGTGTCTATTCTTGCATGTAATTTATCCATAAAATCACCACTTCCTTTCATTTTAATTGGTTCTAAAAGAGCAATACATTCTTTATATTGCTTTACTTCTTCATTAGATAATGGCTTAAATGCCATTGTATCGTGATATTCTGCCTCTTCAGGAGGATAGTCAGGTGACCAGCAATCATCTACACAATCACTAACATCTACACCATTTTCTTGTAATTCTATTACTGCATCTTCCATAGTTTCAGGAATATCATCACATTCTTTTACTATTTTACCATTTCTATAATATTTCCAACTCATTTTACTACCTCTTTTCTTTATGTTTACGTGTTTATGATTAAATCAAGAGGCTGCATATTTCACAGGTTGGCGCCTGTTACTTGACTTTACAAGCTTATGAAAGCTAACCTCAATTTTATTAAAATTTAAATAATAACAGGGGTCTAAGTGACACTGTAGTACTATTACAAAGGTTTTTACTGTATCAGTGTGTCAAGTTGATACACCTTAACCTGTTATTATTTACTATATCTAAATTATTGCAAGGAATAGGCGACTAGTCACCTTGCTATGTCCTATACCTCTAAAGGACTTGACCATATCAATAGGCCTTCGTTAAACTGCGACGATTAAATACGCAGAGTTTAGCTAATTTTTGAACGTGTTTATTTAGTATTGTAATAAATAGCATACAGTTGCTTTTTACTCTTACTATTAAAAAAACTTTTAGTTCTATTAAATCTATTACTTGCCCAATTAACAAGCTCATATTTATACTTATAAGGACAATAATTACATTTCCATTTATAATACATTATTTAATTACCTCCAAATATGGACAATTATTATCCTTTTTAAATACACCATTTATATGGCAAGTACATCTAACCCACTTATCATTATCATCTAATATTTCTTTTACAATATTATGTTTGCTATCAAAATATTCTCTAACATAATCACCATCAATAATGATATCATCAGATGATATTTTAATACCATAGTTATCTATTATCATTTTATTCCTTTCATTGCTAACTCGCAGTTATGTGTGTAGTATATATAAAAAAATAGTGCCTTACTCGCTATAACAACGAATAAGGCACTACTAGTTTTAAGCACTCATAAAATCATCTATGCTATTGGATGACTTATGGAAGGTTAATAATGGTGTCTTTTCCTGAACAGTACCATCTTTCTTGCTAATGTACTTTTCAGGTTCACCATTATCATCAAGATTAGAATTATAAGACAATGAAAATCCTGTATCTTTTAACGAATCAGTGTATTTAGCTAATTCAGAGTCACTTAACTGATTTGTTAATACAACGACAATATTTTCATTGTTTGTTTTAGATACATACATAAAGTGATATAAATCATTTGATACTATCTCTGATACTATTGATTTATATTGTTCTTTCACTGTACTATAAATGCTTGTTAATAAAGTTATTACATCTTTCATTGGAAATCTCCTTTTATTATATTTGTTAATATGCTATCATAGCGAAGCGTCAAGGGGCAAAGCACCCCAAGAGCAAGATTTAACGCCTATGATGGGGAGCTGTTGTGCTTTTCGTTGAGCCTTAAATATCCAAGCGGTCGAGGAGTTCAGCGACGAGACTTAAGCGTTCATTACTTTTCAACGAAAAAGCGACCCCAAGGCAGTTAAATCGCAGCGGTGGGGTGTCTTATATATCTCGTGTACGCATTCTAAGGCTATTTTTTGGAAATGTTAGTTTTCAACGTGTTTAGGTGTAAAACTGCTGATAAAGGGGGGGCCTTTATATAGCGAGGTCTTATTTTTATTTGTGAGATGCTTTAGGTAGTAGCTACTGTAAGTAGCGTTAGTATTAATCTTATAATATCAACACGTTCAAAAACTTATTTTAAGTAGCAGTTGTAAGTAGCGACTGTTAGTAGCATAGCAATTTACGGTATATTATATGTAATAATCAAGCTTTTTTTTATTGTTTTGCATATTATTTTAGTATTATATTTAAAAATGGTCAAATTAGACGATATAATACATTCAGCGGTCTATGACATGATATCACGTAGTTCAGGCGTTAATATGCCCTTTATAGTGGCTAATAACGAATATTCTAATATACCTGACCCTAGTATAATAAATGCTAAAGAGGTAGCATTACGTGATATGAAGAATGATAATGAATATTTACACCCAGAGCTCATTGAGAGTGAGTAATGGTATACAGTTATTAAGTTTGGTAGAATGGTCACGCAAATATGGAGTGAGTAATCCGTATGATAAAAGTGAATATGACTATATTACGGCGTATAAGCGTAATATTAGTCCTGATAGTAATGGTAAATGGCCAAGATTGGAGAAAGATGGAAAATAAAACTATAACAACAATGGATATACAAAAAGCAGCTGCTAATTTAGCACCTCATTCTGCTGAAATGGATAGTTTATATGGTTCATTGTTTGGCTCTGCTCCTGCGGGAGAGTATATTACGAACATTATAGGTAAAGAGAGTCATTATGGTATGCCTACTTCAGGTTATAGTGAAGATAACATGTATTCAATGGGTTTAAGTCAAGTAGACCCTATTAAGTATCAAGACCTTGTAAATGATTATAATGCTATATTGTATAATAAGAAAACAAAAAAGCATCATAGAAGTGGTAGATATCATAAAGTTAACAAGATTAATGAATATATGCAATCTCAACCAGGATATGAAGATTGGGATATGACTAAGCTAGCAACTATGGAGGATGGTAAGTATACTGGATTCTCTAAACATGCAAAAGACCCTAGGACAGCTTATATGTTAACACGTATGCTTCTTATGAAGGATAAAGGGGCTATACCAGTTAGTTTAGATGAGCAAGCTAATACATGGGATACAATGTGGAATAGAAACCCAGAAGCTGGCTTTCCTGATGAATTTAAAGATATATATCGAAAGTATAGAACGAATCCTGTAGATGATACAATGGATAATTATAATAAAGTGAAGAACGCTTTATCTACTCAATGATAGAGTTATTTACTTTAATTGGATGGGGTGTATTATACTTTTCATTATCTATCATGATTATGACAATAATATATATGCTATTAACAGATTGGCATGATTGGCGTGAATAAAGAGAAATATATGTTTAGTAAGCCAAAAGATAGTAATCAGGCGGGTAAAGGTTCTATACCACGCTTTAATACTGATGAGCAGTATAAAAAGAATTATGATAAGATTTTTAGAAAAAAGAAGAGTTAGATGGTAGAGTTTATATATGTAAATACAGATTACTGGGTATCAACCTATGATTATTGGAACGAGGAGTAATATAATGATAAAGGAATTATATTATGGAATTGTTAAGTGTATTGATAGTAATTTATATATTATGGGCATTTTATAGAGCAACATAATGTATATTATAAAGATAAAACATAGAGGAGACAAGGAAGAGACGCATTATCCTATTTATAAGGAAAAAGAGGCAAAAGAACGTAATATCACGTATAAACCATGGAAAGATGCTGATATTGGAGATAATGCCCTATCTGATGATGGGTACGTGGCGAATGTACTTTCTCGCAGGGAGTACACTGATAATACAGGCCGTAAGAATATTTATATGAGGTTTCCTTTTGGATATACGTTCTTTAGTCCAAAACATAAAACTAAGCCTTTATATGTTCAAGGGCGTAAAACTAATGTGACTATGACTGGTAAGCCGTATATACAGGTACAGTCTAAACAGAATAAGATGAAAGCATTAGCGATGATGTTCGCATTAAAGCCTGATTACGAACAGGCTATAGAATGGGCATTAGGAGAAGTTAACGATTCTCAGAAACGTAAGTGGAAGAGAACAATGAAAACGGAGATATTTCAAGGTATGGTAAGAGAAGAACTAGCAAAAAGATTAACAGAGCACGGTCTAGATGAAGACTATACGTTAGATTTATTAAAAGAAGCTATTGAACTAGCTCAAGGTAAGAAAGATATATCTAATCTTTTAAAAGCAGTAGATAATCTGCAAGATATGCATGGTATGAAAGAAAAGCATGTACTCAAGACTACTGATAAGATTGAAGCCTTCTCTAGTGTTAAACTTATAGATGAGCTTAAAGAAGAAGAAAAAGGCTTAATAGTACAAAGAACTCAAATTGAGGAAAAGAAAGAAGAAGATAATGACAAATAACAAAACGCCTTTACAGGCATTATTTGAAAGGGGTGATTTACCTGGAGTAACACAAGCTGATGCTGTTAATCAGGCTCATCCAGGATACATACAGCAACCTTTTGACCCTATGGTGATATCTAGTGGTGGTGGAAAAAATATATTTGGACAGCCTACAGAACCTTTCACACAAGAAGATTTAATTGACATAGTAACTGGAAGTGGAACTCCTATGGCAATAGGTAGCGTAGCTAAGGGTGGTAAGAGCTTGCTATCTAGCGTATTAAAGAAATTAACCAAAAAGCAAAAAGCCCAAGGTATTAAGGAGATAGTTGATGTTCCTCTAGCTACAAGAAGATTCACTAAAATGAGAAATCAATATATTGATGATATTAGCGGACATGATGAACAACAGTTTTATAAAAAATTGCAAGAGTTTGAAATAGACTTTAATCCATCCAGTCCAGGGTTTGACGCAAAAAAATTAGATGAGCTATTTGATGCAGGCTCATATAATAAATATATAGATAACAAGTGGGGGCCACGTTCTAAATGGGGTCAAGAGAATCTTAAGCCTGCTGATAAACCTTTTTCTAAAGAATATATAAGAAAGAGAAATAAAGAAGCATCAGACCATTTTGATATGTTTGGACAAGAAATAGACCCAATATATTAATAATGGATTTTGAAGAAAAGTATGCTCAATTAGAAGCACTAAAGAAGATGCGGAAGAATATGGCACTATTTGGAAGGTATTGCTTCCCTACAGCCCTCCGCAAACAAACACCACCGTTCCATCATGAGGTGTATGCTTCTCTGAAAGATGACGACACAAAAAGAGTGCTAATAGCTGCTCCTAGGGGAACGGCAAAGAGTACTGTTACCACTCTTATTTATCCACTGTGGAGAACAGCATTTAAGTCATCGAATGAAGATTTATTTATAGTTATTATATCTGAGTCACAAGCTCAGTCTATTAACTTCTTATCACGTATTAAATACCATTTGATACATTCTGATAAGTTTAAAGGAGTATTTGGAGATTTAGGACCCAATACTGCACAACGTTGGACTAATACAGATATAGTATTAGCTAATGGTACAAGAATAATAGCTGTAGGTACAGGACAAAGAGTACGTGGTTTTATTGAAGGTGATACAAGACCTAATCTTATTGTAGTTGATGACTTTGAGTCAGAACTTAATGCGTATACTCCAGAAGCACGTGCTAAAAATAGAAAATGGATGACAGAGGCTGTAATACCTTCTTTATCGGATGATGGTAAGATATGTATGATTGGTACTGTTATATCAGAGGATTGCTTTTTATATTGGGCTAAAGATAGTAGTGCATGGAAAACATTATGGTATTCTATATGGGATGATAATCAAAAGTCAATATGGCCAGAAAGATTTCCAAAAGATAGAATATTAGGAATTAAAGATGAATTTGCATCCGTAGGTAATTTGAACGGGTTTTATCAGGAGTATATGAATATAGCTCAATCTCCTGATGATGCACCATTTAAACCTGAATGGATTAAAATGCATCATTATGCTTTTGAAAGAAGAGGCGGACAAGGATGTCTAGTAAGGAGCTTAGATGATAGTGATGAAGAAAAGATTATACCAGTGGATGTGTATTGTGGGGTTGACCCTGCTAGCTCTCTATCAAGGCGTGCTGACTTTTTTGTCATTGCTACCATTGCTGTTGATGGGAACAATAGGAAGTATCTCATCGATTGTGTGCAAAAGCGTATCTCACCTGCAGAACAACCTGGTGAGATTATATCTGTATATAAAAAATTCAGGCCTAAAAGAATGAAAATAGAAACAGTCGGATATCAAGAAGCGCTAAGGACTGCTACTAAACAATTGATGCAAGAGGAGAATTTATATATTCCAGGACTAGAAAGCGGCGTTAAACCTAGAAATGCGAAATCAGAACGTTTACTCTCATTAGTCCCTATCTTTGCAAAGGGTGATTTTTATTTTAGGCCTGAAGATTTAAATGCGCAAAAAGAGTTCTTATCATATCCTAAAGGTAAGCATGATGATATAATGGATGCAATATGGACAGGACTAGATGGTCATAGAGCCTGTAGAGTCAAAGAATATGTAAAAAATGATGAAAAAAGTGGATTAATTAAAAAAATACTTGACTGGAAGTTAATGTAGGGGTTAGATTACGCGATATGCCTAATGAAAAAAATACAAAAAATAGTTATACAGAGTTATCTGATGAAGATGCTGTACAGAAGGTACATGATTTATTTCGTACCTATTCTAAGAATAGAGAAACCTGGGCTAATCACGCTCAAGAAGATAAAGAGTTTAGATTAGGTAAACAATGGACACGAGAACAAAAGCAAGTTCTTGAGTCTAGGGGTCAAGCTCCTATTGTTGTCAATAGAATACACCCAGCAGTTGAAGCAGCTAAAGCTATGATTACAGCACGTAGACCTAGTTTTAGAGTTGCTGCAAGAGAAGATTCTGATAATAAAGTAGCTCAAACATTAAGTGCTTTATTGTCATATATGTATGATATATCAGATGGGCGTTCAGTTATCAGAGAAGTAGTTGATGATTATTATGTAACTGGCTTGGGTTACATTCACGTATATCAAGACCCTATGATGGATATGGGCAAAGGGGAAGTATGCATGCATAGCGTAGACCCTCTAGATGTATATGTCGACCCTAACTCTAGAAGTCGATTTTTTGATGATGCCGAGAATATTATAATATCTCGATTTTTTACACGTGACCAAGCCAAAAAATTATATCCTATTTATGAAAAGGCTATTGATAATGCTGAGTCAGATAGATTTACAGATAGACCAACAACAGATAGGGCTGATGATGGAGAAACCATTTTTCCTGAAGATACAGAAACTCAAACTCAATGGGGGACATTTGGAGAGAGTGATGAGTATGTACGTGGTTATGAGTGGTATTCTAAAGAATTAATTACTCAATTTCGTATCTTTGAATCATTTAGTGGATTTGAAGATTTAATGGACCAAGATGCATTTAATGAATATATTAAGAGACCCGCATGGTTAATTAATGGACAACCTGTAACTGACCCGGAACAAGCACAAAAATTAATTCAACAAATACAGCAAGAGATAATGCTAGAATATCAGACAATGGTAGAACAGCAAGCTGCAGAAGGTATACCTCCTGAGGAATTACCTGCTCCGCCAGAACCAGATATAAAAGAAATCGACTATCAGCAATTAATATTACAAGGATTAGTTGAGGTAGCACAAGTACAAGTATCACGTGTTCATCAATGTGTTGTGGTTGGAGATAAAAAGCTTTATAGTAGAACTTTACCTACTGAACATTATCCTATAGTACCATTTTGTAATATTCACACAAGGACTCCATTCCCCGTATCTGATGTACGAATGGTTAAAAATATGCAAGAATATATTAACAAAACACGTTCTCTAATTATTGCTCATGCTACTACTAGTACTAATACAAAAATATTAATACCAGAAGGTAGTGTTGATATGAAAGAATTTGAAGAAAAATGGTCTCAACCAGGAGTTGCTATTCCAGTTGATATGGATGCTGGAACACCAATGCCTGTACAGCCAATGCCTTTACCTAATGAATTATATAAAAATGAAGCAGATGCAAAAAATGATATTGACCATCAATTAGGATTATATGAGATGATGATGGGAAATTCAGCAGTGGCTCCACAAACATATAAAGCTACTGTAAGCTTAGATGAATTTGGGCAAAGAAAAATTAAATCAAAATTAGCTGATATTGAGGGTAGTTTAACACGTGTTGGACAGGTGGCTATACCTCTTATGCAACAATTATATACAGTTCAAAAAATATTTAGAGTTGTACAGCCAAATAACGCAATGTCTGAGTATGCAATTAATAAACAATTATATGATGATAAAAGTAGCGAAATAAAAGTTATTAATAATATTACCGTAGGGAAATATGATGTAATTGTAGTAGCAGGTTCAACCTTACCTACTAATCGATTTGCTGAGCTTGAATTTTATATGGATGCTTATCAAAAAGGACTTATCGATAGAGAAGAAGTTCTTAAGAAAACTGAAGTATTTGATATCGAAGGCGTTATGCAACGTACTGATATGATTCAAAAATTACAACAACAAGTTAAATCATATGAAGAGAAAATTAAACAATTATCTGGAGATATACAGACTAGAGATAGAGAGGCTGTTAATCTTCGTAAACGAGTTGAAGTTGAGAAGTTTAAATCAGATATGGATAAAGTTAGCAATAAAGCAGAAGCTGCTAATACCTTATTTGAAAAACGGCTTGATGACAACTTATCTACTGTCAAGACTGAAATCAGTCGCTCAATAAAAAATAGCTCACCTTCTGGAGGTAGAACAGAAGCAGCTAAAATGAAGGAATAATAATGGAAAACGCAAATGTACAGGATACCTCTAATAATGCTAACACTCAGGATACCTCAAATGCTTTTGAGACTCCTCAGGTAGACGCAACACAGAGCTCCTCTAGCGAATTGTCCGTTGATGATATAATACTAGGTAATCTAGATGATACGGCTTCCGCTTTTGGAACACCCGATAGTAATGTAGAAACAAATACAGAACCTCAAGCTCCTGTTGAAGAGGCTAAGAATGATGATACTCGATATGAATATTGGCAATCTCAAGCATCTCAAAAGGATAATGAATTGAAAGATTTGAAGGCTCAGCAACAGCAAATGATGGCGATGCAACAACAAATGTTGCAACAAAATCAAGCTCCTGTTAAACCTACGCCTGAAGTTGAAAAATTCCCAGAGGCTCCAACAAGACCTAGTAAACCACGTAACTTTTCTAGAGAGGAAGCTTATAGCGACTCATCTAGTGAAAGTGCTCGTTATTTAGACGAGACTGAAGAATGGCGTGATAACATGGAAGAATATAAAGAATTAAAGCATCAATATGATATGGCTGTAATTCAAGAACAATTAGGAAATGAGCGTAAAGCACGTGTTGAAGAAGTTCAACGACGTGAAGCTTATGCAAAGCAACAGCAAGAAATTGCTAATGTTAATAATGTTGTTCAAACGAAATATGGTTTAAATTCAGAAGAAGCTAAAAGCTTTATAAAAGAAATGTCATCCGCTGATTCATTAACTATGGATAATTTGGTGCAATTGTGGAGGATAAGACAGGGACAAGGCGCTCCTATGAGTGGTCAAGTTCAAAATGCTCCTTCTCCAACGTTTCAACAAACGAAAAGAGCACAGCAAGTACCTTCTCCTATGGGAACTATGCCTAGTACAGGACAACAAGCTCAAGGCTCCACTGAAGACCAGATTATGGACAGAATGATTTCGGATTTAGATAGTAAAAATCCGTTTAAAACAAAATAAATATGCCCTACTTAAAGGTCGAAAGACAGCTGAAAGAGGGTAAAATAATAAGAGGTAAGTAAGATGGCAATTGGAAATCAATATAGTAATATTGCGTCTGCTGGTGGTACAGGTACCGCTTCTTTAGACAATACACGTAGAGTCTTTAATTTTGGAGAACGAGTTGCAGAGTTAGCTCCGCAACAAAGTCCATTTTTTGTATACTTAAATAAAGTAGCAAAAAAAGCAACTAATGACCCTGTGTTTAAGTTTTTAGAGCAAAGACACCAATGGCAAAGACGTAATTTTGAAGTAGTGGCAGCATGGGATACTGGGGCAGAAGTCGCAGGAACAGCAGCTGACCACAGTGCAGATTTACAAGTTACTTGTAAATTTGACGAATATGGTAAAATATCTTCAGCAAATAATCATTGTAGATTCATTGTACCTGGTTCAGTATTAGCTATTCAAGCTGATGATGGAACAGTGTATAATTGGAGAGTAGATGAAGGTGCTACACTAGAAGAGTCTAATACTACTAGTGATGGTAAGTATATTAACCATGATGCAAATACAACAGGTGTAACAGAGATTACATCAGAATCAATGACTCCTTTGCAAACAGTACCTGCGGGCGCATCATTTGCAATCGGAAATAAAGGGCAAGTAATTGGCTCTTCATGGACAGAGGGTAGTGATTCTCCAGCTGGTTGGGAAGATAAATTATATGACCAAGAAGGATATTGTCAAATATTCAAGACTGGTATGAATATCTTTTCAGGTACAGCTATGGCTACTGAATACAGAGGTATCAAAAATGAATATCAACGTATTTGGCAAGATAAATTAATGGAACATAAGATGGACATAGAACAAGCTATGTTATTCAGTACAGGATTGACTACTGCAGCTCAAGAAGGTACAGCTGGAACTAATTTCTCCAGAAGTACTTGGGGTATTCTTCCTTATACTGAATCGTATGGTAAAGTATATAATATGTCTTATGCTTCATCTGGATATGATGCTTTCTTAGATGCAATGGAAGATTTCTTTGCACCTGAAGGTGGAAATTCAGGAGAAAAACTAGTATTGGCTTCAAGAAAAGTAATCACGTATCTAAATAAATTAGGTGCTGGTTCTTTCATGAATAACTCTGTTGGTTCTTCTCAGTATAGATTAGACGTTAATAGTGTTCCTGGTGCTTTCGGGCATACAGTAACAGTTGTAAATACTATATTTGGTAATTTACATTTTGTTGCTGAACCTCTACTTAGAGGTCCTTGGGAAGATTATTGCGTTGCAGTTGACCTAAGTAATGTCGCTTATCGTCCTTTAGCAGGTAATGGTATTAATCGTGATACCTTTATTGAGACAAATGTTCAAAATCCAGGTGTTGATGGTAGACAAGACCAAATCATCACTGAAGCTGGATTAGAAATAAGTCTTCCTGAAACCCACGCGATTATTAAATTCAGTTAAGGGGGATAGATAAATGGCTATTTTAGGAATAGGAAATGCAGATACTTTAGTAGGTGCTGTTGTAACTGATGGAACTACTCATGCCTCTAATGTAGGAATATATGGAGAGTGGAAAGTAGCAAGAGAAGCGGGGATTTCATATCTTTATCATGAAGAGATGGACCCATCTGATACAGATGCTATGATAGTAAGTCCTGGGATTAAAGGTACTTGGATTAATGGTAAAAAGATTGTAGTTGGCATGAATATTACGACTGCAGGCGCTAATGTAACTTCAGACTTTCATATTGAAGGTTCTGCGGATGGCAAAACTTGGGTAATGATAGGCTCATCTCTTGATGACGATATTGAACCTGATGCTACAGGCGTTGAGTTTTATACTGTTGACTTATCTGATTATACTTTACCTTGGTATAGGCTCGTTAATAATGATGGTCTTGATGACCAAACTACTATTAAGTTTAACTTTTTATTATCTGGTTTAAATTCAGATTATACAGAAGGATTAGGCTTAGACGATGTTAATGATTCATTTATTGGCGGAGTTGGTGCAGACCCATCATAATAGGTTAGTTATATAATAATGTAATGGGGAGCTTCGGCTCCCTATTACTACAAATTTAAGGAATAAAGATATGGCAGTAACGGCAACAAAATGGGGAAGAATAGCTGATATGACAGCTACAGATGCTTTAGCAGCCGGTGATGTAGGTGAAGTGCCTGGCGGTTTAGTTGCTAATGGCGGTGTCACTGGTACTATGGGACACTATTGCATATTTAATATGGATGGTGCTACTGGAGCAGATGAAACATATCATTTTGATTTTCCTGTAATGGGAGATTTGACTGTAGTTATTAATTCAGGTGGAAGTGATTTAGGTGCTGCAACAACTATGGATGTTAGTATGCAAGGCTCTGTAGATAATGTTAATTGGGTAGATTTACATACAGATTTTTTAGATGGTGTTGCAATTGACAATGTAACAGCAGCAGGTGTTTATGATTATGATGCAAAAGGTAGAATGCCTTATATGAGATTAGAATTAACGCCAGCATCAAATGAGCAGGCCGAATCAATAATGATACACGTGGTACCTCACTAAGATGGCTCTTAAGTCAGGTTTTCCAGATTGTACTCCATGGAAGAATTATCGCTATCCATTAACTAGATTATTTGGTACAGATGAAAGTAGTTCTCCCGACTATACAGTACTAACTGAGACAGGACAATTTGACCATCCATCGGGAGATAGAAGAGTTAGTATAGATGTATGGATATCAGATGATTGGTTTTTACATGCAGATGCTTTAAGTGTGATATATAAAATAGTTATGTATAGTGGTCTGCCTGATTCGTGCAAAACATTGCAAAGACCTAATGTTTTTGTTGATGGAAGTGCAGGAACAAGTACTATTACAGTAGACCCGTCTGCTGTAGACCCACATTTTAAGTTGGGAAATAGTGATTCAAACGTAAATATAGATGTAGAAAATAGCAGTGCAAGTACCTATTCAAAAGAAGGGGTACAACAAAGTTTATATACACTAATTCCAGGTTTACATTTTGGATTTAGGAGTACAAGCAAAACACTTTATGCTAATGATGATGAGGTTTCATGGACAATGGAGAATACAACATTAAATAATATTCCAAAGATTATGGATGGTACTTATACGTGTTGGTTTAAATCTCCAGAAGCGGCGGGAGATGCAGTGGTGACTGAACCATTGCCTTCTGGAATAAACAATCGTAGTTTTACAGTAGCATTAAACTCTAAGAAACATTCAGTTAAAAAAGATGCAAGTGGTACTAACTGGGGTAAGACTCTTTATATAGAGGGAAGCATAGATAAGGTGAATTGGTTTACTATCAGAAAATTAATAAATGATTCTGAGATTGCACATACAGTGGAAATGGTACAGTTTGATAGTAATGCCGTGGATGGTCATGATGCATTATATAAAAGAATAAAGATAGAATTTGAAACCGGTACGGGGAGTGAAATAGGACTTCACCCTCATCAGTTTTTAGAATTGGCAATAACGCCAAATTAAGGAGAATAAGATGTCAACAAGAACAATAAGAAAAAAAAGAAGTGCAGCGAGTAAATCACGTAAATCTAGTACGAGAACTAAAAGAGGCCCAGCAGTAACTCGTAAAAGAAGCAGGAGATAAGAATGCCATCTGGTCTAGGGACATATGGTAAGAAAAGGGGGAGGCCTAAAAAGAAGAATAAAAATGGGTCTCCTACTCGTCGGAAGACTAAAAGGAATAAAAGATAGTGCCTGAAAAAAAAGTTGTATATAGTGGTAGTATTGGTAATCCTTGGCATGGTAAATCTAAGCCTAATACTAGGCGTAAAATGAATACTGATAAGAAAAAGGGTAAAAAATAGTGGCAGTAATTGGATTTAAAGAAAGAATAGCAGATTTAGCAGGGTCTTTGGGGACTACTGATGATGATGCATTACAGCAATGGTTGATAGATGGATGTTATGATGTTATTACTAAAATAGGCGTCTCTTATAAATTTGCAATAGATTCTGGTTCTTATTCAAGTTCTATGACTGTTAGTCTTGATGATGTTAGAGAAATTATTGGTATACAACGTAATGGTATTCTCTGCAAGAGAGTGCCTTATTCAATAGCACAATATGTAGACCCTAATACTACATTAGGTTCTGATTCTATCCATCGAGCAACAAGTATGAATCCTGTATTTTATGAATATAGTAATCAATTAATAGTAAAACCAAATCCAAGTAGTACTGAACAAGGTAATTATTCATATATACCTGAGTATAGTATTAGTAATTGGACTAGTACTAGTGCAAGTATAGATAATTTTCCAAAACAATATTATGAACACGTGATATTATATGCAGCTATTGCTACATTGGATAGACAATTGTTAGATTTATTATCTAATACTAATATTGATACAGCTATTACCGCAGTGAAAACTCAATTAACTGATGCAACTACTAAGTTTAATAGTTTTGTTTCACGTACAACTGGTATATTATCTAGCAATGAGGTTGCCAGTGTTGCTGATGCTTTATCAAATGCAGAGTTATTATTTGATGGCACTCTTACTACTAACAATGTTAAAGAATGGCTTGATGATGAAGATTCTGAAATGTCAAGCGCGGTATTAAACTCTGCTAGCGGAGAATTAAAAAGAGCTCAATCTGAATTAGGGCAATGGTCTGCAATTGGAGATGCAGGGGCTAGAGAAGTGAGTGCAGATTTGTCTTTAGCACAAGCTTTAATATCTGATGTAAAATCACGTATGGAACGTGATAAACAACAGTATCAATGGCAACAAGAACGTAGAGATAATTTAAAAAGAGAATATTTAAGTAAATTTCCTCAAAAGGAAAATAAAGGAGGAAGATAGTGGCAAGTATAGGTCCAAGTACAATAGCTAGTAGTTTTGAAAGATTGTTAATTCTTCCAGGTGGAGGTGGCGATAGTACTAATTTAATAGCATTAACAGATGGTGATGCAGGGACAACATTTGGTTTAAAATTAAGTACAACAGATATATCAATTCCTGCAACTGGCAAATTATATCTTGATGGTGGCGATAATACGTATATTAGCGAGGCATCTGGTGCAAGAATAGAATTGTGGGCTAAAGGACAAATGATGCTATGGTGTGATAATGAAGCTGATGATAATAATGTAGAAGTTAGAGCTGGAACCTTTCATCTTAGGAATGCAGATGGTGATTCACCAATGTTATCATTTACCTCAATAAAAGAATCATCTGGTACTGCGCAAGTTCATACTATAGAACCTGCTGGTACTGATTACTCTGGAGATGTAGTGTTGATAGGACGTGCTGATAGTACAACCAGTACTAATGTAGTATTAAATGGTAATGTAGGTATTGGCACTCATGCAGTTTATCCTACAGGTCCAACAGTGGGTCTTCAGATTTTCAAAGAGACTCATGTTGGTTATGATGACAACGGACATGATGTTAAATTGTTTGGAGCTACATCTGGTGAATATTGTAAGTGGGACGAAAGCAGAGATGATTTTGTTCTTACATCTGGTTGTAATATAGGATTAGGAGATACTACTCCAAGCTATCCTTTGGTTATACAAACAACAGGTAGAACTTCTATTGGAAAATTTATATCTACCGATATGTCTGCGCAAGTTTTTATTGAAGGTGGAGGTGTAGATGATGAAAGTCAGATAGTGCTTTCTTGTAAAGACGAGGGCTCTGGTGGTTCAAGGGGTTTAATTCGATATAAACATAATGCAACTGAAGCTAGTCAATTATTGCAAATTCAAGTAGGAGATGGAGCTGCTCAAGAGGCAATTAATATATTTGGTAATGGATATGTAGGAATAGGCAAAGAAGCTCCACTTTATGCTTTAGATGTTATAGGTACGAATGTTGATAATAGTGGTAATAAATATGTAGCTAGATTTCATCATGATGGGGGTACTGGTGGAGATAATGATAATAATGGAATAGTTGTACAGGCTGGAGCAGATGATGGAGATACTAGCTCTAATGATGTAATTTATTTTAACGCTTGGGATGGGGATGGTACTAATATAGGTAGTTTAACTCATAATACTTCAGGTAATTTTGTTATTAATGCAACCTCAGATTCTAGGCTAAAAGAAAATATAGTAGATACTCAATTAGACGGTTTAAGTTTATGTAATCAAATTAAAGTTAGAGAATTTAATTGGAAAGATGGTTTTAAAGGTGGTATGAAAAATAGAGCAGGATTTATAGCTCAAGAAGTTAAAGCAGTATTTCCAGAAGCAGTAAGTGGTACTGATGGTGCTACAAAAAATAAGGTTACAGATGCAGTATATGATAAGGATAGAAATATAGTAGAGCCTCAAAAAATTGAAACTGTTATCGACCCAATGATGGTTTCTCAAGGTTCATTTATACCAATATTAATGAAGGCGATACAGCAATTATCAGATAAAGTAACAGCATTGGAAAATGCATAATTAATAATAAGAGGAGAGCAATATGTCAGTTAAGGCAATTAAAAAAGAAAATAAAATAGAAGATAAAAAAATGAGTAATGCAGAGGCAATTGAGGATTTACAAAAACAAGTAATTCATTACAATCAAATGCTATTAAAAGCACAAGGTGCCTTAGAAGTATTACAAATGATAGAGCAATCTTCTAATAAAGAATAAGGAAGGTTTAATATGGCGGGATTAACAGGAAGTAGTATATCGTCAACATATGATAGATTATTAGTAATTAATAATGGTGGAGGCGGCGCCGGGGCGACAAGAGTACCTATAACTGATGGTGATGGAACGACTACATTTTCATTGAAATTATCTGAATCTGATATTAGTATTGAGAATGGAGATAAATTCTTTTTTGATGGTGGAACCGATACTTATATATATGAATCAGGGGACGATATATTAGATATTTATGTTGGAGGAGCTAATTTATTAAAATTCACTCAAGGCGTTGCATCTGGGTCAGAACCAGATAGAGTTCAGATTCCTAATGGTGTTGAATTATTAATTGGAAATGCTGATACTCATTTTATTGAAACCCCAGATGATACTTTACAGTTAACTGTTGGTAGTCAAGCAATGATGCTATGGGACCAAGACCATGCGGATACGGTTGGTGGTATGGGAATAATTAGTTGTGGAGTAGATAATACTGGTGTTGATTTTAAGGTATATGGAGATACTTCTAATCAATATATGTTATGGGACCAGTCAGAAGATTCCTTACGTGTAGCAGGGTCAGCAGCATTTTCAGGACCAAGTGCAACATTTATTACAATGAGTTCTGGCGATACAAGTCCAGACGTATCACAGGGAAATATATTTAAATCACATACTGATGGAGTTACTATTCAAGAGTTTGATGGTGGTGCATGTGGACAAATTATAACAATAATATCAGGTGGAGCAACTGTATATGATGTTACTTCTTCTGAATTAAAAGGGGGAACCACTAATATAACAACTGCTGCTGGTGATGTTACTATGTGGGTATGCGAAAGCCCAACAGTATGGCATTTATTATCATGGATGGATTTAAGTATAGACTTGTCAAGTGGAGGTTTTTAATTGAAACAACTTGAATTAATAGAATTAGTACAGCAGCATCATCCTCAAATGAGAGAGATAGAGATACGTAAAGCTTTAAATAGAGCTCAGAATGATTATTGTGCACGTACTGAATTGATTAAAGAAACATATGTTCAAAATTCTATTGCAGGACATAGATATTATAATTTAGATGATAATATTTTAAAGATAACAGCTGTACAAATCAATGATGTGGAAATACCACGTTTAATAGGTACACCTTCTATCGATGATGATGAATTT
>Ga0208919_1000149_pt1 | contig 50681 bp, 45 predicted proteins | sample 4_EtaG_FD_184076 | JGI IMG/M metagenome (GOLD analysis project Ga0208919, IMG submission 184076) | Marine viral communities from the Subarctic Pacific Ocean - 4_ETSP_OMZ_AT15127 metaG (SPAdes) (version 3) | ecosystem: Environmental > Aquatic > Marine > Oceanic | place: Pacific Ocean | collected... | reverse complement strand
TCCTTGGCCCGGCGGCGCTAACGCTGGCCCACCGCTACAATCTGGATAGCCGCGACCACGGCAAGAAGCAGCGCATGGCCGAACTTAACCGCCACGAAGGCGTTTGGAGCTGCACCTTTGTGGGCTTCTGCTCCAAGGTATGCCCCAAACACGTTGACCCCGCCGCTGCGGTCAATCAGGGCAAGGTCGAAGCGGCCAAACACACACTCATTGCGCTGTTTAAAGGGTAGGGGAGGAACGTCATGGATAAATCATCATCGCAACGCCTGCCGCCACTGAAACGCAACTGGTGGCTGAAACACCGCTTTTTTAAACTCTACATGCTGCGCGAAGCCACTGTGCTGCCGCTGGTGTTTTTCACGCTCTGCTTACTCGCCGGTATGGTTGCTCTTCTTCAAGGGGCAGAAAGCTGGCAGGGGTGGATCGCCTTTATGGGCTCCCCCATCGTATTAGTGCTGAATCTTCTAGCGCTGGCCGCCAGCCTGTTTCACGCCGCCACCTTCTTTGTGCTGTTCCCACGGGTAATGCCGCTGCGTATCGCCGGGCATAGCCTGCCTGATCAGGCTATTGTTGCCGGGCAGTGGGCAGGGGTAGTGGCGGTCGCACTGCTGTTTTTCTGGCTATTCGGGAGGGCGTAATTATGGAAAAACTAGCCATGAATAAACCAAGCATGGGCAAAAACAGCGCTCAGCATAAACAAGCCTTTGATGAGCCGCTCTGGTGGGGGCTGTTTAGCGCGGGTGGCGTCTGTTTTGCCGTCTTTCTGCCTGCCGTGATTCTATTTATCGCCGTTCTACTGCCCCTTGGCCTGCTGCCCGCCGAGGTGCTGAGCTATGAGCGGGCATCGGCACTGCTGTTCAGTGTACCGGGCTTTCTGTTTGTGGGGGCGGTAGTTTGCTTGCCGCTTTTTCATGCCGCCCACCGCCTGCGCCATGGGATGTTTGATATCAGCGTGGGCAATGACGCACTCAACAAAAAGCTAATGTACGGTGGTGCTGCGCTGGTAAGCATTGTGGCGCTGGGTCTAGTCGTCGCAGGTATGCTGGGTTAAACGGCTCGCTGTCAGCATTTCGCCCCAACAGATAAGAAGAGATAGGCATGATTAACGGACTCACTGAAACGGAACTCTATGCGCCGGTAGAGTGGCAGGATCGCTCCGATGGCTATCAGGATATTTTGTACCACACCACTGCCGATGGCATTGCGCGCATCACCATCAACCGGCCCGAGGTGCGCAACGCCTTTCGCCCGCTGACGGTTAGCGAGATGGCCCAAGCGCTGAATCGCGCCCGCCACGACAGCTCTATAGGCGCCATTCTGCTCACTGGCGCAGGCGACAAAGCGTTCTGTGCCGGCGGTGACCAGCGCATTCGCGGTGACTATGGCGGCTACCAGGATGAAGAGGGCACCCACCACCTCAACGTGCTGGATTTCCAGCGCGATATTCGCACCTGCCCCAAACCAGTAGTGGCGATGGTGGCGGGCTACGCTATCGGCGGCGGCCACGTGCTGCATCTAATGTGCGACCTGACCATTGCCGCCGAGAACGCTGTCTTCGGCCAAACCGGCCCTAAAGTCGGCTCTTTTGATGGCGGCTACGGCGCCTCGTATATGGCGCGCATTGTGGGTCAGAAAAAGGCCCGGGAAATCTGGTTCCTGTGCCGCCAGTACAGCGCCGCCCAAGCGCTGGAAATGGGGCTAGTCAACCACGTGGTGCCGCTAGACGAGCTAGAAAAAGAGAGTGTGCGTTGGTGCCGCGAGATGCTGCAGCATAGCCCTATGGCACTGCGTTGCCTGAAAGCTGCACTCAATGCCGATTGTGACGGACAGGCCGGGCTTCAAGAGCTGGCGGGTAACGCCACCATGCTCTACTACATGACCGAAGAGGGGCAGGAAGGGCGTAACGCCTTTAACGAAAAGCGCCGCCCGGATTTTTCCCGCTACCCGCGTAACCCGTAATGCAGCTGGCGCTTTACCGCTACTCCCTCCCGTTCCGTCAGCCGCTAATGTTTAAAAGAGAGCGGTTGGCGAACAGAGAAGGGCTGTTAGTTTCCATTAACGGGCAGTGGGGCGAGATTGCCCCGCTACCTGGCTTCTCAACGGAAACCCTGGCGGAAGCTGAAGCCGAAAGTCTGGCTTGTTTGGCTGCTTTGAGCCGAGGCGAAATAGTCTCCCCAACGCTGCCATCGGTGCAGTTTGGGTTTGACTGCGTCCAACGCTCTTGGCCACTCAATCTTCCTGAGCCTTTGCCGCCCTACCCACTGCTCCAGGGTGCACCTGCCGCGCTGATCCAGTCTCTTTCAACCACCGATTGGCAAGCCTCGCTACCGTCTCGGCTCAAGCTGAAAGTGGCACGCCATGCTATGGAGGAGGAGCTGGCGCTGATTGAACAACTTGCCGCTCGGCTGCCCACCACCAAGCTGATTTTGGATGCCAACGGCGGCTGGACGCGGGAAGATGCCCAGCGCTTCTGTGAGCGCCTCCCCCTTAAACAGATCGACTACCTGGAAGAGCCCTGCGCTGCCTTTGCTGACACCATCGCCGTGGCAGAAGCAACGGGGGGGGCCATTGCCCTGGATGAAACGCTATCCCGCCGGGAAGAGTGGTACTGCCACCCACAGCTCAAAGCCTTGGTAATCAAACCCACGCTAATCGGCTCGCTAAGCGACTGCGAAGCACTCGTTCAACGGGCACGGGCGGGTAATCTTCGCGTGGTGGTCTCCTCCAGCTTTGAATCCGGTCTAGGCCTTGTGCAGCTTGCCCGCCTGGCAAGCGAGTGGGCGCCTGATGAGCCGCCTGGGTTGGATACCGGCCATTGGCTTGCCGGACGTGTGACTAATCTAGCGGGTGAGGTGATGACAGAAAACGTGCACTGTCTTTCTAAAATGGAAAATTTAGCGTGATAGATACCTGCCCCATTCACTACTGGGCCAAAGAGACCCCTGAGCATATTGCGGTAGAGGCTGGCTCCGTGTGTCTTAGCTACCGAACGCTTAATCGCCGGGTGGCGTCTTTAACGCAGCAACTGAAGCGCGCAGGTTTTGTGCCCGGTGATCGCTTAGTGGTGCCCGCCAAAGGCTCGCTTAAATCCTTGCTGCTGGCGTGGGCCTGTCTGCGGGTTGGGGTTGTTTTCTGCCCGTTTAACCCAGCATTCCCTGTTACCCAGCAGCTCAATTTAGCTGAGCGCTTGCAGGCTGGCCGCGTCTGCCAAACGGAAAGTGACAATGATTACTCTTCACAGCTAACCTCTTCACCGCTAACGCCGATCACCCTGGATTTCCTGGCGGAAGCTGGCTCAGGTGAGTCGCCAGCGCTCGATGGCAGCCAGCTGTGTAACACCATTTTCACCTCTGGTTCCAGCGGTACGCCCAAGGCGGTGCTACATCGTGTGGCCAATCATTTAGCCTCCGCCCGCGGTTCGGCGTCGCTGATTCCCGTTGATCAGAACAGCGGTTGGCTACTGTCGCTGCCGCTGTTTCATATCGGCGGCTATGCGATCCCGTTTCGCGTCTTTCTCGCCGGTGGGCGGGTGATCCTCGACGATGCTCCCGATACGCTGGCGGAGCGCCTTGAGCAGCAGGCGATTAGCCATCTTTCCCTGGTGCCTACCCAGCTTTGGCGGCTGCTGAAAGCGGGCTTTACGCCCCAGCGCACCCAACTACGTGAGCTGTTACTAGGCGGTGCGGCGATTCCAGCACCGCTGGTGGCGAAGATGACATCACTGGGGCTGACGCCGAAGGTTAGCTATGGGCTGTCCGAGATGGCCAGCCAGGTATGCACTGGCATACCCACCGCTCCGGGCGTCGTCGGTAAGCCGCTGCCAGGTCGTGAGGTCAGAATAGTCGAGGGTGAGATACAGGTACGCGGCGAGACTCTGTTCTGCGGCTATTTGAATAACGGCAAAATGAATCCAGGTCTCAATAACGAAGGCTGGTTTGCTACCCGTGACAAAGGACACTTCACTTCGGAAGGCGCGTTGGTGGTGGAAGGGCGGCTCGATAACGGTTTTATCTCCGGCGGTGAGAATATTCAGCCAGAAGCTATTGAGCAGCGCTTGGTTGATCACCCTGGCGTTGCCCAGGCGTTGGTTGTAGCAGTGCCCCACCCCGAGTGGGGCGAGCGCCCGGTGGCGTTTATCGATTGGCACGGTGAGGCCGTCCAAGAGCAGGCGCTAAACACCTGGGTGCGTGAGGCACTGCCCGGCTTTATGGTGCCCGACGCCTGGCTAGCCTGGCCGCCAGGAGTGGGCTTTAAACCCTCCCGCACGCGGTTTGCTGAGCTGGCGCGGGCACGCGTGAATTTTACCGTTTAGCGGCGCAACCCATTGGTGACTTAATACCTATTCCGCTAGGCCAGCAGCGTCCAGCATGGCGTGGAGCAGAACGTTACAGCCTGCATGAATGTGTTCCGGCGTGGCGCTTTCGATCTCGTTGTGGCTAATGCCGTCCTTGCAGGGAATAAAGATCATTGCCGCGGGGGCTACGCGGCCCACAAACATTGCATCGTGGCCCGCGCCGCTGATGATATCCATGTGTGATAGGCCGAGCTTCTTCGCTCCTTCACGCACCGCATCAACACATTCTTTGTTGAAGTGTTCCGGGGCAAAATCCGCTGTGGGCGTTAATTCATATGCCAGCCCGTGGCGTTGGCAAATGTCTTCCACGGCGGCGGCCACCGCCTTGCCCATTGCGATAAGGGCTTCAGGCTCCCAGTGGCGCATATCCAGAGTCATTTTAACCTGGCCGGGAATCACGTTACGTGAACCGGGGTGCAGCGTCATACAGCCCACTGTGCCACGGCCGTGGGGCTGATGTTCAAAGGCGATACGGTTGAGCGCTTGGGTGACTTCGGCTGCGCCCATCATGGCATCCCGACGTAGGTTCATCGGTGTAGGGCCTGCGTGGGCTTCAAGTCCAGTCAGCGTTAAGTCGAACCACTTCTGCCCAAGTCCGCCGATAACCACACCAATAGTGGTGTCGGTATCTTCCAAAATCGGGCCCTGCTCAATGTGTGGTTCAAAGTAAGCTTTGATCTCATCTGGCGAGACGCTGTCGCTGCCACGGTAGTGAATGGCGTCCAGGGCATCGCTTACCGTGACGCCATCGGCGTCGGTGCGCGCCATCATGGCATCAAATTCCAGCTCGCCGGTAAATACGCCGGAACCCATCATGCAGGGCGGAAAACGGCAGCCCTCTTCGTTAGTCCAGGCTACGACTTCGATTGGGGATTGCGTGGTGATGTTGTGCTGGTTAAGGGTGCGGATCACTTCCAGGCCAGAGAGCACGCCGAAGCAACCGTCGTACTTGCCACCGGTAGGCTGACTATCAAGATGGCTACCGGCCATAACGGTTTTGGCGGTTGGATCGCTGCCTTCCCTACGGGCAAAGATATTGCCGATATTATCAATGCGAATAGTGCAGCCCTCGGCACGGCACCACTGGATAAATAGGTCACGTCCCTGGCGTTCTAAATCGGTAAGCGCCTGGCGATTAACGCCGCCCTTAGGGGTGGCGCCTAGTTTGGCCATCTCCATTAGTGCTTCCCAGAGGCGGTCACTGTCAGTGCGCAAATCAGCTGTAGCGATTTTCGGTTCAGCAAACGAGTTCATATGACTTCCTTTTATTGAGCACGGAGGAAGCTGGCGACTCCCCGATTATTGTTTGGCTCATTGCTAGAGTAGAGATAAAAAAGCCGACGTTACGTATAGATTCTCTAACGTGAACAAAAGAAAAGCATAATTTTATAAACGTGTTTGCTGGCGCATGCTGAGACCAAGTCTTATAGCGATGGAGCTGGACAGCATGTTTGGAATAAAAAGCAAAACGAAGCCTGAAGCATCGAGCTCTTCTATGGAGGAGGTGTCTTCTAAAACGGCACTTAATCAGCACTACTGGATGCCGTTTAGTGCCAACCGCGACTTCCATGCCAACCCGCGTGTGATCACCGGTGCGGAAGGGCGCTACTACATTGATGACCAGGGTCGTAAGCTGTTCGATTCACTTTCCGGGCTATGGACCTGCGGCGCGGGCCACAACCGTGAAGAGATTCAAAAAACCGTAGCGGCGCAGCTAGGTAGCCTCGACTTTGCGCCTGGCTTTCAAATTGGCCATCCGTTGGCGTTTAAACTGGCGGAAAAGGTGGCCAGCCTTACGCCAGCCGGACTGGATCATGTGTTTTTCACCAATTCGGGGTCAGAAGCCGCAGATACCTCGGTCAAAATGGCCAAGGCTTATTGGCGGCTAAAAGGTAAGCCAGAGAAAACGCGCATGATTGGCCGCGCCAAGGGCTACCACGGGGTAAACATTGGCGGCACCAGCCTGGGTGGGATCGGCGGCAATCGCAAACACTACGGCCAGTTGATGGATGTAACCCACCTGCCACACACCCTCCAAGCGGGTCACGCCTTCACCCGTGGCCAAGCGGAAACCGGTGCCGAGCTTGCCGATGCATTGCTCGATCAAATCGCCCTACATGATGCTTCCACCATTGCTGCGGTGATTGTTGAGCCGATGTCCGGCTCGGCGGGGGTGATCGTTCCGCCGAAAGGTTACCTGGATCGGCTGCGTGAGATCTGCACTGCCCACGACATCCTGCTGATTTTTGACGAAGTGATTACCGCCTTTGGGCGTAGTGGAGCAACCACCGGTGCGGAAGCCTTTGGTGTCACGCCGGATATCATGAACGTGGCGAAGCAGATCACTAACGGCGCAATTCCCATGGGCGCGGTGATCGCGTCCAGCGAGATTTTCGATACCTTTATGCACGCCGGTGGCCCCCAACATGCCGTTGAGTTTCCTCATGGCTACACCTACAGCGCCCATCCGGTGGCCTGTGCGGCGGGTCTGGCGGCGCTTGAGATGATGGAGCGTGAAAACTTCCCTGCTCAGGTCAGCGCCATCGCACCTACCTTTGAGCAGAAGCTACACGCCTTGAAAGGCCGCAATCACGTTGTCGATATTCGTAACTACGGCCTAGCTGGTGCCATTCAGCTAACGCCCCGGGAAGGCGACCCAACGATCCGTCCCCGCGATGCCCACATGGCGCTCTGGGAAGCAGGCTTCTACGTGCGTTACGGCGGCGACACGCTGCAATTCGGCCCTCCCTTTGGCACCAGCGAGGCCGAGCTAGAGCGGCTGTTCGACGCCGTGGCCACCACCCTGGATTCGTTAGCCTAAGATTCGCTGGCATAACCGACTGACCTAAATTTCAGAGAGTTTAAATATGAGTGTTGTTTCCCATCTGATTAACGGCGAGTTAGTTGAAAGTAAGCGTACGCTGGATGTCACCAACCCCTCCATCGGCAAAGTGATTCGCCAAGTGGCGGATGCCAATGCCGCCGATGTAGAGCGCGCCATTACCGCCGCCCAAGAGGCGTTTCCCGCCTGGCGCGATACGCCGCCCGCCAAGCGTGCCCAGGTGATGTACCGCTTTAAGCAATTGCTCGAAGATAACGCTAACCGCTTGGTGCAACTGGTCAGTGAAGAGCACGGCAAAACTCCCGAAGACGCCATGGGCGAACTCAAGCGCGGCATTGAGAACGTCGAGTACGCCTGTGGGGTGCCAGAGCTGCTCAAAGGAGAGTATTCCCACAATGTAGGGCCGGGCATTGATGCCTGGTCAAACTTCCAGCCATTGGGTGTGGTGGCAGGTATCACCCCGTTTAACTTCCCCGCCATGGTGCCGCTGTGGATGTACCCCATGGCGATTGCCTGCGGTAATACGTTTATATTGAAGCCTTCGGAGAAAGACCCTTCGGCGGCCATGGCAGTAGCCGAACTGCTTCAAGAAGCGGGGCTACCCAAAGGTGTAATGAATGTAGTCCACGGCAGTCGCGAAGCGGTGGAAACGCTGCTGGATGCCAAGGCCGTTAAAGCCATTTCCTTTGTCGGCTCCACGCCAGTGGCTGAGGCGATCTACTCTCGTGGTTCCGCCGCGGGTAAGCGCGTTCAGGCGTTAGGTGGGGCGAAGAACCACGCCGTGGTGCTGCCGGATGCCGACCTGGAAAACGCCGCCAACACATTAATGGGCGCAGCGTTTGGTAGTTGCGGCGAGCGCTGCATGGCGATCTCGGTAGCGGTATGCGTGGGCGACGAGACCGCAGACCGTTTGGTTGAAACCCTACTTCCTAAAATCGCTCAATTAAAAGTCGGCCCCGGCACCAAGCGGGATCTGGATATGGGGCCGCTGGTGACCGCTGAGCACCGGGATAAAGTCCTCGGCTACATCGAAGATGGCGTAAAGGCTGGCGCGACACTGGTTGCCGATGGTCGCGACCTTCAAGTCTCAGGCTATGAAGAGGGCTATTTCGTGGGCGGCTGCTTGTTCGATAACGTCACCGCCGAAATGCGCATCTACCAGGAAGAGATCTTTGGGCCGGTGCTTTGCGTGGTGCGCGTGGGTAGCCTGGATGACGCCATGCACCTGATCAACGACCACGAGTATGGCAACGGCACTTGCCTGTTTACCCGCGATGGCGAAGCTGCCCGCCGCTTTACCGACGGTATCGAGGTTGGCATGGTGGGCGTGAATGTGCCGCTCCCGGTGCCCGTGGCGTACCACAGCTTTGGTGGTTGGAAGCGCTCGCTGTTTGGGGATCTTCACGCCTACGGGCCGGACTCGGTGCGCTTCTATACTCGCCGCAAGGCGGTCTCCCAGCGCTGGCCGTCGGTGAGCGAGGCCACCCGGGCCGAGTTCTCGTTCCCCAACAATCAAAGTTGACGTCTTAGAGTAACTAGGACATCTTCTCAGCACCGTCGCTCTGCGATGGTGCTTTTTTTGGTGCGTACTTCAGACGTATAGGGACGAGAACAGCGTGGCGAGAACCCAGGACGAAATTCGGCAAACCAACGTAAAAAAGATTCTCCAGGCGGCAGAGCAGTTGTTTGCCGAAAAGGGCTATGCAGGTGCTTCCATGGGCGAAATCGCACAACTGGCAGAGATCCCCAAGTCCAACGTGCACTACTACTTCTCGACCAAAAATGCGCTGTATCAAGATGTTCTGTTAGAGCTTCTCGAGGTGTGGAAACAGGACGCGCTCTGCTTCGAGCTCTACGATGATCCTCGTGTCGTGCTTTCCACCTATATTCGCGCCAAGATGAACCACTCCCGCAACCGCGCCCACGGCTCGAAAGTCTGGGCGGCCGAAGTCATGCAGGGCGCGCCGATTCTTAAGGAGCGCCTGCGCGACAATCTTTACGAATGGGCCAAGCTTAAGGAGTCGAAAATTCGCGAGTGGGTCGAGTCAGGTCAAATCAACCCCGTCGAGCCTTCCTACCTTCTTTATATGATTTGGGCCTCCACCCAGCACTACGCTGATTTTGACTACCAAATCTACCTGCTCAACGACGACCAACCGCTGGACGACTTGCAGTTCGAAAAGGCTGTGCAGTCGGTGACCTCGGTGATTTTGCGCGGGATTGGATTGACGGCGTGAGCAGCATTCAACGACTGAGCTGCACAGACGTATCAAACTTATGCCGCTTACGCGACAGTAGCGTGCGGAACTTGCGCAGGTTGTCGTCGCCATAGAGCACGCGATCACAAAAGCTGTCGTACTCATCTAAATCAGCGACTGTCACGATCAATACAAAATCACACTCTCCGGTTACCTGATAGCACTGCTTCACTTCAGGGGCGCTCAGCGCTGTTGTTAAAAAACGCTGGTAGAGTGATTTGTTATCCCGCTCCATGGTGACTTCTACCACCATGTGCAAGCACTGCCCCAAGGCGTCAGGATTGAGTAGTGCTACCTGCTGCTCAATGATTCCAGCGTCGCGTAATCGATTAACGCGCTTTAAACAGGCAGAGGGTGAAAGCCCTATCTCGTCCGCTAGCGCTTGGTTGGTCAGGCTGGAGTTACGCTGAAGTTGGTCAAGGATTCGTCGATCAATGGCGTCCATGAAATAAAATGTCCTTTCTGAGCTCATAAAGAACGAATAGTGATTGTTAGTGCGGAATTGAAAAGAATATTCTGCGCCAGCCCCATTATCATAACCGTTGTTCAAATGATGGCAACGGGGGCTTGATGCAGATAAAAATTCATCATCTATTGGCTTGGGTAACTCACCTATTACAAGACGCGCTGCGCGTGTACCTGACGCTGCTCAAAATCCTGATTCCAGCGTTGCTTATCGTCAAAGGATTAGAGCTCTTGGGGGTTATCGGCTGGCTGGGAACGGTATTAGCTCCCTTAATGAGCATACTCGGTTTGCCCGAGCAGTTGGGCGTTGTGTGGGCGGCGGCGCTCTTTACCAACTTGTACACCGCCATTGCGGTATTTCTCCAAGTAGCTGGTGATATGCACTTGAGTGTCGAGCAAGTGACAGTGCTGGGTGCATTAATGCTGGTAGGGCACTCAATTCCTGTTGAGGGGGCCGTTGCCAAGCGCGCTGGCGTACCTTGGTGGGCTACGTTAGTCCTGCGCGTAGGTGGGGCTTTGCTGCTTGCTTGGCTCTTGCACTGCTTCTATTCGTATTTTGGTTTGTTGCAAGCGCCAGTAGCATTGGTATGGCAACCAAGCTTGTCGACAGCGCCAACGCTAAGCAGTTGGGCTATTGCACAGCTTGAAACGCTAGCGCTTATCTTTGTGATTATTTTAGCGCTGATTGTGCTCCTAAAACTTCTGAAAAAGCTCGGCCTGGAGCGCTGGATTCATCTTGGTTTGCTACCGCTACTCAAGCTATTAGGCATTGGCCGTTCGGCAGCTAATGTAACGGTGATTGGTTTTACGTTGGGATTAAGCTATGGCGCAGGGCTGCTGATTCGGGATGTGCAGAACGGGGTGCTTAGCAAGCGTGATAGCACGCTTGCACTGTGCTTTCTCGGCCTCTGCCATAGCGTTATAGAAGACACGCTGCTGATCTTGATGCTCGGGGCCGATATAGCGGGCATCTTGTGGGCAAGGCTACTCTTTGCCGTTATTGTCACCGCGATGATTGCCCGTTGGCCCGCAGCCACAATCAATAGGGCGCTACACCGGCTGCCGTAAGCGTAAAATGGATAGGCCCAATCCGATAAAAGCACTGCCCATCAGGCGATTGACCCATGTCACCCGCGAGCGACTGCTCAGCCAGCGGGCGAGATGCTTGGCAAGGGTGCCGTAGGTCATCAAGGTGACAAAGGAGAGTGCCATGAAGGTGCTTACCATGATGGAGAACTGAGGAAGCAAAGCGCGCTGCGTATCCAGAAACTGTGGAAACAGGGCAGTGAAGAACAGGATCGCCTTAGGGTTGCTCATGGCGACCAGTATGCCTTCACTGACAGTGCGCCATCTGGGAGTGGGTTTTGCCGGGCTGGTTGAGACCGCAAGGGAGGTGTTGCTGCGCCACTGACGAATGCCCAGGTAGATCAAGTAGGCTGCGCCGCCCAGTTTAAGCAGGTTGAACAGCACTTCCGAGGCGTTCAACACCACCCCCAGCCCCAAGACTGCTGCACTGGCCAGTATGAGTAGGCCAGTGATATTGCCCAGCGACGAAAGCGCCACGCGTTTGGCTCCTCCTGCCATGCCATTGCGCACCGCGACTAGAAAAGCGGGCCCGGGGCTGGCAATGCTGACTAGTGCCACGGCAACAAAAAGCAACCAAGTGGAAAGCAGCATGGGCGCATCTCCTGACGGGGTTGAAGTGACTCATCGCATTAATCCTAATGGATAACACCCGTGTAGACGACTAAAAAGCGTATTTAAGGTGTGGCGAATAAAATGAATGTGTTTCGCGCAATATAGGACTTGTCCTTTCGGTTTCCGGGTCAGGAAGTGGTCGGGTCGGCGACTCAAACTCTCAGCAAGCCTCTAATATCTCTTTTGACAGAGACTCCCCGTTCAGTGTGCGTGCGTACTGTGACAGCTAAACTTTGCTGGCGACCAAAAGGGCGGTCAGCGATCTTAGGCAATTCTGCCCAAAATACCGGATTTTGTAAGACATTCGCTATTGGGTTTGTAAGATATCTCTTAAAAATCGATGACTGAATTGATTTTGCTAGGAGATGCTGTAGTTTTTCCCGGCGTTGCTATCAGGGTTAAAGTCCTAAGCAATAAATGGCATCGACTTAATACGACTTTTTATAGAAGAGCCCTTTCTCAACAAGATGAAAAAGGGCGATCCCTCATGGCGGCATTCAGTATTGATGGCGCTTGTGTTTAGCCTTACTGGGTTTCAGGCGCATGCCTTTATTTATTTCGATTATTACCAGCTTTCCTACCGTCATCTTTACAGTACTGCTAAGTGTCGCCGTTCTTTACTGGTTAGTTTCGCTATCGGGATTGGTCGATAGCGACGTAGTCGAGGGTGATGTTGGCGAAGGCGGTTCGCTGGCGCTGGGTGGTTTACTGGCAACGCTGGGCTTGCACGGCGTTCCCCTGCCGCTAGTGATTACGCTGCTGGCATTAACCGGCTGGCTGTTTAGCTATTTCGCAATGCTGTTGTTAGGAACACACCTAAACCCAGGCCTGTTGCTGTGGGTGTTTAATGGCGTCGTGCTGATATTAGGGTTTGTTGTCGCCACTATTATCACGTCCTTGCTGATTCGCCCTATGCGGCCACTTTTTCGCCCCGCTCAGCACCTGCCTATTGAACAGCGTTTGACAGGTAAGCAATGCACGGTTCGCTCGGCAGAGGTGACAAAAGAGAAAGGCCGCGCCGATGCGCATATCGATGGTGACCATCTTATTTTGCAAGTGCGAAGCGACTCAGCGCTGGTGCGTGGTGAGCGCGCCATCATTATTCAGTACCTGTTTACTGAAGATGCGTATTGGGTGATATCTGAAAAAGATTTTGAAGCCGGCTTAGCCGATTAATTGCCTTGGTGCAGGAGATAAAGATGGATTTGTCGTGGATCATGCCACTACTGGTTAGTGTCAGTGTGATTGTTATTGCACTGCTTGCAATACTGGCACTGTTTAAAGCCTTTTATCGAAAAATAGATCAAGGTCAGGCGTTAATCGTCAATGACCTCTCCACGACTCCTAAGGTTTATTTTACTGGCGCCATGGTGCTGCCCGTTGTTCACCGTTCCGAAACCATGAAGGTGTCGGTGATCACCCTGGAGCTCAATCGTACCGGGAAAGAGGGGCTGATTTGCCGCGATAATTTGCGTGCCGATATTAGCGTAGCATTCTACCTACGCGTCAATGCCACTGCCGAAGACGTCTTGCGCGTTGCTAAATCCGTAGGTGTTGGTCGTGCGTCCGATCGCGATGCCGTTAATGAGTTGTTTAACGCCAAGTTCAGCGAAGCATTGAAGACCGTCGGTAAAAAGATGGACTTTATGCAGCTCTTCGAAGAGCGCCAGCAGTTCCGCGACGCCATTGTTGAGACCATTGGTCAGGATCTTAATGGCTATATTCTCGAAGACGTTGCCATTGATTATTTAGAGCAAACGCCGAAAAGCTCGCTGGATCCGAACAATATCCTGGATTCAGAAGGTATCAAATGTATCACCGAGATTACCGCCCGACACAATGTTGAGACCAACCGCCTGGAGCGCGACCAAGAGCTGGAAATTCAGCGCAAGAATGTATCCGCACGCGAAGCAGCGTTAGAACTTGAGCGAACTCAGGCCGATGCCGAGGCGCGTCAGCGTCGTGAAATCGAAAGCTTGCAGTCTCGTGAGCAGTCCGAAGCCGAGCAGGTGCTTCAGCAAGAACGTGCGAAAAGCGAAGCCGCGCGGATTAAAACCGACGAAGAGCTGGCGATTGCTGAAGAGAACAAGCAGCGCCAGATCGAAATGGCCACCAAGGCCCGCGAACGTGCGGTACAGATCGAAGAGGTGCGCATTCGTCAGGCAAAAGAGCTTGAGGATGTAACCCGTGAGCGTGCGGTAGAAATTGAACGAATCGGTATGGAGAAAGCGCTGGAAGAAGAGCGCAAAGAGATTGCCGACATTACCAGCCAGCGTATTGCGGTTGAGCGCAGCGTGGCCGAAGAAGAAGAGAATATTAACGATGTGCGCAACCGCGCCGAGGCGGAGCGCCAGAAGGTCACTCGTTTGACCGCTGCTCAAGCCGAAGCTGAAGAGCGCAAACTGAAAGAAGTGCGCGCAGCGGAAGCCGTGTTCGAGCGCTCCAAGCTGGAAGCGGAAGAGGCGGTTATTCGCGCCCAAGCCGATCTGGACGCCGCAGAGAAGAAATCCGCAGCAGAAGAGAAGCAGGCGCGCGGTCATCAAGCCCTTGCCTCGGCAGATGGGCTGGCCGAAGCACAAGTGTTGGAAGCGCGTGCTCACGCCCAACGTAGTGAAGGCTTTGCCCAGGCCGAGGTTAAAACGGCCAATGCGAAAGCTGACGAAGATGCCGGACTGGCGGAAGTGCGTATTCTTGAACAGCGCCTTGAAGCCGAGGCCATGGGCGAGGAAAAACTGGGCACTGCGAAAGCACAGGCTCGGGAAGCAATGGCCAAAGCCGAAGCAAATGGCTTGGTCGAGAAGCTGCGCGCTTACGACAATATGTCCGAAGAGGCTCGCCACTTCGAAGAGTTCCGTATGAACCTGGAAGTTCACGAGAAAGAAGTCATGGCGCAAATCGAAGCCCAGCGCATCGGTATGCTCGAAAATGGCAAGGTAATGGCTGCCGCGATGCAAAATGCCAAGTTTGAACTGATTGGTGGCGACAGCGATGTGTTTGAAAAACTCACCGCCGGGCTAGGCTACGGTAAAGCGGTTCAAGGCGTACTCGATAAATCGCCAGCACTGCAAGCCACCCTTGCGGGCTTGGCAAATCGTGCCATGAGTTCTGGCAAATCCTCCGAAACTGCCTAAAGGATAGGGCGGCTCTCTATGGGGAGAGCCGCCCTACCTTTGCCATTAGTGTCGCGCCAAGCGGCCGGTGACCTATCCAGACAGTTTTCGTAAAAGCCAAAGACCGCAACTGTCAGCCAATTGCGGTCTTTGCTATTTCTAGTGAGCACTTTTCAGGATGAATACCTATGTCGAAGGAGCATGCTTCGGTTGAAAATATCGTCAGAGAAAGCACCGCATTCGAGACGATTCAGCGGCGGTTGAGAACCCAGGGCGGCGAACTGGGCGCTTCGATCGGTAAACTGAATGACGCCCGCGCTGACGTTTTCGGTAGCAGTAGTATGGCGCTTTTGGGTAGGGCCCGTGTTCGAACCGAAAATAACGCCATTGCTCGCGATATGGTACGCATTGGCGAGCAAATTTTGTTTGGCTTTAATGTTCAATTAGGGCTGCGCAAAGAACTGGAAGCGAGCGATATTTTTGCGCTCTACCACCTCAAAGATGATGAGGAGGGGCTTGAGTTAAGTGAAGCGCCAATGGCGAATAGCTTCCTCACCGAGAGCCGCTTTGTTCAGGATTTCAAAGAACTCCAGAAATACTACAGCCATGCCACGCTGGTTCAACTGGTCACCCTTAACAATAAACTGCTAATTGCTTTTCAAATCGGTGAAAAACTAAGCGACCTGCGCGTCTTCCGTTGGGAGTTAGCCGCCAGCGGCGAGGTGAGCCGCTATATCGATAATCGCGGCGAGCGCGACCTGATCTTTCCTGACCGCTTCGCTTTCTCCTGGCAAACCGCAGGCCGGGATATGCAGGAGCAGGGTCGCGCGCCCCATCTGAATATCCTTGATACCGTCTTCGTGGACAACCTGCGCGGACACATTACCTTTAAGATTGAGAACAACACCAGCAGCGGCGAGGGTGTCTTTAGCGACCCGGTGGAGTCAGACTCCCAGTCGCTGGACGATGCCAGCTTTGAATATGCTGATCTTGGTGCGGTGGTGCTGATTCGTATTTTGCCCTTCAATGAGCAACAGTGGCGCTACTACCTTTTCAACCGTGCTGAGCAGCACGTTAAACGTGTTGATGCCATGGCGGGCTCCGTCGTTGAGCTGCCGGAAAACCACGGCCTGATTTTTCCCTCAGGCTACTACTTAAATACCGGTGAGTTGACCACCTACGAAGTACCCGAGGAAGACCTGCGCTTCAAACGTATGGTGCGCTCGCCAAACGGCGAAGATGTTCTCTACACTTTCTACGCGCCGCAAACCGGGCAGGTGGTGCTTTATCGCTACAACTTGATCCGCAAGCAGGTCGATACCCCCATGGTGGGGCACGGGGCGGCGATACTTGAAAACGGTCACCTAGCGATTTTTTACGCTGAAGACGAGCCTACGCTGGTTCATCCTATCCAGGTATGGGCGACGCCCTTTATGTCGGAGCGCTTCCATGCCCAGGATGCGGTACGTAACGACACGCCACTAGGCCGAATCGGTAACCCTGATCTGGTACGCGGTATTGCCGAGCTCAATAGCATCGTGCAGCTCGCTAACGAGCAGCAGGCGTCAGAGCGTCACTTTAATGCCATCATCCGGCGGGTTGACCGCACGCTGAACCAGTTCCACTGGATTGGCGAGGCTGATTTCCAGACGATCCATGCCGCGCTTGAACAGCTAAAGCACACTGCTGAACTGATGCTCGATGAGTATGAGAAAGTCCAGGCGATTCGTGCTCAGACTGCTCAGGCGCTAGATGAGGTTGAAAAACAGCAGGCGACGATGCTGCGGGAGCTAAAGCCCAGCAGTTGGAAAACTCCCGACCTATTCGTCACCTACCTGAAGCACTTACGCGACCATCGTGGCCGACTGATGGCGCTGCGTGAGCGCCGCTACCTGGATGAAGAGCGCCTGCAAACCTTAGAGCAAGCGCTGGATAAAGCGGAACAATCGCTGACCCAGCAGACCTTTAGCTTTCTTGCTCAGCCAGAAGCGCTGGATGGCTACCGGGAAACCCTGGCGACGTTGAAAGAGCAGGTGGGTGAGGCAGAGAATCGCCAGCAGTTGGCGGAGTGCGTGGAGCGTTATCGCGAATTAACCGCGGGCCTGGATATGATTCAAGGGTTGCTGTCATCGATGTCTGGCGGCGATGCTATTGAGCAGACGCGGATTACCGAGAACATCTCCAGCATCTACGCCTCGATTAATCAGCAGCGCTCCGAAGCGGAGATCCGTTTAAGAGAGCAGGGGAGCGCAGAGGCTCAGGCACAGTTTGCAGCCCAGATTCGCCTGTTCGAGCAGAGCCTGGCTAACGGCGTGGGCGCGTTGCGGGAACCCGATGACTGCGATCAGCTGATGACGCGTATCCTCGATCAACTCCAGGAGTTGGAGAGTCAGTTCGGCGAATTTGATGAATTTTTAACCACCATCCTTGAACAGCGTGAAAGTGCCCACGAGAGTATCGAAGCACGCCGCCAGCAGCTGCAGGATGAGCGTCAACGTCGTGTCTCTACCCTAACGGACGCCAGCCAACGGATTCTGGCTAATGTGGAGCGCCGCACAGAGCGCTTTGAAACTCTGGAAGAGCTGCATAGCTTCTTCGCAGCGGATGCCATGGTGGGCAAAGTGCGTAGCATGATTGATGAGCTACGCGAGATGGGCGGTAACCTTGAGGCGGACGATATCGCCGGACGCCTGCGCTCCTCCCAAGACGCCGCCATGCGTAGCGTGCGCGACCGTTCCGATATTTATGAATCCGGTGGTGATGTTATTCGCTTAGGGCCGCGCCACCGCTTCAGCGTCAACCAGCAGCATCTTGATTTAACCCTGGTGCCTCGCCAAGAGCGCATCATGCTGCATCTGACGGGCACCCAGTATTACGAGCCGCTGGAAGATGAGCGGCTGACCGAGCTGCAAGACTACTGGAGTATGCTGCTGCCTTCTGAAAGCCCCGCGGTCTATCGCGCCGAGTATCTTGCTTATCGCTTTATGGACGAGTTGGCGCAGCCCGGTGCTAAGCCGATTAATGTGGAAGATTTCAGCGAGTTGCAGCGTCAGATTGCCAATTTTGCCTCGCCGCGCTACCGCGAAAGCTACGAAAAAGGTATCCACGATCACGATGCTGCGTTAATCGTACGCACCTTGTGGCCAGCCCGCCAAAGTGCTGGCTTGCTAGGGTTTGGGCCACTGCCGCGGGCATTGGCAATGCTCTTCTGGGCCGATCGTATTCATGATGAAGAGGCGACCCGTAACCTGCGCGCTCGCTGTCTTTCGGCAGGCATTCTGTGCCGCATTATGAATAACGAGGATCTGCTACGGGCTTTGATTCAGGAAGTGCAGCCGCAGCTTGATGCCTTTGTCACGACCCAGCAGTTGGCTAGCGTGTCAGGTCAGGCTGATTCGTCTAGCTTGATAAGCAGCGCCGCTGATTTCCTGGTACGTCAGTTAGCTGAAGAAGGCGAACGTTTTCCGGTCACTCAGTACGCCGCCAGCCTGGTGGAAAGCTTTACCACCTCCATGCAGCAGCAGGGGCACTACGCACATTTCCAAGAGGCCCTGGCCGTGGTGGCGGGTAACCCCGGCGCCCGCTGGGTGATCACTTCCCACTGGCTGCAGGCCCACGCGGGGCAAGCCAAGCAAGAAGCGTTGCTGCACTACCTGCCTGAAGCGATTGCCATGCTCAACACGGCTGACCGGCTAAGCACCGCCACCCATAATGTTGAGCTAGCCTTCACCGTTACCGGCCTATTGGGCCAGCACGGGCGTCTTGAACAACAGGAGCTCACGCTTCAGCTCGATGACTTTCAGGAGCGGCTGCGCCACCATGAGCAGGTCGTGATACGCGACTGGACGGCACTGCAAGAGCGTCGCCAGCTGATTTTACGCGAGCAGCGGGAGCGGTTGAGGCTCGAAGAGTATCTGCCCAAGCCGCTGAACTCCTTTGTGCGCAACAAGCTGATTACCGAAAGCTACCTACCCATTATTGGCGATAACCTAGCTAAGCAGATGGGCACGGTGGGCGATTCGCGGCGAACGGATAATAGCGGTTTGCTGATGATGATCTCCCCGCCCGGCTACGGTAAAACCACGCTTATGGAGTATGTGGCGAACCGCCTGGGGCTGATCTTTATGAAGATTAACTGCCCCAGCCTTGGCCATGATGTGACCTCGCTGGATCCTGACGCGGCTACCCACTCCACCGCCCGGGCCGAGCTGATCAAGCTCAACCTCGCCTTTGAGATGGGCAACAACGTGATGCTCTATCTGGATGATATCCAGCATACGCATCCGGAGTTTCTGCAGAAGTTTATCTCGCTATGCGACGGCAGCCGACGGGTAGACGGTATCTGGAACGGACGCACCAAGACCTACGATATGCGTGGTAAGCGCTTCTGTATCGCCATGGCGGGTAACCCCTACACCGAAAGCGGCGACGTGTTCAAAGTGCCCGATATGCTGGCTAACCGCGCCGACGTTTATAACCTGGGCGATGTATTAAGCGGCATGGAGGAGGTGTTTGCGCTCTCCTACATCGAGAATGCCATGAGTGCCAACACGGTGCTCGCCTCTTTGGCCACGCGGGGCATGGACGATTTCTACCGCTTTGTGGATATCGCCATGGGCCGCGAGGTGCCGAGCACCGACTTTGAACACGACTATAGCGCCGCTGAGCACGAAGAGATCGTGGCGGTGCTGAAGAATATGTTTAAAGCACGAGAAGTGGTGCTGCGAGTTAATCAACAGTATATCGCCTCCAGTGCTCAGGCTGACGAGTACCGTACCGAGCCGCCGTTCCGCCTACAGGGCAGCTATCGCAATATGAATCGGTTGGCGGAGAAGATGTCACCGATCCTTAGCGACGATGAGCTTGAAGCGATCATTGATGATCACTATGTCGGGGAAGCGCAGCTGTTAACCCAGGGCGCCGAAGAGAATTTACTCAAGCTGAAAGAGCTTAGAGGCACTTTGAGCGAAGCGGAAAAGCAGCGCTGGGAAGATATCAAACGTGAGTTCCAACGTCGGCAGCTAACCGGAGGCAATGAAGAGACCGGTGCCTTGGTGGTTCGACAGTTAAGCTTAATTGCAGAAGGGGTTGGGCAGTGGGGGAAGGTAAGGTCGGGGGAGAGTTGATGCCGACTACATTGCCGCCCCCTGGTTAATCATTTGTTATCGATAATGATGCTGGGTCGATAACAAATCAGCCGCTGTTAATCAGCGGCTGATTTTTTATCTAAAAGCCCCCACCTAAAGCACTTAATCAATAGCGGAGAAAGGATTTTCTGCCATTAAGAAAGCGCGTAAATCGGCTTTTTGAGCGTGGTTATGTAGCCACTCACGAACGTCGCAGGCTTTTTGATAATCGGACTCGCCAAATTTGCTGCGATAAAGATTTTCAAAGGTGTCACTGGTCTTTTCCTGACGTATCCGCTTTTGCCAAGCGTCTGTCAGTATGCTGTTCAAATTGCCAGCCAGTCCTTCCGCAACCAGCATTTCCCACTCACCTTTATTCAACCAAACGCCCCCAACGCGGGCGCTATAGTCGATTCGGTGGGCATTATCTTTAGTAATGCGAAACTTACTCATAATGCCGCCGGTCACTGGGCAAATCAGTGCGCCTACGGTGTCTCCAGCTTCAATGCTCTCAACACAAATGTCATCAAACACGTGTTCGGGATGACGCTCTTTCCAACTTATGTAATCTTCAATCAATATCCAATTTCCGCCGCAGTTGTTGCAAGTATGACTGCGGAAAAGAGCATCAATAAAGCTGGGGACTAAGTTTCCCTGCTGGCATGCGGTACATTTCATTGGCGCGTTCCTGCTATTAAGTCCATGATATCTTTCTCATGTACGAAAGTTGTCACAAAGGCTAATTAAGAGCAAGTTGTCACGCCGAGAAATTAACACTTAAAACTTAACCGATGCCTGCAGGCTAACTTCCAGTGGGTCGCCGACCACTAAAAGGAGGTTTCAGGCGATTCGTAGGGAGGGGCCGATAGTTCTAGTAGTTCCTGGGGTGGCTCTTTATACAAAGTGGGTTCCTGACCCAGTCGCTCGGCCATGAAACTGATAAAAGCACTGAGTTTCGGCGGAAGATATCGAGTTGGTGGATAAAGCACCCAGGCCTCGCCGCAATAATAATGGGTCTTGAATTCCCATTCCGGAAGTACTTGGACGATATGTCCCTGCTGCAACGCATGGCGAGCAGTGAAGTACGGCAAGCTGCCAATGCCAAGGTGTTGCAAGACCGTATCCAGCCTTGCACCAGTGTGATTGACCGCATAGCGACCATGCACATTGACGCTCACGTTCTTGCCGTTGCGCTGGAATTTCCAGCGGGAATCACCGGGCTCCTCGCCCAGAAAAATGCAATTGTGCACTTTCAGATCGTGCGGGTGCTCTGGTGTGCCTTGACGCTTGAGATAGTCCGGCGTCGCGCAAAGCATGTGGTCGATGTCAATGAGCTTTCGCCCCATAAGACCTGGTGAAGGGCGATCAGTAATGCGGATTGCCAGATCCACCTGATCATCGATCAAGTCCACATAGCTGTCCTTGAGCTGTAACAGAACATCGATTTTGGGATAACGCGCCAGGAAGTCAGGAATGTGGGGGTGGATGACAAAACGTCCTACCGCCTTCGGCACACTGACTCGTATTAGACCTTGTGGTTCTGGGTCGAACTGCCCGGAAACGGCCATCACGGCTTGCGCTGCGCTCACCATATCGACGCAACGTCTATGAACCTCATGCCCGCTTTCGCTCAGCCGCAGTTTGCGGGTCGTGCGCTGGAGCAGCCGGGTACCCAGCGCCTTCTCCAGGCGGGCAACCGAGCGGCTGATTGCCGAGGGCGTTGCGCCCAACTGGCGTGCCGTTTCTGAAAAGCTGCCGGTTTCGACGACCTTGACGAAGACCGCCATTTCGCCCAACAGGGCGACCATCTTATTTGTGCTCATGAGGCAAAAAATATTTGAATTTACGCTGGATTATCGCAGCCGCTCTTTATTAATACAATTGATAGTCGATGAGAGAGGAGCGGATATATGACACCGGATTATCTGGCGGAATTTCTCGCCCTGGCCGCCATCCACTTTCTTGCAGTCGTGGCGCCGGGGCCGGATTTCGCCGTCACGATTCGCCAGAGCGTGCTCTATGGGAGGCGTCTAGGCATCGCTACGGCGGTTGGCATTGGTGCCGGTATCTCGGTACATGTGATCTATACCTTGCTGGGGGTCGGCGCGTTGATGCACACAACCCCCTGGTTACTGAGTGCGGCCGAGTTGGTGGGCGGAGCCTACCTGTTATATCTCGGCGTCACGTTCATTCGGCAGGCAGGCAAGCACACAACCGGGCTGGCGCTGGATGCCGGAGCCGAGACAGGGGCAAGGAGCTTTCGTCAGTCGTTCGCGCTGGGGTTTCTGACCAATGCGACCAACCCCAAGGCGACGCTGTTTTTCTTGGCTGTGTTCACGACTGTGGTCAGTGATTCGACGCCATTGCGCATTCAAATGTTTTATGGCGGCTGGATGTGCCTGGTCAATGCCGGTTGGTTCGTGTTGGTCAGCCTTGTGTTCACCAGCCCGCCTGTTCGCGAGCGCTTTCTGCGTATCGGTCACTGGTTCGAGCGGTTGATGGGAGTGCTGCTCATCGCCTTTTCGATGCGTTTGTTGTGGGGGATCGGAGGAATGCTGTTCACTTTTTCACAATGAGAAGGGGGCTCAAATCTTGTGCGCGGAATAACTGGTAGCTCTGTCTAGTCCTGAAATAGATTGACACCTATTTCACCTCAAAACGCCCGACGTATTGTATCGGGCGTATTCAAGCACTAGCCTTCCGGCTTTGGCAGCCGTCACATTTGGTTGAAGCCTATAAAGGGAATTCCCTGTTCAAAACTTAACCGACGCCTGAAGGCTGACTTCCAGCGGGTCGCCGACCACTACCCGTGTGCTGCCACCGCTTGAGGGGTAGTAAGTAGTATCGAACAGGTTCTTGGCGTTGAGCTGCAGGTGCAGGTTGTCGCCCAGCCAAGGGGTATCCCAGCCGATAAACGCATCGGCGACGGTGTAGGCGTCTAGCTGGAAACTATTGTCGGCATCGCCTTCGCGCTCACCCACATAACGAACCCCGCCGCCCAGGCGCCAGTTGCCCAGTTCCGGGCCGGTAGCTAGGTCGTGAGCCAAATAAAGGCTTGCGGTGTGGCGTGCGGCGTTGGTTAGCCGGTTACCCTCGGTACCTTCGGTATCTTTCAACACCTCGGTATCGGTATAGGCGTAAGCGCCTAACAGCGAAAGCTGATCGGTCAACTGGCCGGAAACCGTTAGCTCCACACCCCGGGAGCCCGCTTCGCCTACCGTGCGGGTGACGCCGTTGTCGGAGACGGCGACATTCTCCTTGCGGATATCAAATAGCGCAGCGGCTAACGAGAGCTGGTCGTTCCATAGGTGTTTGACGCCGATCTCACTGCCCATACTGTGCTCAGGATCCAGCGTCTTGCCCGTATCGCTGTCGGCGCCATTGGGCACAAAGGCTTCGCTATAGCTGGCATAAACCGACGTATCCGGAGTCAGGCGATGCAGCAGGCTGACCGACGGCAGGAAAATATCGTCGCTGATATCGGTGGCGGTCACGAAGGGGCGGCCACGGCCACCAAACTGCTCATAGCGGGTATAGCGCCCGCCTAGCCCCAGCGTCCAGCGGTCGTTGAAGTGCCAACGGTCATTGAGATAAACGCCGGTCGTATTAATCTCATCCAAGCGGTTGCTTCGCGAGGTGTTAAGGCGATCTCTATCCAGATTAAGACCGCCGTAGCTCATATCATAAATATTCTGGTCGGTGACCGCCGAGCCGCGATACACATCGCCCACGTAATCCCGGCGGCGTTCGTGATCAATCCCGACGGTCAGGTCGTGACGCATGTCAGCCAGAGTGGCGGTACCGGTGGTATCCCAGGCGGTGTATTGCACACGGCGGTCAAAGCCATAATTAGCGTCTGCACGGCGGGTTAGTGCGCCGGTATCTTCATTCACACGCAGTACCCGCGGTTGGCCATCGCTGTACTGGCGGCGGTTCCAGCCGTAGGTCAATCTTGTCGACCAGTTGTCGTTGATATCCTGCTCCCACCAGGCGGTGACCGCTTCGTCGTGACCAAATACCCGCGACCAGGGTTCATCGAAACGGCGGTCATTGGGTACCTTGGCGGGCTCACCGTCGACAATCACCGTGCCGCGATCCAGATCCAGGTCGTAGTCGCGATACTCATAGGAGATCTGCGCGCGACTGTCGCTGCCTTCCCAGCGTAGCGAGGGGGCAACGGTAGTGCGTCGATTGTTACCGAAGGCTCGAAAGGAGTCTTCATCTTCATGGTGGACGATAAAGCGGAAGGCAAGCCCGGTATCGGCAAGCGGGCCAGTGACATCGACGCTGGCATTGCCGCCACCCAAGGAGGTGGCTTCGGCGCTGATTTCGCGCTGCCACTCGTACTCAGGGCGTTTGGTCACCAAATTGATTACCCCGCCAGGATCCTGCTGGCCTTGGAAGAGCGAGGCTGGCCCTTTGAGCACTTCGACATGATCCACTGTCGCCATGGAGAAGGTGCCCCGGGGCTGGCGAATGCCGTCGATCAACGTCGAACCATCGCTGTTGCTGCCAAAGCCGCGTTTGATATAGCCATCCTCGGTGCCCCCCATATTGTTGCCTTCGGTGACCCCCGCAACCATCGCCATCGCCTCAGTGAGGCTGTCGATATTATGATCGGCCATCACCTGGGCGGTGACCGTCTCTACGGTGCGGGCTTCTTCCAGAAACGACACCGGCTGTTTGCTGGCCAAACTAGAACGCTGGGCACGATAACTCTGCGGGGCCACGTCAGTGAGGCGATCCGAAGTGACGATCAGTGTTTCTGAAACTGTTTCTGAAGTAGTCTCGTTGGCTTGTTGCGCGAAGGCATATGGCAGCGGGTTCAGCAGTAGCAGCGGCGAAAACAGTGCAATGGTTCGAGAACGGCGCATGGGCGGTATAGATCCTTTTTGTCGTCAGTGGGTGGAATGAGCAAGCGTTATTGCGCGTTGAGTGCGCCCCAGAAATGTCCCTCGCGGCTTAGCGCTGGTGGGGCGGGCAGCAGCGCGTCGAAGGTAGCGGCCGGGTCGAGGTCGGCGAAGCGTTCGGGGTAGAGCCATTGGGCAATGCGTTCTAGTGCCACAATGGCAAAGGGGCCTTGGTGGAAGCCGTGCCAGAGCGCGTAGAACTGACCTTGCTGAACGGCGTCGAGATGCTGCCAGCCGGGCAGTTCGTGGCTAAGCGAGCGCAGGCCTTGGGCAATCTCCGCATCGCTAATCCCAAGTCCCACGCTGATGCCATCTCCTGCTGCCCATTGCCCCGCGGTATTGATAACGACGTCGGGCGGGTGGCTCAGCACCCACTCGTTGCTTAGCGTCGCCGAAGCGCCGGGGGTTAACGCATCGGCGATATTCTCGCCGCCTGCCCGCGCGACCAGGTCGGCCAGCCCGTTTCTTAAATTGGTACGGCAGCAGTCGACTTTGACTCCAGGGGCGACATTGATCAGTACCCTGGGCAGTTCAGTGGGATGCTCTGTCAACTTCAGCTCTGCCAAACCCTGGTCGATACGCGCCAAGCGCTGTTCAATCAGAGAGATCATACGATTGGCCCGTGGCGTCGCGTTTAATGCCTCACCTAAAAGTGCCAGGCTTTTGGGCGTGTTTTCCAACGGGTGGCGGTTAAAGTCGATAAACAGGTAGGCAATGCCCAACTCGTCGAGTAGCTGCGCCAAAGGGGAGCCTTCAACACTGCTGGCACGTGAGAGATCAAACAGCACCAGATCCGGGGCCAGATTCAGTAGCGCTTCGCTATCGAGCTGGGGGATTGGCGCGTGTGAAAGCGTAGGCAATTGGGCAAGCGCGGGCCACTGGGTAGTAAAACGTTGGGCCATGGAAGGGTCGAACACGGCCAGCGGATAGGCCCAGCCCGCCAAGTGTTCGGTCGGGTTATCCAGTAAGCTGGCTAGCGCATAGAGCTGGCGCGGCTGGGTAAGAAATAGCCGTGATGGCGGTGCTGAAAGCGTTACCTGGCGCCCGGCGAGATCGGTAAGTTGTTTGGGAAAGCCCGCCTGTGAACCGGCTGCCCAACAAGCGGTAGTGCTTAACAGACTGATCCAACACAACAGATTGATAGCCAGGTGGCGCATTGGGTTATCCTGGATTGACGTCGCTAAATGGAGTGCGCAGTTTGCTCACTGACGCGATCGCTAAGCACAATTGGCCGCCCCAACGAGCATTGCTCGACCCGTGACTCGACTCCGTAGGCGGCGTGCAGTACGTCGGGGGTAATCACCGTGTGAGGGTCGCCGGCAGCCAGCAGACCACCGTTGCCAAACAGCAGCACTTGGTCGCAGAAGCGCAGGGCCAGATTGATATCGTGGATAGCCATCAGGCAGACCGACTGCCGTTCCGCAATCACTGTGCGCACGGTATCGATCAGTGCCAGCTGCCAACGCAAATCCAGCGCACTGGTGGGCTCATCCAGCAGTAACAGCGCCGGTTGACGGGCAATCGCCTGGGCCAGACCCACCATCTGGCGCTGACCGCCGGAGAGTTCGCTTAGCGGGCGTAAGGCTAGCGGTCGAATGGCCAGCGCATCGAACACTCGCTCAATCAATGCCTCAATCGCCGCGCGGCTTAAATCGGGGCGCACCGCTCGGCAGGCGCTAAGCACCGCTTCATAAGCGACTAACGTGGTGGCCTGAGGGAGCATTTGCGGCAAATAGCCCACATGGCGCATCCGCGCTGCGCCGCTGAGGCTGGCGAGGTCGATATCGTTGAGCTGCATTTGCCCGCTGGAAGGCTGTAGGCCAGCGACTGCTTTTAACAGGGTCGATTTACCCACCGCATTGGGCCCCAGCACCGCGACCAGCGAACCGGGTGGTAGTGTGGGCAGGCTTAGCTGGTCGAAGACGCGCCGTTTGCGATAACCGGTCGTGAAGTTGCTGAGCGTAAAACCTGCCTTCATCGTGCTCGCCCCTGCATCATGATCAATGCCATAAAGAAGGGGATACCCACCAGCGAGGTCACCAGACCCACGGGAAGCACCAACCCATCGACCAGCGTTTTACTGGCGATAGAGGCAAGCGAAAGCACCAACGCCCCGGCCAGGGCGCTGCCCGGTAAGTAAAAGCGGTGATCTTCACCCAGCGCCAGCCGGGCCATATGTGGGCCGACTAACCCTATAAAGCCGATAGTGCCCACAAACGCGACCGCCGCAGCGGCAAGTAAACTCACCCGCAGTAGCGAGATAAGCCGCAGGCGTTCAACCGCAATGCCGAAGCTGCGTGCGTGCTCATCACCCGAGCGCAGTGCCGTCATCGCCCAGGCGCTGCGCAGTGAGAAGGGCAAGCACACTGCCAGTACTGCTGCCACGATGCCCACCGTCTCCCAGGAGGCACGGGACAGGCTACCCATCGTCCAGAACACTAATTGCTGTAACGCATCGGGACTGGCGATGAGCTGCAAAAGTGCAACCAGTGCATTGAGTACAAAGACCAGCGCAATACCAAACAGAACGATAATCTCACGACTGGCCCCGTAGAGGCGCGACAGCGCATTGATGGTCAAAATCGATGCAGCCGCAAACACAAACGCCATCAAGGCGGTGGCGTAGTGGGCATTCAAGCCAAACAGGGAAAAGTTGAAGACAATCACCAGCGATGCGCCGAGGGTGGCCGCTGCGCCCACACCGAGGGTAAACGGACTGGCCAGGGGGTTATTCAGCACCGTTTGCATTTCCGCACCGGCCAGGCCCAGTGTGGCGCCTACCAGTACCGCCATTAGCGCTGCAGGCATGCGGATCTCCCAGACAATGGCCTGCTGAATCGGGCCTTGAGCATGGGCATCAAACAACAGCGCGATTAAATCAGCCATTGGGATATGTGCAGGGCCACTGGCGATATCAGCCAGCAGGGAGATGACCAAGGCGATGGCTAAACCCGCGACAATCAGCAAACGGAGAACGATAAAGCGCCGATAGCTGGATGCCAACGGCGCAATAAGTGGCGAAGAGGCGGGCATTATAAAGGTGATTCCAAGTGTGAAGCGAAGGAAACAAGAGGAGTCTTATTTGCGACTAACACTCATTCTTGATTGTATTTTCATCTTTTAGTCGTAGTCTTGTCAACTGTCGGGAGACCTAGCGCCACCTGATTGCGGTGGTGCTTTCCCTATGCTCTATTGAAGCGCTAGGCTTTATTAAATCGATACGCTTTATTTAAGCAGTTTTTGGCATACACTTACTTTTTGTTACATACAAATATAAAGGAGCTCATCATGACTGATATAGCCGCTTTGCTTGGCAGTGACGCCGAGAGTTTGCTTAATCACACGTGCCAGGGCGTACCCCGTGAGAGCTTGCACCTGCCGGGCCCAGACTTTATTGACCGTGTTATGGCGGATAGCGACCGCAGCCCAGCGGTGCTGCGCAATATGCAGGCGTTCTTTAATCACGGCCGTTTGGCGGGCACCGGTTACCTTAGCCTGCTGCCGGTAGATCAGGGCATTGAACATTCGGCAGGCGCTTCCTTTGCTCCTAACCCGCGCTATTTCGACCCGGCCAATATCGTTGAGCTGGCACTCGAAGGTGGTTGTAACGGCGTGGCATCGACGCTGGGCGTGTTGTCATCGGTGGCGCGGCGTTATGCCCACAAAATCCCGATGATGCTCAAGCTTAACCATAACGAAACGTTGAGCCATCCGGCGATATACGACCAGACGCTATTTGCTGATGTAGACCAGGCCCACGACATGGGGTGCGTGGCGGTGGGGGCGACGATTTACTTTGGCTCCCATGAGAGCCGTCGGCAAATCATGGAGATTAGCGAGGCCTTCGAGCGCGCTCACCAATTGGGAATGGTAACGGTCTTGTGGGCTTATTTACGCAATCCAGCCTTCAAGCAGGACGGCACTGATTATCACGCCTCCGCCGACCTCACCAGCCAAGCCAATCACATGGCCGCGACGCTTAAAGCCGATATCGTCAAGCAGAAGCTGCCTGAGAACAACGGCGGCTATCGTGCGGTAGGCTTTGGCCATACGCACGACAATGTCTACAGCGAGCTAACCACTGACCACCCCATTGATTTGGCCCGCTACCAGGTTGCCAACTGCTTTATGGGCCGCGCGGGTTTGATTAATTCCGGCGGGGGCTCCAAGGGGAATTCTGATCTCGGCGAAGCGGTGCGCACGGCGGTGATCAATAAGCGTGCCGGTGGTATGGGCTTGATCTCAGGGCGTAAGGCCTTCCAGAAACCCATGCAGGAAGGCGTTGAGCTGCTGCATGCGATTCAGGATGTCTATCTCTCTACCGATATTACGGTTGCCTGATGGCTGGCAGTTGGCTAAGCGTAGGCCCTTAAGTGAGCACTAACAAACTTGATGAATATTAATTAATATTAAATAATCGTCCTATTGAGATGTTTAAAACGGCATACGCTTAAAGGAGCTATATCATGAGTGGAAAGCCAGCAGCACGTATTACTGACCTTACCGCGTGCCCTATACCAGGGCACGGTACAAACCCACTAGTCAGTGGCTCGCCTGATGTTTTTTACGATAGCTTGTCTGCCGCAAGGTTAGACGATAAATCTGCTTGCGGCAGTCCTATTACTCACGAAGTCTCGTCCACCGTATTCGTCAACGGTAAGCCAGCCGCTGTCCTGAGCAGTGTGGGTGCCCACGGTAATGAAGTCATCACCGGATCGGGGACGGTCATCATCGGTAAGTAGTGGTGTCTGCCTCCATTGATCGGAGCGCTGACGGCCGTCAAAAAAGCCTCAAAAATTGCCATCCAGACCCTTGAAAATCGACTGACCGCTCCTATTTTTTACATCGTAGAGGCTGCTTCCGTGGGTTGCGTAAGAGGCTGCCTCTTATGACAATTCTCACAGTCTGCTTAACGTAGGAGGTGTTCGATATGTTCGATGATCTCAAGCGTTTTGAAACCGGCTCGCCTCGGCAGTTTGACTGGTTTAGTCAACTGTTGGACGGCTTCTTCCCCGATGGCAATGCGATGGATATTCGCGCGGTGCCACGGGGTAGTTTCCCGATGATTAATGTGGCGCGTAGCGATGATGCCGTGCGTGTGTATGTATTTGCTGCGGGGTTGGCACACTCTGATCTGACCATTGATATCCAAGACAATGTGCTGACGCTACGTGGCAAGCGAGACTCTGTGACGAGTGGCAATGAGGATGGCAGCTCGCGCCCGGTATTTCGCCGAGAGCGCGCCAGCGGTGAGTTTGTAAGGGTGATTGCACTCCCCGATGGCTTAGATGCCGAGCGGGCAGAGGCACGCCATGCCCATGGTGTGTTCGAGATCGTGTTGCCTAAACGCGAAGAACTCAAGCCGCGGCGTATTGATGTTCAGGCGGCGTAAATCATGTTTGTTAACCTTGCATAAGGAGGGATAAATCATGAATAACGTTGTTCGTTCATCCAACCACTCCCCGCTTTTACAGCGTGGCGAGGAGCAACCTTCTCAAGAAACCCTGCTGCCAGCGGTGGATATCATTGAAGAGTCCAATGCGCTCAAACTGGTGGCAGATATGCCTGGCGTTACTAATGAAACGCTGAAAATAGAGCTCGACAACAACGTGCTGAGCTTGGAAGGTGAGATAGCGCTAAATATGCCCGAAGGGCTGAGCGCGCTGCACGCCGAGGTTCGCGGCCAGCGTTTTGCGCGGCGTTTTAACCTCAGTCACGAAGTGGACAGTGATGCCATTACCGCCACTCTCGTCAACGGCGTATTGACGCTAACGCTGCCCAAGAAAGACAGCCACCGTACCCGCCGTATTGAGGTACAGGCAGCATAACGTTAGCCAACTGAGAACAGATGCTGAGTGTCCGCGATATCGTGGGCACTCTTTTTTTGTTTCAGCTTTTGGTTACTGTTCTAGGTAAAACTCTCCCTTACCCACTACCACTGCGTTACCGCCAACCCGCACAAAACCGGTTTTGATACCGCCATTTGCTGCTGTGTAGATAACGCTGGGACGCCCCATCTCAACACCCTGGTGAATCTTGCATTGCAAGGCGTTTGGCTGAAGTGATGCCAAGTAGCCGGTCAATGCTGCTGCGGCACTGCCGGTGGCGGGGTCTTCGCAGATACTGGTGTGCATACAGAACATACGGCTTTTAACCACTGTTTCTGCTCCGTTGGTTTGCTCTATCGCATATAGATATATCTGTTCGGCGCTGCTGGGTACGACAGCACTTGCCCAGGTGGTCGTTGATATATGAACGCTCTCTAATGCTGCTACATCGGTGAGTTCAATCAAATGAAAAGGCAGCCCGCAGGAGGACATCGTGGGATCACCAATAACCTGGTGAATGTCCAGTCCCAGCAGCTCAACGGCAGTGATACGATCAAAAGTGCTGTCTGCAACTATGCTGGGTTGGGCTGTGGTAAAGGTTGTTCTACCTTGTTCATAATTTACCGCCAACTCGCCGATAGGGGGCTGAAGTACTAAGGTTTGTGTAGAACTCACTAGATTCAGCTGTGCTAGTAACTGTGCAGTGCCCACTGTGGGGTGACCAGCAAAAGGTAGCTCCTCAGTAGGGGTAAAGATACGCATGGGGTAGTGATTCGGCCCAGTAGCAGCACTCAAAAACACCGTTTCGGCCAAGTTAAGCTCGTTTGCCAGCGCCTGCATGGTACTGGCTGCCAACCCATCAGCCTCTAGAAAGACGGCCAATGGGTTGCCGGTAAACGGCTGGTCGGTAAAGACGTCGAGTAGGTAATACTCAGCGGTTTTCATAAGGCCCCTCATCTAGTGGTGTATGCTTCCAAAACGCTTTATGTCCCTCTTTGAGCGCCTGTGTACGGTCAATGCCGATATCATCAAGTAGCCTGTCATCAAGCGCCAGTAACTGGCGGCGGCTACGACGGTAGTGACGGTACTGGCGCAGTTGAGATCTTAGCTGATAACGAAGCTGGGTGAGGCTGAAGCGTGGCATGGCGATTCTCCTTGAGGGCGATGTGCCTAATTAGGTTACTCAGCGCCACTTTCAAGATACAGATATAGGTTTGATTGATTTAACGATACAGAAGGACGTGTTATACCTCTGTATGGTGGTTTGGTTGCGCATCTGTATCTTTGTTGGTCTAGGGGGAGGGCGGTGTTATGACACGCTACGAAGAAGTCGCTGGCATTTTGCGGGAGCGTATTGAGCACGGTATTTACCGTGTAGGCGATCGGTTGCCGTCTATTCGCGCGGTGTGCCAGGAGCTGGACGTTAGCATTTCGACGGCTCAAGAGGCCTACCGCCAACTAATGGACGTTGCATTGATCGAGTCTCGACCAAAATCGGGCTATTTCGTTCTGCCTAGCCGCGTGCCATCGGTGCTGCCGTCGGTCTCACGACCCGCACAGCGCCCGCTGGATATTTCCCAATGGGATCAAGTGCTGGAGCTTGTCGCCACCCAGCGTGATGACGTGCGGCTACTTCTGGGGCGCGGCATACCGAATTTTGATTATGAGACGCTGCGGCCGCTGTCGAAGATACTCGCTGGCCTTCATCGTAGTAATGACCTGCATGGGTTCAACTACGACAAGTTGAACGGTAGCCCTGAGCTTCGCCAACAGGTAGCGCGGCTGGCTATTGCCTCCGGTTGCTTGCTACACCCAGACGACATCATGGTGACCACCGGCTGTCAGGAGGCGCTGGCCATCGCGCTGCGCACCCTTACCCAGCCCGGCGATGTGGTGGCCGTGGACTCACCCAGCTTTTACGGCACCATGCAGATACTCAAGGCCAACGGCTTAAAAGCGCTGGAGATACCCACCGACCCACAAACCGGCATCAGTCTGGAAGCCCTGGAGCTAGCGTTAGAGCAGTGGCCAATCCGCGCGATACAGGTCACGCCCACTTACAACAACCCGCTGGGTTACACCATGCCTGAAGCACGCAAGCGGGCGCTGTTTCAGCTTGCTCAACGCTTCGATGTAGCCATTATCGAAGACGATATCTACGGCGACTTGTCATTTAGTCTGCCAAGACCGCGCACCGTGAAATCCTTCGATGATGACGGGCGCGTGATGCTGTGCAGCGGCTTTTCCAAAACCGTGGGGCCGGGGTTAAGAGTGGGTTGGCTGGCGCCAGGGCGCTACCGTGATCAGGCACTGCATATGAAGTATGTCTCCACCGGTGCTTCAGCCACGCTGCCGCAGCTGGCAGTGGCGGAATTCGTCGCCAAAGGGCACTACGAGCGCCACGTCCGTTACGCCACCCGCCAATATCAGCGTCAGCGCGATATCATGATCAGTTGGATTCAGCGCTACTTCCCCAAGGGCGCGGGTATTAGCTACCCCCAAGGCAGTTTTTTGCTATGGGTAGAGCTACCCGCCGCGGTGGACTGTGTGAAGCTCAATCAGCGCTTAGCGCAGCATGCTATCCATGTAGCGCCGGGATCGCTGTTTTCAGCTTCGGGCAAGTTTCGTCAATGCCTACGCTTGAACTATGCGTTCACGTTAACACCCAGCATCGAAAATGCCGTGCGTACCGTGGGTGAGCTAGCCACCGAGATGGTGGAGGAAGCTCAGACGCATGCGACAAGCGTTATCTAAGTTCACGTCTAAACCGCAACCTTGAGCATTTATCTTTATCCATATTAGGCCATGGAAATTCATCCGCTATGTTCGAGGTACCCATGCGTCGTCATGCTCTAACCTATCGCGCGTTCGGAAGGCCGCTTGAAACATTGAACGTGGAAACCGCGGAAGTTCCACGTTTGATTGAGGGCAAGCTCAGGGTGAGAATGTTATGTGCTCCAGTGAACCCGTCTGATCTGATACCCATCAGCGGTGCTTACTCGCACCGTATAACGCTTCCCGCGGTCGCCGGCTACGAAGGAGTGGGGCGCGTTATTGAGGCACCTAGACAGTATGCCTCTCTGATCGGAAAGCGAGTGCTCCCATTACGAGGCGAGGGCACTTGGCAGACGATTCTAGATTGTGATGCTGCACTCGCAGTACCTGTCCCCGATACCATTTCTGACGCCGTTGCCGCACGGGCCTACATTAATCCCTTGGCTGCCCTGACCATGCTTGAGACTTGGCCTGTCGAGGGAAAACGTGTTCTTCTCAGTGGAGCGGGTTCCAATTGCGCTGACTATCTTGGGGCGTGGGCATATCAGCACGGCGCCAGGGAGGTTATCGGCATATACCGCTCCGAGAGTAGAGTTGCCCGGCTGGAAAAGCTCGGTATTAAACCGGTATCGATTCAGGATATGTCCCTGACCTCGCGTGTGGCCCGTAAGTCTGACGTGGTGTTCGACGCTTTAGGGGGGCCAGTTGCGGCAAATATATTGCAACTCATGGCACCGGAAACGACATTTATCGCCTACGGGTTATTGACGGGACAGGCGATTCAAGTGGATTCGAAACCCAGGGCTCTCTATAGGAAGTTTCATTTGCGCGACCCTTTGTCCAGGATGTCCGCGGAAGCTTGGCAGCAAAAATTCTTGGCTATCTGGGGGCTTTTAGACCAGTCAGCGATGCCTGATTATCAAGTGTTTCCAGTTCAGGACTGGCGGCAAGCTGTCGAGAGGGCGCTTTGCCCGAGTGGCCAGAAAGTGCTTCTGGACTTGTCCACTCTTGGGCAATGAAAGCTGCTTTATGTCAGATCCATAAACGGATTGTAGGCGACTTCCCAGTAATGACCTTCTGGGTCGCGAAAGTAACCGGAATAACCACCCCAGAATACCTCTTCCCCAGGCTTTATAAGCTCTGCGCCGGCGGCAACCGCTTGTTCAATCACTTGGTCAACGGCCGCTTGGCTGGCGACATTATGAGCCAACGTTATACCGCTGAAACCGCTCGGTGCATCATCAGCAATGCCGATATCTCTGGACAGCGCTTCGCGTGGGAAAAGTGATAGCCAGGCCCCTTCCATTTTGAAAAAGGCGACTTCATCGCTGTCCGTTTCATGCTCCGGCAGGCCCAGACCTTCACGATAAAAACGGATGGCGCGTTGCAGGTCATGTACACCAAGGGTGATCAGACTGATTTTCGGCTTCATGAGGTGCTCCTAATAGATAGCTTTAGCCGGGTCGCTGAAACTGCTGCCGCGACTGCTCTACGCGTTCGCGTGTAATGCAGTTTAGCGAGTGGTCGTTGAGCAGCCCCATTGCCTGCATAAAGGCAAAAGCGGTGGTGGGGCCGAAGAACTTCCAACCGCGCTTTTTCAGTTCTTTCGCCATTGCTACGGATTCGGGCGAGGTGGTCTGAGTCTGTGGTGTCGCTAATTCGGTCGGCTCATAGCGCCAGAAAAAAGCGGCCAAAGAGCCTTCTTGCTCAACCATTTCCTTTGCACGTTGGGCGTTGTTGATGGTCGCTTCGATTTTTCCGCGGTGGCGAATAATGCCTGCATCTTGGAGTAAACGCTGCACATCATCTTCATTAAAGCTGGCGACTTGATGGAAGTCGAAGCGGTGAAAAGCGGCGCGAAAGTTGTCGCGTTTATTAAGAATCGTGCGCCAGCTTAAGCCCGATTGAAAGCTCTCTAAGCAGAGCTTCTCGAATAGCCGCTGATCATCGTCTACCGGGAAGCCCCACTCATTATCGTGATAGGGCAGAAACTCTGCCGCGCCGCCACACCACTTGCAGCGGGGATGCCCATCGGGGGCGATAAAATCGTTGTCCATCAACTGCTCACCTATCAATTGAACCACTCTTGGGCAGTACGCCACAGGCATATGCCGATGAAATAAATCGATGTAATCCCCCACCCCCATAATGCCCAGGCGGCGTGCTCGGGGCTGGAGAGTACTAACGATGTTATACATGCGCACCATACGAGTGTGACGGTGATATTGAGCGGCATGAACTGGCGCACCCGAAAGGGGTGGAGGAATTTCATATTAGTCACGGTGAGGATGGCCAGAAAGGTGATAGCGGCAAAGGTGATAAAAGGCGGGAAATCGAGAATATAGAAATAGGCTGCGGCGATATTCCAGGCGGCAGGAAAGCCAACGAAGTAATTATCCTGGCTTTTCATATCAACATTGCAGAAACAGAACATCGATGAAAGCAGAATAATGAATACTGAGAGCAGTGCAAAATTGGGCGGCAACTCAATAAAGTAGTAGATGAAAAGGGCAGGGATAAAGGCCCAGGTCAGGTAATCAATCACCATATCGAGTGTTGAACCATCGAAATGGGGCAGTATGGCCTTCACTTCATACTTGCGGGCCAGGGTGCCATCGATTCCATCGATCATCATCGCGGCACCTAACCAGAGCAGGCAGGCGACTGGATTATTGTCGACCAGAGCGAGCAGCGCCATGGTGCCGAGTAGCACACCGCTGGCGGTAAATATGTGCACGCTCCATGCCTTCCATATCGAGGTGCGGGATTCTGTGTGCGAAGAGAGTAATTGAACCACATTAACCCCATTGGGAACGTGGGTCCCCTTTAAATTGAATTTATAAATAAGCCTGTAAAGAAAGATACACTACTACAAGAATGCTTCCAGAGAATATGTCGAAGCATATCCTGCGATGACGTGATTGATACTTCACACGCTATGCACGCCACTATTGGCGTAAGCGCCGCCATGCCTCACTTAACCACTCACCTGCGTTCATTAGTTCGCTTTCAGTCGAGCCCGCATAGCCAAGCACTAACCCAGGGCGCTTATTCTCGGAAAGGTAATAGCGGGAAAGTGGAGAAAGCGTAATGCCTGCTTCACTGGCACGCTTAACGAGCATCTCTTCTTCCTCGATAGTATCGAGTTCAGCTAATAGATGCATACCCGCATGGCCGTCAGAAAGCCGAAGCCCAGCGGCCACTGCAGGCGTTAATGCCGTGCGTAAACACGCTTGTCGCTGACGATAGGCCGCCCGCATCCGGGCGATGTGGCGAGTAAAATGCCCGCTGGTAATAAATTCAGCAAGCGCCGATTGCACGGGATAGTTACCTTCACGGTGCAGTCGGGCATGGGCACGTCTGAAGTTGTGGGCAAGTGTATCAGGCAGCACCAAATAGCCTAAGCGTAAGCCGGGATAGAGCACTTTGCTAAAGGTACCGACATAAATAACCGATGCCTGTTCGGCAAGACCCTGTAGAGAGGGAGTCGGCGGCGTGCCGTAACGAAATTCGCTGTCGTAATCGTCTTCAATGATCCAACTACCAGCGCGAGAAGCATACTCAAGTAACGCCAGTCGCCTGGGGACTGGCATGGTAACGCCGCTGGGATATTGGTGGGAGGGTGTCACGTAAATTAGCCGAGGTGCTGGCGCCTTCTCAGGGGCAAGTGAAGGGTTTAACCCTTCTTTATCGACGGGGATGGGCGTTACCGTTAATCCCGACGCCAGAAAACAGGCTTGGGCGCCACCGTAACCCGGCTCCTCCATCCAAACCGAATCCCCATGATCGGTGAGTAGTTGAGTAATCAGTTCAAACGCCTGCTGGGCGCCTTGGGTAATCACAATCTGTTCTGGTTGGCAGCGCACCGCGCGGGAGAGTCTTAGATAGTCACAAAGAGCCGCTTTGAGTACAGGTAGACCACCGCTGGTTTGATAATCCACCCATGCCATTTCTGCGTGATAATAGTGACGCCGTAAAAGGCGCTGCCACTGCTCGCGGGGAAACAGGTCGAGCGCCGGGACGCCTGGGGCAAAGGCGCGATGGTCGTGGCTCAACGTTCCGCTTAGTGTTAATAGCTTGTTACCCCGGCTTGAGTAGCGAACAGGCAAAGGTGGCGGAAGCTCTGCTCGGGTTAACAGCGCGGGGAGGTTCGCCACATAGAGTCCTGCTCCCTGGCGGGCAATCAGTAACCCTTCCGCCAGTAGCCGATCCATGGTGGCCAGCACCGTATTACGGCTAATACCCAAAGCGCGAGCCAAGTAGCGGGAAGAGGGAAGCGTATCGCCAGCCGTCAGCTCACCGTGTTGAATCCACTCCTTAAGCGAGCAGTAAAGTTGCTGAACAAGTGTGGCTGCTTCATTCGCAGTTAGCCTTAGCGCTAGCGCCTCCGCAATCCAGTCGCTGGCAGCGTCACGTCTTTTCACTGGTTCCCTCAATTTAGCGATAAGTGGCTCTTTATCATAGACCACTATGACGGCAAGCTGTGTTGAATCACCACCCAAAGGGAGCAGTCGTTATGGTTAATGTTCGTTCGGCGGTACTCAATGACTTAGAACCTCTTAGCGTATTACTTGATGGCTATCGTCAGTTTTATAAGCAACCGAGTGACATTCAGGCGGCGCGTGATTTTTTAGATCAGCGTATGGGGTTAGGGGATTCATTCATTCTGGTTAGCGAGAACAGCGAAGGCATGCTCACGGGGTTTGTGCAGCTTTACCCAGGTGTTTCCACGGTGGGCTTAAATGCCCGCTGGACGCTAAATGACCTCTTTGTGCTGCCGGAGTGTCGCGATAAAGGCACCGGCAGAGCACTAATGGAAGCCGCCACCCAGCTTGCCCATGACCACGGCGTCGCACGTTTGATATTAATGACGCAGGTAGAGAACGAACGCGCCCAACACCTTTATGAATCATTGGGCTGGCAGCGTAATACGGCGTTTTACGGTTATTTACTGGACGTTAAATAATAAAAGGTTATAGATGCATGCTTAAGTGGCATTCTCCGGCAACTTACACACATCCACCCACTCGGCATTGACCAGTTCGGCCAGACGCTTGGGGCTTAGGCGTACGGCGCTAGTGGGCGAACCAGCGGCGGGCAGCACTTCGTCATAGGCGTGGAGCGATTCATCGCAGTAAACCGGCAGGTCGGTGGCGAGGCCGAAGGGACAAACGCCGCCAACCGGGTGGCTGGTCAGTTCCATCACCGTTTCGGCGTCGAGCATTTTGGCCTTGCCGCCGAAGGTATCGCGAATTTTGCGGTTGTCGATACGCGCATCGCCACTGGCCACAATGAGTAGCGGTTTGTCACCGACTTTGAACGCTAGGGTTTTGGCAATTTGACCTGGTGCTACGCCATGGGCATCAGCGGCAAGTTGTACCGTGGCAGTACTGGTTTCAAGCTCTTCGATGTTTACATCCGGCGCGTGCTCGGCAAAAAACTGGCGAACGGTTTCGATGCCCATCTTGGATTCCCCTGATTATTAACAGTCGGCATTAACATTCGTCGGTAACATTAGACGGTTCAATGACTAATCTAACGTGCCTTTGGTGGATTAGCCAAGCCACTGGGGCGTGGTGATTTTGGCAGGCTCACGCTGCATGATGATTTCGCCATGGCGTACGGAAAGCAGCACTTCGCCTTGAGTGCGCAGCACGCTGTAGTCATCCTCGCCCTCCAACAGGTTGAAGCTGGCGGGTTTGCCGACCTCGATGCCGTAACGCTCTTCAATATTGAGCGTGCGGGCGCTGTTGTCGGTAATCAGTGAAAGTGCCTGGCTGAAGTCCTGATAGCCCATCATTTGGCAGATATGCAGGCCAAAATCCAGCGTTCGCAACAGCTTGCCATTCCCCAAGGAGTACCAGGGATCGAATATGGAGTCCTCGGCAAAGCAGACGTTAATGCCCGCTGCGTTGAGCTCCTTAACACGCGTCACTCCGCGCCGTTTCGGGTAGGTGTCAAAGCGCCCCTGCAGGTGGATGCTTTCGGTAGGGCAGGAGATAAAGTTAATACCCGAGCGTTTTAGCAGCAGAAACAGCTTGGAGCAGTAAGCATTGTCGTAGGAGTGCATCGCCGTGGTGTGACTGGCGGTAACGCGGCTGCCCAAATCATTAAACAGCGCCTCGCAGGCCAGTACTTCGAGAAAGCGTGAGTTGGGGTCGTCAATCTCGTCACAGTGCACATCCACCAGGCGGTCGTACTTGATCGCCAATTCGATCACTCGCTTCATGGAGGCCACGCCCAGCTCACGGGTGTATTCGAAGTGGGGGATGCCGCCCACCACATCGGCGCCGATCTCTAGTGCCTCCTCCATCAGCCGATCGCCGCCTGGGTAAGAGAGCAGGCCATCTTGAGGGAAGGCGACTACCTGAATATCAATTTTATCTTTTAACTCGTCGCGCAAGGCGCACAGGGTTTTAAGCCCAATCAGGCTAGGGTCGCTGGTGTCGGCGTGGGTGCGCACAAACTGAACGCCGTTGCCGATTAGCAGGTTTAGGGTTTTAAGCGCGCGCTCGCGAATATCCGCTTCGGTGAGCATAGGCTTACGCTCGCCCCAGCGCTCAATGCCTTCAAACAGCGTGCCGCTCTGGTTCCAGCTTGGCTCACCTGCCGTAAGGGCGGCGTCCAAATGGATATGGGGCTCAATAAACGGCGCACAAATGAGCTTGGCGCCTGCATCAATCTGCCCTTCGCTCGCTGTTTGCGGCGTGTCTTGCTCGGTAATCGCTGTGAACGTGCCGTTCTCAATCTCAAGTCGGTAAAGCTCAGGACGCTGGCGCAAACGGGCGTTAAGAATCTGCATGCTCATATAACAAGGCTCACTTATTTTATTACTTCGCAGTAGAGGGAAACGTATCGCTCAGCGTAGCGTGGTTTAAACGAAGCAGCACGGCGTAGCTTCCTGCTGCCACTACAACACCTACCAGTGGTGGCAGTAACGGGGAGAAGTAAGCGGCCCCGGCGCCCAGCGCATACGCAGCTAACCCTCGGCGGTTGAAGTCGGGTAGTTGTGCTTTATCCAATGTGGGGTAGCGGCCTTTATGCTTGAGCCAAAAGTCCGCCATGATCACCCCGCCCATGGGCGGTATAAAGGTGCCGAGTAACACCAGAAATGGGATGAGTAGGTTATACATACCGCCCACTGCCAGCACGGTGCCAATCGCCGCGCCACCCACAGTGACCAGGCGGCGCTTTTCGGTGCGCAGCAAATTACAGCCCGCCACGGCGAAGTTGTAGATAGTGTTGTCCTGGGTTGTCCAGATATTCAGGAACAGCATCAGCACGGCGATGGTGACAAAGCCCTGAGCGATCAATACATCCACGATATCCGCCTGCTGGTAAATCATGGTGCCAAGTGCACCGGTCAGCACCATTAAGCCGTTACCGACAAAAAAGGCCGCCAGGGTCGCGATCACGGCAATTTTCGGTGTTTTGGAGAAGCGGCTCCAGTTAGTCGCTTGGGTACCGCCGCTAATAAAGGTACCGATAATCACGGTAATCGCAGCCGCCACACTCATACTCTCCGTGGGCGTTTGCTGGCTCAGTCCCGCAAAGCCGCGCACATCCACCAGGCCGGTAAACAGGCTGATGACGATAAATAGCATCATGGCGGGGACGGCAAAGCGCGATAGCCAGTCCATACCTCTGTAGCCAATCATGGCGGTCACGCAGAAACCAAACCCAAATAGCACCATTAAGGGGATTTCCAGCCATTCAGGCATCCCGGTGGTGCGTACTAACACTAGGGCAATCGTGGCAGTGCCCCAGGCGTACCAGCCGATCTGGGTAAAACCGAGAATAAAGTCGGAGAGTTTGCTGCCTTTTTCGCCGAAGCAGAAGCGTCCCATCAGCACCGAATTGAGCCCGCTTTTACAAGCAATATAGGCGAGGGCTGCCGCATACACCCCCAGCAGCAAGTTACCAATCGCTATGATCCATAGCAGTTGGCCAATCGGAAAGGCTTGGCCTAACGTGCCGCCCGCCCACATGGTGGCGGTGAAAAACGTAAACCCAAGCAGTACTGCCGAGGTAGATAGCAGGCCCTTGCGGGCGCTGGTAGGGACTTCACTGAGTGGATAGTCAGAATGATGCATCACGCCCTCCTAATATAAATCAGCGAACCTGTTAGCTATTTATAAAGCAAGAGATATGCCAAAAGGGTATGTCAATAAGAATGATTAAGCTTGTCATTTTTTAAGACATGCCCACTCATTTTAATGATACTTTAGTAAATAAAACCTAATTGTTTGTGTACGTTTGCCGAATAAAATAGTGGTCAAAAAAGCTTGTTTGTTAAAAAAATGATCGCTCATTGTGATTACGGCCAGACACGCCCGCTGCAGCTATAGCCATGAAGGAACCGGAGTAGATGCCAGAACCCCAGCATAGGAGTGCTTCACTGCCTGCGGCTAAACTTCCTTGGCATCATACCCTGGTGGGTAAGGTGGTGATGTTTATGCTGATGGGCGTGCTGTTTGCGTATGTAACGGGGGCGCTGTCAGGTTTTTTTATGGTTGAGCGTGGGGCTCGGGAGCAGTGGTTGCGCGAAGCGCAGGTGAATGCCCAGATAGTGAGCGCGACTATTAGGCGTATTTATACGTCCGTGGCGGTTAAGACCGATGGCACGGGTCAAGTCACGCATATCATTTCCCAGCGCCCAATTGGCGATGAAGAGTCGGTTCTGGAAACTGGGTTTAGCCCGATTGATGTATTAGCGTTAGCAAGTGCACAAACACGTAACAACGTATGGCTGTTCACTAAGTCATCAGAAGGTTCTCTCACCGTAGTGGCTGATGCGCTTAACACACCATCAGACTCACCTGCCAACTTGGCGGTAGATACATGGCAAACAAAAGCGGATGCCGTTGATTTTTATGTTGGATTTGCCAGCATTGGCAATGAAGAGCACTTCATTAGTTCGCTGCCCATTGTTACTCCTGATGGTCAACTGTTAGGCGTGCTGGTAGCCACTATAGGCCAGAAAGGTGGGCTGTATCAGATGCGTAATGATCTGATCAGTAAAGCATTTGTAGCGCTACTGGTGGTATTGGTCGCAACAGCCCTGCTAGTCACTGTTTTGATGCGTCAGTTATTTACACCCGTGCCAGTATTAATTAAGTCGCTCACCGAAATCGCTAAAAACCAGACTGCTGACAGCACGCCTTATACCGACCGTAACGATGAAATTGGCCGGATGGCAAAGGCCATAGATGCGCTTCGTAAGAAAGTCATTGAGCGTGAACACTTACTTGAAGTTAAAGACGAAGCGCTGCGCTTTCAGCATCTTGCTCATCATGATGAGCTGACCAAATTGCCCAACCGCGTGCAATTAAATAATGCTTTAAAAACCGCTGTGCACTCACTGCTTCAAGGCGAAGTATTTAATGTCATGCTATTTGATCTTGACCATTTTAAAGCAGTTAACGATAGTCTGGGGCACGCGGCGGGTGATGCTTTGCTCGTTGAAGTTAGTCAGCGGGTGCAGGGGCTGCTGACCGACGATGATTTGGTGGCGCGCCTTGGTGGCGATGAGTTTGCCATCATTCAACGCGTTGTGCGTAGTGCCACCAATGAGGCAAAAGTACTGGCAGAAGCAATTGTGTCTGTTCTACGTGAACCGTATCAGTTTAATAACCAGGAAATTAACATTGGAGTGAGTGTTGGCATTGCAACCGCGCCCGCTGATGGCCGCAATAGCCACGATCTGCTGCGTCACGCAGATCTGGCGCTCTATGCGGCCAAGGCGAAAGGGCGCGACCGTTATATGCTCTATGCCGCAGGGATGACAATGGATTCCGGGATCATCGAACAAAGGTAAGCCTATGAAGTGGCTAGTAGCGTTATTAATGACCAGTGCGATGTGGCAAGGTGCCGCTGCTGGTGAGGAGATCGACTCCTCGCCGACATTGTCGCGTATTGCGTCTGCTGGTGAGATTACTATCGGCCATCGTACCAGCGAAGCCCCCTTCTCCTACCTAGTTAACGACCAGCCAACAGGCTATGCGATTGACCTGTGCCTAAACGTCATCGAAGGTCTGGAGGAAACATTGGGCTTAGGTGATCTCAAGGTAAATTATGTGCCGGTAACGCCTGCAAATCGGTTCATATTAGTACGTAATGGTGAAGTGGATATCGAGTGTGGAGTGACCACCAATACCCCTGAACGTCGCCGTCAGGCCGCTTTTTCATACCCTCATTTTCTGACCGCAACGCGCTATGTATCCCTCGCCGAGCAGCATATGGACAGTTTGCAGGATTTGGCGGGCCGCAGCGTGGTATCAACAACAGGCACTATCAATATTGCCCAGCTCAACGAACTCAATCGCACCGAGGGGCTAGCAATATCGGTAATGCTAAGCCGTAATCATGAAGAAGCCTTTGATATGGTGGCTTCAGGACAGGCTTCCGCGTTTGTGATGGATGAGGTTTTGTTAGCAGGTTTGGTTTCGTCTGCCGTTGACCCTGCCGCTTTTCATATTTCTCAAGCAACACTGAGTAGTGCCGAGCCCTATGGCTTAATGATGCCGCCTGATGATCCTGTTTTTGTTGAGCTGGTCAATAAGGAACTGCGTAACATTTATCAAAGTGAAACTATTCACACTCTTTATGAAAAATGGTTTTTGCAGCCTCTCCCTCCCGATAATCGAGTATTGAACTTGCCGCTAGCGCCAGCGCTTGCCGCTATTTTCGCCAATCCTGAGCAGTACATAGAGTAGAGGAGGTGTGTTATGCGCCGAAGTTTATTGCTTGGGTGGTGTAGTTTGCTGGTAATGATGTCTGGTGGAGAGGCAGCACATGCAACGACACCTATCGATTCGCTTGAACGCATAGAAGCAACCGGCGTGTTAAGGGTTGGCTATGGTGATACAGCGCCATTCTCTTATTTAGATAATCAGGGTAACGTCGTCGGTTACTCTATCGATATTTGCCAACGTTTAGCGAAACAGCTGCAAGTGCAATTAGACCTGCCTTCTCTTGAAATAGCCTATGTGTACCGTACGCCCAGTAACCGGGTGCAACTGCTCAATAGCGGCGATATCGATATTGAGTGTAATGCCAGTACTAATACACAACAGCGGCGGCAGAGCGCGCAGTTTGCGCTTAGCCATTTCTTTGTCTCGGTGCGTTATGTGGCCCTGAAGGAAAATGGCTTTACCGCCTTGGAGGACTTGGCCGGGCGTAGCGTGAGCGTGGCGCGTGGCACCGTCAATGTCAGCCAGATCAATCAGGTAAATCGAGAACGCCAGCTGAATTTATCGGTGGTGCCCGTAGGTACATTGCAGGAAGCGTTTGATTTAGTTGCTGATGGGCGCGTAGCGGCTTTTGCAATGGATGATATATTACTAAGCACAATGATTGCTGAGTCCGATCACCCTGACGCGTACGCGCTTTCCGAAGAAGCCATTACGTCGATAGAGCCTCTCGGTTTTTTAATGCAATTGGGCGACGATGCCTTTGCCGCAGAGGTAAATAAAGCCCTCGAACATATTTATACCAGTCCGGAAATGCCGTTGCTTTACGAACGGTGGTTTCAGCAACCTCTCCCTGGCAAAGACATTACGCTTAATGTACCAATGAGTGCCGTCTTGGCTGAGCACTTTGCCACCCCTCGCGAGATAAACGCAGATTAAGTGCATTAGATAAATATAGATTAAGATTTAGCGCAGGTTCATACGGTTTGAGTGTTAAATAAACCACGCATTAACGTTTCCACGATACCACTGCTCTCATCCGCCAGAGAATGCTGCTGGGGATCCTGCAGCCAGTCGAAACAGACGCCAATCAAAAAGCCATGAAATTGGCGCCGGGCGCTGGCTGGGGTTAAGTCAGCGCGTAAAGTGCCAGCGATTTGGGCCTGTTCAAACAATTGCTCTACTCGTGCCTCTGCGTGCTCAGAGAGTCGAGTGATCATGCAAATCCGCGGGTGCTCCTCTTCCAGTTTCTCGCAGCGGTGCAACACGATAGTGGCTGCTCTCTGCAGTGGCAGGTCGTGGGAAATGGCTGCCAGCGAGCGTAGAGCAATGTCGCGTAAGCAGTCTGCCGGTGCTGAGCCTAGGCGTTCCACCACCTCATCGACAATTTCATCCAGAGGGACACGCACGCGCTCCAAGAGTGCATCGAACAATGCAGCTTTGTCTTCAAAGTGCCAATAAATGGCCCCTCGTGTCACGCCTGCTGCCTGGGCGATGTGCGCCAAGGTGGTACGCGAAACGCCTTGGGCTAAAAAGGTGGTCTCTGCCGCGTCCAGAATGATTTCTCGGGTACGTTCGGCGTCGGCCTTACGACGGGACATAGCGGCTCCTATTATTAAAATAAGCGGTATTTTGGCAGTGATGGATAGCAAAGTCGCGGGTGGGTGATTATTATACACCTCACTGACATTCATGAATGTCAGTGAGGTGACTATATTATTCAACTTGTACCCTGAATGCAGGTTTGAAAATCATCACTGACCGCCATCAAGGAGCTACTCGTGCCCGTTACTCTTCTCCGTTCACTGCCCATCATACTGGCTCTGCTTGTGCTAACGGGCTGTGAGCAACCCCTGGCGCAGTCGACTGATGCCACACGACCGGTAAAATTGATGACACTGCAGTCGGCAAATGCTACGGCCTTACGGCAGTTTCCCGCGCGGGTGGAAGCCTCTACGCGCAGCAATTTGTCATTTCGTATGGCCGGGGAATTATTGGAGCTCAATGTGAGCCCCGGCCAACAGGTGAGCGAAGGCGAGGTGATTGCGCGCATTGATGATCGCAATGTGCAAAGCGAGCTGGACAGCGCCCGCTCGCGCTTGGAGCTCGCCGAGGCAACGCTAGAACGCATGCGCTATACCCTGCAGCGTGGGGCGGTTAGCCAATCCCAGTTTGATGAGTCGGAAAGCGAGTGGCGGGCCGCCCGGGCCACCTTCGAACAGGCACAAGAGCAGGTCGAGCATACAAAGCTACGCGCCCCTTACGATGGTGTGATTGCCCAGGTGCCAGTGGATAACCGCCAGATAGTTCAAGTTCAAGAAACGGTCGCGGTGATCCAGCAGCCAGGGCAGCTAGACGTGGTGTTTCATCTGCCCGAGCAGATCGTGCAGCGCATACCGCGAAATAATGGAACGCCCTTCGGTGATGCGTTGGCGTTTGAAGTGCGCTTTGGTAATAGCGATAAACCCTATCTTGCCCAGCTAGCCTCTTACACCACCCAAGCCAGCGCACAGAGTTTGGCTTATGAAGTCACCCTAACGCTGCCCCAGCCGGACGATATCACCCTGTTAGACGGTATGAGTGCCAATGTGCGGCTCGATTTGAGTTCGCTGCAAACCGAAAATAGCACCCCGCTGTGGCTACTGCCCACTGATGCGGTGAGCTATGCCGGTGATGATCCCGACCAGGCTCAGGTATGGCGCTTCATCGAGCCAGAAAACGTGGAAGCGGTGCCGGTGGAGGTCGGTCGGTTAACCTCAAACGGCCTGGAAGTTAGCGGAAAGTTGGCAGCGGGCGATCGCGTTGTGGCGGCCGGAGCCCACCGTTTAACCGAGGACACCAGGGTGACCCCGTGGGAAAAAGAGCAGGGGCTTTAACATGGTCGACTACTTTCTACGCCACCGGGCGACCAGCTATTTAATGACCGTGGTGCTGCTGGCGGGTGGCGCGCTGTCGTTTTTGGGCATGGGCCAGTTGGAGTTCCCCGAATTTACCATTCGCAATGCGCTGATCACCACGCAGTACCCTGGTGCGACGCCTGAAGAGGTAGAGCAGGAAGTCACTTCGACACTCGAAGAGTCAATTCAGGAGATGTCATCGATCAAACGGGTTAGCTCGGTGAGTTCTGATGGCCTATCGCAGATCACCGTTGAACTCGAAAGTACGGTGCAGAACGAGGAGTTGGAGCAATTATGGGATTCGCTGCGCCGTAAAGTACAGGATGCCCAGGCCGCGCTTCCGCCGGGTGCGAGTCAATCTCGCGTAAATGACGACTTTGGCGATGTATTTGGTTTCATGGTCAACCTGACGGGCGATGGCTATAGCATGCCGGATCTGGCTGACCATGCTGATTTTCTCAAGCGCGAGCTCGCTTTGGTGAAGGGCGTCGCGAAGGTGTCGCTAAGCGGTGAGCACGAAGAGCGCATCTATATCGAAGTTGATCGCGAACGCCTGCGCGCACTGAATATTCCGTTAACACGATTACAGCAACTGCTTGAGACCCAAAATGCAGTGGCAGACTCAGGGCATCTTAAACAGGATGGCCGCCGTTTTCGTATCACCCCCACGGGCAGTGCGGCAGATATTGAAGCTCTGCGCGCCCTGATTGTCAGTGAGGGCGGCGGTGAACTGGTGCGGCTGAGCGATATTGCCGATGTGAGCCGCGAGCTGGCGAAGCAGCCCCAGCAGCTTTACCGCGATATGGGCAGGCCGGCGATCTCGTTGGGCGTCTCCTTTGAAAGCGGAGTGAATGTTGTCGAGGTGGGAGAACGGCTACAGCAGCGTCTGGATGAACTGCAAACCCGCACACCACTGGGTATGGAGCTGAATGTCGTTTATAACCAGCCCCAGGTGGTCGATGACGCAGTATCCGGTTTCCTGGTCAGCTTGATCCAGGCGGTGGCTATCGTGATCGTGGTGCTGATGCTGTTTATGGGCTGGCGCAGTGGTCTGTTAATGGGCTTTATCCTGCTGATCACCATTATTGGCACCTTTATGTTGATGCGCTTTCATGGTTTGCAGCTGGAAAAAATCTCGCTGGGTGCGTTAATTATCGCCCTGGGAATGCTGGTAGATAACGCCATTGTGGTCACCGAAGGCATGCTGGTGGGGTTAAAGCGCGGCAGCACGATTCGTGATTCGGCGCATCAAGTGGTTCGCCAAAATGCCTGGCCCTTGCTGGCCGCAACGCTGATCGCGATTGCAGCCTTTGCGCCCATCGGTTTATCGCCAGACACCACCGGTGAGTTTATCGGCTCGTTATTTTTCGTGCTGCTCTACTCGCTACTGCTGAGCTGGATCGCGGCGCTGACGTTAACGCCGTTCTACTTCAAGCTGTTTTTCCGCAATGTTGCCCCCGGCGATGGACAGGAAGACCCCTATAAAGGCGTGGTTTATCGTTTTGTAGGCCGTGTCATTATCACCGGTATTCGTTGGCGCTGGTTAACCTTGGCGCTGATGGTAGCGATATTGGCTGGCGCGGTGGTCGGCTTTGGTTCGGTTAAAAATGCCTTCTTTCCGGCCTCTAATACGCCGATCTTTTTTGTCGATTATCGCACGCCGGAAGGTACCGATATTCTCGAAACCCAACGCCGCGTTAGCGAGCTTGAAAAGAGCGTGATGGAGATGGACGGCGTTCGCCACCTGACCACCACCGTGGGCGGCGGAGCGCAGCGCTTTACCCTCACCTATTCACCGGAAGACCGCTATGCAAGCTATGCGCAGTTGATTGTCGAAACCGACGATAAAGCGACTCAACACGACCGCATGGCTGACGTAGAGCAAGTGTTGGAGCGGGATCATAGCGATATCGACTACAAAATCGCCCCGTTGGAGGTCGGCCCCGCTCCCAAAGCCAAGCTAGAGGCGCGCTTCTACGGCAGCGATCCAGCGGTGCTTCGCCAGTTGGGCGATCAGGTTGAGGCCATGTTCCTTGATACACCGAATTTGACCAGCGTGCGCACCAGTTGGCGTAACCGCGTGCAGGCGATTGAGCCCGTTTTTCTTGAAGATACTGCACGTAGGCTGGGTGTGACCCGTGAAGACCTGGCCAGCACCCTGGCGCTAAGTACCAGTGGCAGCCAGGTGGGCATTTACCGCGACGGCAGCGACCTGATTCCGATAGTGGCGCGGGCAATCCCCGAACAGCGTCACGATGTGGATAACCTAGGCTCACTTAACGTCTGGAGCGCAGAGCAAAACCGCTATATCTCCGCCGATCAAGTCATCGGCGATATCACAACACAGGTGGCGGATCCGCTGATTATGCGCCGCAATCGCGAACGCATGCTGGCGGTGTACGGTGAGCCGGATCCGCTAAGCGGGGTGACCGCAGCCAGCGTATTGGCCGACATTCGACCAAGGGTGGAGGCCTTGGATCTACCAGCAGGTTACCGGTTGGAGTGGGGTGGTGAGTTTGAGACCGCTGGCGAAGCGCAGAGTGGGTTATTTTCCTCGCTGCCGCTGGGCATAGTGATGATGTTTATTCTCACTGTGGTGCTGTTCAATAACTTCCGCCAGCCGTTGGCTATCTGGTCGCTGGTACCGCTGACGATTATTGGCGTAGTGGGCGCGTTGTTGGTTACCGGGTTACCTTTCTCGTTTATGGCTCTGCTGGGTACGCTGAGCTTGATCGGCATGGTAATCAAAAATGCCATCGTGTTGGTAGAGGAGATCAACGTGCAACTGCTGTTGCATCAAGACCGCTACCACGCTGTGGTGCGAGCTGCGGTCAGCCGCGTGCGTCCGGTCGCCATGGCCGCGCTGACCACCATGTTGGGCATGATCCCGCTAATTAGCGATGCCTTTTTCGCCAGCATGGCGGTCGCGCTGATCGGTGGCCTGGGTGTCGCCACGCTATTAACCTTAATCGTACTGCCGGTAGTTTACTGCGTGCTCTACCGGATTCGCATACATCCTGATCAATAACTCGAGCAGACTCCTTTCATCTTAGCCGTGGCCTTGACCAATCCACGGCTAAGATAGCCTCTGCACCGATATTCAATGCGCCTACCACTCCGTTCACTGCTGTTTGCAAATCGTTTCTATTTTCATTTGTGAAAATAATTTTCAAGCTAGACTAAAGTCTATGCTATCCAGGCCGATAGCAGTTCCTCGTAAAAGATATTGGTCGATTTAAGTTAATCTAAAGCCGCTGGAAGTGCTCTAGCTAGATTATATAAATTGCCAAAAGCTAATGGATCTGGCCTGGAGGCATTCCGCATATGAATCGTGTACTTAGTAATCTATCCGTCAAACTGGGTTTAACCCTTGTTTTGGCCATCTTTTCATTATTAATAATAACCATTGCCTTTCTAGGCTATCAGGCAGGCGAAGAGGGCAGTACTTCGTTAAAAGAGCTTGACCTATCAGGTGATCGCACTTTAGCACTTAGCCGCAGTCAACGATCCATAGCCTACGCTCAGCTTTTCTACGTTAGTAGCTTCGATGCGTTTGAGAAAGGTGATGCCAGTTCATTCCGTGACTACCTGGCTCGGGCCCAAGATGCTCAGCGAGTTGCGCAAGATTACTTTACAGAGGGCGGATGCAGACTCTGAGTGCAACACACTCACTGGATGGTTGATGGGCTTTCATGGTACTTGGTCATCAGCTCGCTCATCACTTCTA
>Ga0208919_1000148_pt1 | contig 50755 bp, 65 predicted proteins | sample 4_EtaG_FD_184076 | JGI IMG/M metagenome (GOLD analysis project Ga0208919, IMG submission 184076) | Marine viral communities from the Subarctic Pacific Ocean - 4_ETSP_OMZ_AT15127 metaG (SPAdes) (version 3) | ecosystem: Environmental > Aquatic > Marine > Oceanic | place: Pacific Ocean | collected... | reverse complement strand
GTAATAGCTCCATCAACCTGTAGCGTAGAGGCCATGTCTACAGCGCCGTCTATGTCTACTATATCTAAGTTTGATGTACCATCAATATCAATATTACCCGATATATCTAATTCAGTAGCCACAATTTTATTATTAAACGTAGCTGCACCTGCTTCTGACATATCAAGGGTCAGGGCTGTAATAGTTGAGCCACCATCGTTGCCTTTAAAGAGCATATCCATATCAGATATGGGGGAAAACAAATGGATAGTTGAATTACCATCTCTAGCTATTTGAAGGAGGCTTGTTCCATCATCTTTAAAACGGTAAACGCCACTGTCTGAATCAAGGATAATGTCGCCAGCAACATCTATGGTTAGATCACCAGAAGACAGATCAATCTCTGTCCCATCAATCGTAATGTTGTCTATCACAACTCCCGCATTAGCGGTGACTGCTCCAGTTACGCCAAGTGTTCCACCAACAGTACCATTACCACTAAGATCTAACGCACCATTCATATCTATAGTCGTTGCGTTGATCTCAATCTCTGTGTCTGATACTAAGTCTAATACGCCATCAGCACTTTGATGTATGTAGGTTCCTGAGTCTCCGAACTGTAGTTGATCTGTACTAGAGAGCAATAAGCCTGTGTCAGCTACATGAGTTAAGGATACGTCTTGATCGTCTCCGAAGTTAATGACTGCACCGTCTGCAAGGAATAAGTCACTGAACTCTAAAGAAGATGTACCGAGAGCTGCTCCATCTGAGGCATCAGGTACGAAAGCCGTAGTAGCTGTAATAGTTGTACCTTGTACTGTTCCTGTTGAAGTAATAGCTCCAGAACCTACTGTACCTGCAACTGTCAATGCACCATCAGCTAAAGTAAGTAAGTCTGTATCGTCTGTATGACCTATCGTAGCTCCATTGATATTTACATTATCTATAACGGCTTGAGTTATTGCACTATTCGTACCTAATGTAGCTCCGTCTATAGAGCCTCCATTAATATCTGCCGTGTCTGCTACAAGGCTATCAATATTTGCTGTGCCATCTATATATAGGTCTTTCCACTCAGAGCCTGAAGCACCAAGATCATAAGTATTATCAGCACTTGGTAAAAGGTTTGAGCTTACATCAGCACTAAACGATACTGTATCAGAGGCTGCATCACCAAAGGTAAGGTTACCAGAAATAGTAGCATTACCTGTGACTGTGAGGTTTCCACCTACAGCTAAGTTGCCTGATACGTCAGCAGCTCCATTGATATCAATAGTAGTAGCATTAATCTCTATCTCTGTATCAGAAACTAAATCAAGTACTCCATCTGCACTCTGATAAATGTAAGTGCCTGAGTCACCAAATTGTAATTGGTCAGTACTAGAAAGCAGTAACCCTGTATCCGCTACGTGCGTTAGTGAGACATCTTGATCGTCTCCGAAGTTTATAACGGCTCCATCGGCTAAGAAAAGATCACTAAACTCTAATGAACTTGTACCTAGAGCAGCACCGTCAGATGCATCAGGGACAAAGGCAGTAGTAGCTGTGATGGTAGTACCTTGAATAGTGCTAGAGCCTGTTAAAGCTCCTGTGACTGCTAGAGTGCTAGATAGTGTAGTAGCTCCAGTAACTCCAAAAGTTCCTCCTACTGTACCGTTTACATCTACATCTAAGGTATCTACATGGGCTGTACCGTCTAAAAATAAGTCTTTAAATTCTAAGGAGCTTGTACCTAAATCTATATCATTGTCTGTAACGGGTACAATAGCTCCGTCTTGAATACGGATTTGTTCTACGGCAGAACTAGAAACTTCTACAAAGAAGCCCCATCTATTATTTGTACTGTCTGCAACTATCTTATTTAAAAAGTCTTGATCACCTATGGTATGTATATTACCACCTTCAGCAGTAGTACCATCATGTTGGTGTCCTGTAGTTCCACTTGATGCATATGCAAAAGCATTTAAAACTTGATTAAATTCATTATTAAATAGTGCAGCAGTTATTGTGTCGCCATCACTAAATGAACTTTGTCTAGTATAAGTTGTTCCCATTATAATCTTCCCGAAGGTCTGTAATTTATATAAAGGCCATTAATGATATATGGAGGATTTGTATCATCGCTATATATTCTAAAAAAGTTACTATGTCCACTTCCAGTTAAAGACTGTCTAACTAAAGGCTGTTCTAATGCTCCAAAAGTATGTGTATTAAATACAGCAGATCCAAAAATTGCGGGTATAGGAATCGAACTTAATTCTATATCTGCGGGTTGTGGAACATCTGTATCTCCATAATCATATCGAATTCTAAGTGTAGGCTGTACTACTCCTTCTGGAGTAAAAGAAATTTTTACATGATCTAAAGTTTTCAATGTTCCTAAATCCCCATAATCAAAATCTGGAGATTGATATTCAGCTACAACATTTGTTTCAGTTCCTTCTGGATTAAATGCATTTCCTATATCATGGTTATAAATATATCCAGATCTATCACCATGATAAAACTTTTCTATACCATTATAATTAAAACCAGAGGTTACTGCTGGAGCAATAATACCAACTGTTTCAGACCACTCAAAACCATCCTTTCTTAAAGTCCCTATGATTCCATATGAATTAGCTACTGCTCCTGTCGAAGTACTATAATACATTCTATATTGAGACTTATCTCTAATTACTACACTACTAAAAATATAAGTATTTGTACTTTCTACAATATCATTAATAATAGGCTGTATAGATTTACTAATAGTTCCTAATTCTACGTCATCAATTCTTGATGTACCTGCAATAGTTCTAAATCCATCAGGTGCTAAGAAAATTAGATCACCAGCAAATTCTTGAATAGTATTACCATCAATACAACCTACGTTCTTTGTAATAGGAGTAACTGTAATAGTTGATGCATTATTTATATTTTCTAATTTGTAAATAGAGTTAGTACAGAATATAATCAAATCATTACGGAAACTCTTTAGTCCTACTACTTTATCATCAAGTAAAATACTCCCTGATCCTGAACTTGAAAAATCATCAATGTCACTAGTACCGCTATAGTAGACCGTATTAGGTGCAGTGGCTGCTCCTGCTGCTACTAAGTGCTTATCGTGTATAACACAAAATTTAGGATAAACAGTTCCGCTGACAGTAATTTCTTTAGCAAAATAAGTTCTATTACTTAATGCTCCTGTGCCTGTCATTTTAAAATAAAAAGGCTTAACTCCTGAACCTTCGTCAGTAATAATAACTTCACCGTAAATACTATCACCTTCATAGGTTGCAAAATGTGCGGTACTTTGTGAAGTTCTAGCCAGAGCACTACGACCTGTAAAGGTGCTATAGTTATCTCCTCCTCCTGCAACACTATCTCTATTTATTTGTAACCAACTATCTCCATCTAAACTAAAATAAAGATTAGTTCCAGAAGCAGCTATAACCCCGTCTGCGTATACATGAAGTCCTAAAATAGCATTAGAGGTATTAGGTCTTGTGCCATCCCCAAATTGAGTATATCCGTTAATACGTCTATACCCACCTTCAATGGCTGCTTCAAAGTTCCTTAGTTTTGTAGCTATACCCGGAGTCTGTAATAAATCAAATGAGTTTGTTGATTTATTTAATCCCCCAGATAAAGGTACAGAAAATGGTTGACTTGCTGCCATTAAAAATAAGTCCTATCATCAGACATCACTTTTGGTTGTGGATTAATAAGATTAGCTTTCATATTCCTCATGCCTTTCTTATAGTCGTCCATTGCAAATGATGCCTGTTGTAAATTATCTTTAAACTGATGTACATAGTATCTAGTTCTTGCTGTGACAATAGGTGCATATTGATCTGGTAAAACTATTTCATCTCCGTGAGCAGATAAGGCTGTAGGTATCGTATAAGCATAAAAATGTATATTATATACTTTATCTGGTATTGGACTCAGACCAAACTTTCTATGATCAGGACTACGAATTACATAACGTGGTTGAGCATATACTTGAGTATCTGCATCGTCTGCATTTTCTGAATCTCTTAAATACCTTCGCCAATCAGATAGAGTAATAAATTTTAAACCTTTCGATACATAAGGAGCTGATTCACCAGAAACACTAATAGTTGTTATATAAAAATCATCCCAATCTATAGATGAATAATCTGTAGTAATACTGGAACTTCCTGATTTTAATACATACCATCTTGTTCCTTTTACTGTGGCTACAGTTACGTTACCATAAAAAGGATCTGTGCCACCGCTTGCAGCAGCAGCAAAAAAAGGTAGTTGAGGTTCCTCGTTTGCTATATCATTTAACGATCTATTTATAGCTTCTTGTGCAAAAGCTTGTATACCTGTTGCATCAGAAAAATTAGAAGACGTTAATTGAACTTCATTAAGCTCTCTTAAAACCTCATTTGTTAATGTTAAATATGTTGTTGCCATTAGTCTGATTCTTTATTAGTAGATACACCTTGTTTACGATCAGAGTCGCGATTTTGTTTATCTTCAGAATTTTCGTAATAGCCTTCCATATCAGTAATGTCCTCATACTGGACAACTTTACCATAAGTTAATTCAGGCATCTTTCCTCCTACCTTTTGTCATTCACCATCCCAATTTAAGTCTGTCAACTTTCGTTGGGTAGTTCTCATATCTTGAATAGATTCTAAGTTCTGTTGTATTGTTTTAGAAGACTTTTTTTTAAAGATACGATCATAGTTATCATCATACTTTTTTTTATCAAAGTGCTTTCTAAAGCGACTACCTTGACTGACAATCGCTTTTCTAAATACAACAGGATTTTCATCAGAACCTATCTGTGCCATTAAGTTACTTCCTATTAGTCAGGTAAAACACCGAGATGTAAGAATTCAACTAAGAATGTTACAGTCGTCGCAGCCGTTGCAAGATTATTTGCTAAAGGCGTTAGTCGAGCATACAAAGTTCTAGCTGAAGCCGAATACAATGTAGCGGCGATAACAATAGCTTCTGAAGTTGCAGGACCACCTACAACACCAGCAGTTACGCCAGTACCTACAAATGCATTAGCTGCATGACCATGTGAATCTTGAATAAGATACAAAGGTGCATTAGCCGTCCAAGTAACCGCAGAACCGCCATCATCTAGAATAGCTTCAGTGGCAATAAGTTGAGTACCGCCTGAAGAAGTTCCTAATGAAAAGTCTACATCATCACCACTGGCCCCCGCTGTAACAATGTTACCTGCTGGGATAGCAATTAGATTACGAATAATCGTATCTGCTGGTTGTGTAAAATTCACATCAGTATTTGCTCCTGCTGTTACTGCAATAGTACCTGTCGTTACTGAAGTCCAAGAACTTACCACATTATCAGCAAGCGCACGGACATCTCCTGTTCTTGCTGAGTTTCTACCCGTATCTCTTATATCTATAACTGGGCTTGCCATATTTTATCTCCAAAATTATTTGTTTTTGTTATCCATATCCTGAATATTAACATAACCGCCTTTTCCATATCCTGTTCTACCTAAAACTTTATTAGCAATAGGATTAACTATTTTTTGGGCGGCAGCGTTATTCAGAGTTTGAATATCTTTTACAGTTTTCTTTGCATCTTTAGCAACTTCATGTATTATAGGTTGTATAATAAATTGAGATGCACCTTTATTAACTTTCCGTGCTCCACGATTTACTTTTTTAAGTAATTTTTTTAACATTTATTAACCTTCTAATAAAAGGAAAGGGGAGCCTATTCAGACTCCCGAATCCAGTTTGATTAGTCGATACCGTAGAATGCGGAAACTAATGCGCCAGATTGTAGTACTTTGGCTCCATATACATGAAGACCTCGTACAATATCACCAAACGAATCAGGATCACGTAATACTTCAGTACTTGTAATCGTCTGTGCAGTTGCCGTAGAAGACATATGACCAGCAATACATTTACCAGCAGCATTAGTTGTGCTTGCAATGTTATTAGACTTGTACATACTGAATCCACGAATCTTACCAGACGTTACTAGACCATTTCTGATCGAACCTTGACCAGCGTTGTAATCAGACGATAGCAGTTTCGATGCTGTTCCAGAAAGAACCTCATAGAAATCAGGTGAGGCTACAAACCAGCGTCCCTCTTCAGGAACACTTTGGTCGTCTAGAAGACGAGCCATTCTACCTAAAATATCTAAAGGATCATGTTCCGAAGTTCCGAAACCTATATCGAGATTACCCGTACCATCGAACGTGCCAGAAGCAAGATCAGTTGCGCTATCTGAACCTAGTACATGGTTAGGACTAGATGCAGAGACACCACTAAACATAGCTGCAAGTACACCCTCATCAAAAGCATCCTTGAGAGCATAAGCTGCCGAAGATGAAGCGACTTCACGCCAGTTCACATGGGACATATTGCTTTCAATGTCATCCACCTTGAACTTAAAGGCATTAGCCGTATCTACGACAAGCGTCAACTCTTGGTCAGTTAGCTTTGTCTGAGTTACATCTGCACCACGTTCGTACTGGTATACGGTGATGGTTGGTTCTTTAATAATCTTTACTGAATCTCCGAAGTTTGCAATTTCACCAGAATAATCGGTGTTTGTAATCGCTTCAACAACCGAAGCCTTCCTAAAGAAGTTAAGAACCTTTTTAGAGTAGACTGCCGGTAGGAAAAACGAATTATTTTGCCCACTTACGGAGTTAGCAAAGTTGGCATCAGTATCTGTACTTGGTTCAAAATACTGGTCAGATTGATTATATGCCATTTTGACTCCTCCTTAAAGTTAAAATAATTATTTAACTACTCTGCCTTCACTCACTGCTTGATTGATTTCTTCTTCAAATCTATCAAACTGTTCGATAGACATAGCAGCTATTTCCCTTTCAGTCCAAATTTTATCCTGCTGTGGTTCAACACTCGTTGTTTTTGTTGATACCATATCAGCAGCAGATTTTTTGGACTCTTTAGAATTTGACCGCCTTGTTCTTTTGGGAGGTACATCTACACCCGCATCTTTCTTAAATAAATCTAAGGCTCTACTCGCAAGATCAGCATCACCAGTATTCTTGTATATCCAATCTTGGATAGAATCTGGTTGTGCCTTTGCCCACGCATGAAACTCATCACTATTTCTAATATCATCGAAATCAGGATGTTTATCCATCAATCTCTTTTCTGCATCTTTCCGTATGAGTTCTGCTTCTCTTTCCTGTAAGGATGTAAGACGCTCTTCTAGAGCTTTTGTCTTCTCCTCGCTTTGCATATGAGCTACAGTTTCTACTACATCAAATACATCTGGATATTCTGTCTTAAACTTTTCAAGTTCTTCAGGAGTCTTAGGAGCTGTATAAGAAGGTTGACCATTTCTGACATCCTCTAATAGTTCCTGTTCTCTCACTTTAAACTCATCAAGTTTTCGATCATAGTGTGATTTTAGATCGTCATATCGCTTTTTATAATCAGGACGCTTATAAGGCTTTGCCTTTTGCGTATCCCTTTGAGGCGTGGCCTCTTCTTCTGAATCTTCTGTTTGCGCTACAGGTTCTTCAAAATAAGGCTCGTCAGCCGATAAAAATCTTTTTTCTTCTACGTCGTGCCAAGATTTACGTTGATTGTAAGGGTTTGCTTGTTCCTCTTGTTCAGTTAGTTCAGTCATTTTCTATTTCCTACTCAGGGCTTTCTTAACAAAGGTGGCTGCTTAAAGGCCAAAATAAGCAGGGCTTGTCTTGTAAAGGTAGCCTTTCGGGTTATTAAATTGATAAAGTGCCTATATAAATAGGGTGGCTCTATCCCGTTCGCAGACGAGGATTTACTGATAACATACTTCTTCTGATTTCTTCAGTCTCTGGATCATCCAGATCTTCTGGTTCTTCAGGGTCTGTTTGTATCATTCCTCCTAGTGCTGCCATTTGCCGCTTATCTGCTCTGGCTTCTGCATCTTGCATCATAGCTTCCAGATTCTCTGGACCTATTTCGTCAGTCGCTTTCGCAGTTAAGACAAACTCCCCATCCGATAACCTTGCAGGAATCGAATCGGAGACTTCAGATCCCGGCCCATCGACAGGGCCAGCTCCTGAAAATTCTGTAGCTACATCCATAACCTTATCAAAAATAACGCTCAGTTGTGGATCAGCCGTAAGTGTTTCCATTAAATAGCTTTCCTCCTCTTCACTAAGAGACTGAGAGACTACGAAGTTTAAATAGTCATCCTCCATTTGATCATCAGAAACCATCTCGTCTTCTTGAGGAAGAGGAGGAGGCATCAAGACTGCTGGATCACCCCCTTCTTGTAGTTGCTTTCTTTTTTCTGTAATTATAGGCTGTAGTGGCTCCTCTGAATATTCTCCCATTTCTCTTGATAAATAACGTTGACTTGCACCCTCTAAATCGGCATCAAGATCATCTGTTACTAAATCTATGTTCTCTTCCATAGCGTTTTGTTTACGATAATTATATCTAAAAATTGCATCTACGGCTTTAGGATCATTAGTATGTTTATACAGATCCGCAACAGTTAAACCGTCAAAATCAGGATATATACTTCCCGCTAATGAAAGAGTTTCATCATCCATATCGACTGTATTAAACATAACCAAATCTAATTCATCAGAAGATAATGTGGTTACGTCATCAACTACTTTTTGATCAAGTTTATCTTTTTGTGTTTGAGATAAGCGGTCATATTTTTTTATAATTTTACCAATTTCTAAACCTTCTCTAACTTCTTTTCCAACAGTAGGTGTTTTTCTCTCTGACTTTTTTTGTTTTCTTAACCATCGTGTAGTAAGTCTATTAAATAAAGTAGTTAAACCTCCGAATGCATAGCGTTCTCTATCGTCTTCTAAAAGTCCACCGCCATACTTCTTATCTCTTTCTTTAATAGCTACAGGTGCAACAGCTACAAGTAATCCAGCAGTTTCTTTCTTTTTATTAGGCATTTTTTTGATCCTTGTAGTATTTTATAAATTCGTTCCAACGAAAATAATCTTTACGTTCGTAACACCAAAACCATGCGTCGTAAACATTACTCATCTCTTCTAGACAGGGCTTCTTTAACCTGTCCCTCCAGTTGCTCTAGGCGTACCAGAGAATTCAGCCTCCCCTGCAAGCGGAACATTTCCTGTTCCGATGTTGCCACCGCCAGTGCCTGTAGCTCCAAGGTCTTGAGGTTGTTGAGGTGCTCCTTCAGGGCCAGCCATAGCTCCCGGTTGCCCACCAGCAAGTTCAGCTTCCGGGCCAGTTGTTTGTCCAGCATTTTGCATTCCTATAATTTGTGCCATTATTGCAGCCTCTTCAGGATCATTCAGAATTTCATCTGGATCAAGATCGAGACTATAAGCAAGCTCACTTACTAATTTAGAAATCTTAACAAACGGAGCAATCGCTGGACTTTGTGCTGTCTGTAAGAACATTGTCAAACGCTGACTGCGTACTTCTTTCTGCATCAGACTATTTGTACCTGTAGCCTTGACTTCTAAATCACCTATTACATCTATGTCGCCTTCAAAGAATTGCATGTTCCATTGAAAATACGATTCCCCTAAAGGCTTTAATAAAAAATCATCTAAGTTTTTAACTACAGTCTTTATGTTTAAAGAGGCTGCACCTAAAAGCATAGACATACCCGAAGCAGTTCGTGTCATACTCTGAACACCTGTTTGACCATGACTATAGCTAGGTATACCTGTCTGTTCATCTGCAAGCTGCCTAAATCTATCGAACATCATCATGTTTTCAGGTGCTGTATTAGGAAACTTCAACCCATAAATAGATTGTCCGGGTTGCCCTGCTTGTCTCCTAAATATTTTGCCGGGGTATACTTCCATAGACTGACCACCAATTAAAGCGGATTCATCTATATCAAAAACTAAAGATCCTGCCAGTGCTAGGTTATCGATAGCCATTCTTGCGTGTCCATTCATAATCTGCTGAGAATCATCCATGTTCTCTGCGACACCGATTCCAAAAAAGTTATAAGGATTCCTTTCGTAAGGGAAAGCATTGTATGGAATACGATAAGGCGTAAATGGATTCACTACTGCACGAAGTAGCATGTTTCCACAAACCCATGCATTAATCTGTACTTCATCTAAATCATCAACACTACTTGGAACATCTATGCCTACTTCTCTAGCATACATAGCATCCATGATTCCCCAATACTCTAGAACTTCAAAGTTCACTTGGTATGCATCGTCTGGTGAAGAGTTGTCATCTTTTAATTGTGACTCATATCCACGCTCTACATAATTAGGCCCGTTTTGAATACAGGCTCTAATTACATCCTCATCAAAGTAAGGCATATTGCGTAGCTGCCTCAGTTGACTGCGATTCATTTTATGTCGATGAATGACATATTCGCATTCTTCTATATTAGTAGCTTGAGGATCAGGATAAAAATCCCAGCAACTGACAAACTCTATTCTAGGAACTCTGACTTCTATTGGAGAGTATACCCTTTCTCCTTCACTATCGTCCCATCTATTTAAAGTTTTATTAAAATTAAATGGTCCTTTAACAATACCTGTACCTAATAAAGAAGATTCTAAAAGAGCATTCCGTATTTCTGAGGAACCACTAGACTCTTCTATCTGATCGTGTATGAGTTTCTCCATCCTCCTTGCTGCACGTTGGGCTGGAGATAACTCTAAATGCTGTGGATTGGGACTAAAGCCTTCTTTTAAATATCCATTCTCTTCTGCTTGATCTTCTAAACTATCTTGAAAGATCCCTTTTGAAAAGGTTGCACCGGGAGTTAAAGTTCTATTGTCTCCCTGAAATCCTACATCATAAGGATTTACAATCTCATCTTCTAAACGATTCCCAAAATTATCAGGTCTTTCTGCAATCGAGTCTTCCAAACCGGGAACTGGATTTTGCGTATCTAAATGAGCAGAACCAAGTTCTCCTTCAGGTAGCTTCGTTTCTGAAATGCCTATAGGAAACTTACCCGTTCCAAAGATAACATCGACTAATTGACCAAAGGCTGCTAAGACTTTTGTTTTTGTAATCTTAACAAAGATTCTAGACTTCTCTGAATCTCTAAAACGAACAGAACGATTATACTGACCACGGTAGTTTTCATAGGCAGTCAACCATCTTGATTCATCTTGCTTTCTAGAACCTTCTGCGTCTGTAAATCTAGAATTAATAATGGCTACTAGATTACTTTTCTGGTCTTCTTTTAATTTTAAATTCTTACCAGTTTCGCCTTCTACGTCCTCGTAGATACTGTTAGCACCTAAGAATGTATTGTCTTTTTCTGCCATATATTAATATCCAAATGTGCTATCTACAGGTTGATAAGCTTCCGTTTTAATTTGTAACATCCTATCATATGGATGATCTAATCGTGGTCTGCTCATTATTAAGTAACGTAAAGCATCATAAGCATGGTCAGACGCATGGGTATCCACATCTTCTGAATTAGTAGTTGATAAAGGTATACCCTGTAATTCTCTAATTAAATTCGTACAAGAATTAAAAATTTGCAATCGAGGTCTTCCAGTATCCTGTTTCAATCGCAAGTGTTCGTGTATTTGAATTTTACCAGCTATTCTATTTTTATCTGCTCTCCTTAATTTATGACCTCTAGTTACAAGAGCTTCCCCAATCGTAGGACCAGAATATCCTGTCCGTGACCAAGCTGCTGTATCTAAGACACCCGGAATAGACTTTATCTCCTCTGCTTCTAGTTCTGTCATTTTGTCAGCAAGTAGATCCCCGGTCAACCCTTTCTGATATAATTCTCTATATATGATGATGGTCTTGTCGTCAGGATCTATTGCTGCCCATAAACAACAACTTTCAGAAGCATAACCGTAGTCCACTCCTTTTACTCTTTCCCACCAAGAGGGTAGCTCAAACGGCGCGATTATATGTGCTTCCATATCAAACTCAGGAAACGCTGCGCCTTCTGCTATGTCCCAATTGCCTTCTAATAGTTGCTTTCTTTGTACTGGCGGTAACGAAAGCAACATCTTTTCGTAATCACCATCTTCTGCAAGATACGGATTATCCTGTAGTCTTGCAGGAATAAACTTTCTCGTTAACCCATCATCCCCTTTAAAAGTCTCATTAGGATCTTTTGGATTGACATACCTTTTCTTAACCCATTGTGCGCCTACACCTCCGGGGTTAGCCGTACAACGTAAATACGTTTTTATCTCTGGATTGGTAGTACGAAGCCGTGAAGCCAAGTAGTTCCAACCAAACTCTGTGGGTAAGTGAGTAATTTCATCAAACCCTATCCAACTATATGCTTGTCCTTGATAGCGATACACATCAGCATCTCTCTCAAGGAACCCAAATTCTATCTTCGCTCCACTAGGAAAGTTCCATAGCTTTTCAACCTCTCGAAACTTACACCCCGGAAAAGCTTTGGGATATAACTCTCTTGACTTATCGATCAGCTCACGAAGCTCTGGCATAGACTTTCTAAGTATCAATGCCCGGTGTTCTTTGAAATGACATGACCTCAAAGGATCAATAAGCATTGCAAAGCTTTTACCGCCTCCCGCCGCACCACCATAGAGTACATCCTTTTCTGGTGCGGCCAAAAAATCTGTTTGCGGTCCCTCGTTCGGCATGAAAGCCACATAGGAACCTGTCTCATTTAAATGTTCTTGTATGACATCGGGTAACTCTTTGGTATCCGATTCTGTCAGAACATTTGAAGTTAGGGCTTTCTTCTCCTTATTGAGTTTGCTTTCTGCAATCTTTAAGTTTCGCCGTAACTTTTTAACATTATCATCTTTTGTCTTTAAGCGTCTCTGCGCCTGAAGAGCAATTCGAGTATCTGAGAGTTCTGAGGTTTTAGGTCTACCGGACTTCTTTCTTTTAGAGCCGTCCTTATTAAGGATATAGTTACCTTCAGAATCTTTAAGATACTTATCTTCTGCCATACTTCTTATCTACATACTTCTTTAATCCGGGGCGAGACATCTTCTTACCCGTCTCTGCTTCAAGCCAATCTACACCAATACCAAGACTTATCTCTCCTATGTGTACTGCTTCCGCTACCTCATTTAGTATTTCCAAGTCCTGAGGTATCGGTTCCAGATAACCCTCAATCGAACTTAGAGAATACCCAAATGGAACTGTAGAAGATGTTCTCCTCTTATAACCATCTGGTACTAGCATGTTTTACTCCTCAACTATCTCCGCTACATCTATAGGAGCCTTGTCGGGCATAAGAAAGATACCACCTGCTACTTTATGGTTGATATCTAGCTTATCTACTTTACTTACACCTACACGATCTAGAAGAGTCTGTGCTGCTGCCAGCTTATTACTTGCCTGAACAATGGGTCTTTTAGAATCTAAAATCTCTACTAGCTTAAAAGCAGCCTTAGGTGCAGAGTGTGCTAAGACCTCTTGAGTCAATTCAAGGATTTCAGACTTTAAAGCTTTTACTACTTGGTAGTGCGGCCCCGAATATCCTGCTAACTCCGCTGCCTTCTTAGCATCACCTTGCGTTTCCACAAGATAATTCAAGAAGGACTGCTGCTTTTCTGTCAGTTCTCTTTTAGTTTCTTTTTCAACATTATGTAATATAGGCATATTCACACATTATAGAGTCAGATTAACACTTTGTCAACCCCTAACTTGACAAAATTCGAATCCAACTGTATACTGTAGTAATCGACCCACCGGGTCATATAGCTCATTCTAGGTCTTTTTAGTGTAGTCTTTAAAGCCCGACAATTAACCAGATCTAGTTTACATCTAAAACTAGGAATTTAGTATGACTACGCTATAGATATGGGGTGGAGGGGGTATGGCCTTCTGCCCCGGTATAGCTTGGCAGTACCTCACGACTACAAAGACTTCAACGGCAGGGTAGACTAAAGAGTGTTGAAGTCTTTGTAGTCGTCGCAGCTTTTCTGATCCAGTGCATAACCCCCTGAAAAACCTCGTAATTCTTAAAGCCCTTTTAGTTTTCGTAGTCAACTCTTCTTCACACGTCAACTAGTCGAGAGATCCTCGACGCCGTAATTCCTCTCCAATACTTCACAGGAAGCTGCGTCTCACCGCAGAGCTTTACTGACCTCCACTTATGAATTTGAGCGACTTTAAAGAGTTGAACTTCGATTCACTACGCTGCCAATCAGGTTTACATAGTTCATAAAGGCTGCATAGTGTATAAAGTAATACGAAAACTCTGCGGCCTCTCCATCTTTGAAGTTGCGAAACCTCCACCCTTTTGCTCCTTCACTTGAACATATGCAGTAGATTGTAGTCATCTCCTCCTCGCAGGATTAGTGGATTGATAAACCACGAGTCTTAACCGTAGAAGTTCGATGTACAAAAAGCATAAGTTCCTCGTAGTAAACTACTGCAATCTTCAGTTCAAACTCCATCTTAACGCTGTCATCGAATATGTACTTTAAAGCAAATTTCCCTTCAGCGATCTGACAGAAATTCGGTCATATATCGCATCTAAAGTTACAGAATTACTAACGTCCAAAAATGCTCCTCACAACACTAAGGTGTTTAAGTGAGGAGATTTTAATGAACGAAGTAATACTAGTAACTTTAAATACGAATACGACGCTCGAATTTCCAAACGTCAGATCGCTGAAGGAAAATTTAGTACATATTCTTCCATCCAGCGTTAAGATAACCGGAGTTCGAACAGAAGATTCCAAAAACTACGAGGAACTTATAAAGTACATCGTACTTCTACAAGCCTCGTATCAAACCACTAATCCCTAAGGAGGGAAACCATGACTACAACTACTTTCGATATGTCCAAGGTGAACGAGAAGACCCAAAAGGGTGGCGCAACATTCAAACAGTGTCGAGGCCTTGGTTTTCGTTTGGCGAAAAGGCAGCCGAACGGTAAACCTGATTGGCAAGACGCTTCGCGAATCAAAGCCCATCTCTTGAAACTCGCCGGGGACGGCAAATTCACTTTCATGGACGCCAGCACGCTCTACAATGAGCCACAGGGACGGCTTCCTGCAAAGTATCGAAGAGCAATTACTAAGTACGTCAAGGATCACAACCTCGACTAGCTGACTTAGCAAAGAAGAGTTGCCCCTTCTTCAACTAAAAGGGGCTTTAACCCTCACTTCGGTGGGGGTTTTTTATGTTCACAGAAAAGCTGCGAAATCCCGAAGGGATTAGAGGTACTGAAACTAGGAAGAGTTTAGAGAAGGCCATACCAGAGGCAAGCTAGTTAAGATGCCATTGGAACTTAGATTAAACTAGAGACTAGGGTGATCTTGAGTGCCGCCTTATTGCAGCACGAGCTTCTTATTCCCTCCGTAGATTCTTAAATGCCGCCTTATTGCAGCGCCAACCTCTTAATCCTTACTTCATAGCCTGTTAAATACTAAGCCTCGTCTTACCCGCGTAGAGGCTTGACGAGGGACGCGGAACATGCGATGCTGCGCTGGTCGGTCGGATACATTAATTAATACAAACTATTAAGGTAGGTATTTATGAAAATTGTGGAAATAAAAGAGATGTTTGACAATATAAACACTGCAAACACCCAGCATTTAGAGGGGATAATGAATAAGAAGTATTCCAAACAGGTAGAAAAAAACCCTGAAGGAGTGCTGTTCGCAGCTTTATTAGCCGCCTTCCTTGTGAAATACAGGGGCAATATCACCAAGGAAAAGTGGGCACATATATATTCGATAGCCGAGGCAACCGCTCATCACCGATGGCAAATGGATTGGGATAGCAATGATGTTGTAGTGCCAATGGAAATGAACAATGGAAAGGAAGGCTGGGATCGATATGAACATGCTCGTGATACAGATATGGAAGTATATCTTCACGAAGTTTTATAGAAACATACTATAACCTTAGGAGGTAATTAAATGTTGATAGCAATGTATGACACTAAGAAGGCTTGTAAAGAAGCTGTAGGCAGCGTCTTTAAATACCAAGAAACTTCTATGTTCGGGCCTGAATATGTACCAACAGGTACAATGACAGTGGCTCATCGCCCTCATATGACAGGGCGCGGAAGAGAATGGTTCGGGCAGGTTACTGTTGAAGACGGTATCATAACTAAAGTTAAATAAACGAGGAGAAAAAGATGGATATTGATAACATTAAAGACATTGATACGCTTAAAGAATTGTGTATCAGTCAAAGGTTGGAACTAACAAAACAGGATATAAAGATCCTAGAGTTAGAAAAGGAAGTACAAGAAGCGAAGTTAGAGGGAATACGAATAAGAACACGAGCAATAAATAAAGAAGTAATAATGTTGGATGTTCTGATGCAAGATGACGATGATTTTACTTCTTTAGAAAACTTTGCTTTAAAACGGAGGGAAAAGATAGCATGAAGTTCACAAATATTGAGTCGGCTCAAACTTATTTAAGAAGTAAGAAGTACCATATGTCTGAACGTTTCTCTATTAAGGGAGACAGGGCGTATCTGTATAAAAAGAGATCGAGTCCTAAGTTTCTTTATTTACAGAGTAGGGTTGACTATTTAGATAGCAACTCTATGGATCGAGGTGTTGTCTGGATTGTAGATACATTTTAATTTAAAAGGAGGAGATAGAAAGAATGAAGGGTATATTGATTGACCCGTCCACTGAAACTATACAGAAAGTTACATTAGAAAAGGACGATAAAATTATTTGGAAGACACAAAGATATTGGACAGATACAGATTATTTTTATCAAACAAAAGAATTCTGTGTTCTTTTAGACTGTCATAATATTGAATTAAAAAAACTACCTACTTTAGAAACTGGATTTTCTAGACAGAAAAGTAATGACAATGTATTGTTTATTGATACTTACGGATTAGATGTTGGTCCTGATCAGAAATACTTTACATTGAAATTATCTAACGAAACCAATGATTGTATGGAAGTTGCTGGACAAGCACTCATCTTAAAACAATCATCTTATTACGGACCAGAGACACTATGTATTGGGACTACAGATTTAATGATTGATGAAGTAGAACCATTAGTTACTTGGTTAGGTAATAAACATACGACTGATCCCTTTCTTAACTTTAAAGCAATCCACTAGGAGAACTACATGACGAATGTTACAGCGCTAAACCCAAGACAAGAAGTATTAAATGACTTAGGAGACTTCGGAAGTGCTAACTTCAATGTGTCACCAAAGTCTGTATATGTTCGACCAGCAACTATAGTACCCAATAAAAAAGCATTGGTTAATAATGATACTGGAGAGGTACTGTCTGTTGTCAGTGATAGCTATCAGATAGCACAACATCCTGATACATTCAGGACAGTTGAACGTATTATTGCTGACTCTGATCTTGATTTGACCGGAGTGAGAAGAAATATCGAGGTCAGTCATAACGGTGCAAGAGCGTATGCTAGGTATACTTTCCCGGCACATGAACTTGAGACAAGCAGAGGCGACTCTTCAGTATTAGAGATACTGGCTAGGAATAGTTTCGATGGTAGCTGGTGTTTCCATATAGATATAGGGGCTGTCCGTATGGCCTGTACGAATGGGCAGGTTATTCTTGAAGACTTTGCTATGTATAAGTCTCGACACACCAAGAATCTTAATATGGCTCATGCTGCTAAGAAGTTATCGAAGTCTTTAGAAGTGTATGAAAAAGAAGTAGAGCGTTGGAAAGAGTGGAAGAATGTAGACATAAAAAATATGGAAGCTTTAAGAATCTTTGCTCAAGTAGCCAACTGTAAATTTATAACTAGAGAACTGAGCTATAGAGAACAGAAAATAGTAGAAGCATCTTTCATGGCAGAGCCTGAAGTGTACCGTAATAAAACACTAATGAAACTTTGGGATCACTACATGAAATATGAGACAGCCGCACTTGGTCGTAATTTGTGGGCGGTATACAATACTCTTACTCATTGGGCTACTCATGCTGCTGCTGGTAAGAAGACTGCTGAACATAACATATCAGCTATCAAAGTAAGACGACAAGATAAAGTTCGTGAAGTATTCAAACGCTTAGACAAGGCTGCTTAGATATGGATTTTGAAGAGTCTCAATTATATTATATAGCTGATGTATTAAATAAAGAGGTAGGTAGAATAAAGTATAAAGTAAAACGCAAACGAATTGTATTCAATGAAAATGATATAACGTATTGTTACAGTCTTAATAATATATTAAAGATTGCTGGTGTAGAAAGAAGTGCATCTTAAATGGCAAGACATTATAAATTCATAGACAATAGACCCTCATGTGGTAAGCCACAGTGTAAAAATAAAGCAGATATAAATGATAAGTATCATGAATATCTTTGTGCTTCATGTCATAAGGAGACATATAGATGAGCAACACAATTACATATAGTTCAGATGGTTCTAAAACTACAAGACCTATTAAGGATGCACCTTATTCTATACAGGCAGCATGGAAACATGCTAACTCAACAGGTGTAGCGATTATTAGAGTACGAAGTAAAAGACTTAGATATGAACATACCTTTGGTCGAACTTTTAGGGGTACTCACTCAGGTAGAGTATCAGTATATGTACCTATTAAGACTGCTAAGAAAGCCTTCTTATTTAAGAAAAGCACTGATAAATTATCTTGGTTTAAAAATCTTTTTAATTTTAATAGATCTACTATGCAGATTTTTGAAGTCCCAAAAGGAGATGTTGATTTAGAAGAGATATATCATACGATTAAGAAAGCAGAAAAAACTATAAAGGTTTCTAATGCTAATAACCCTTTTATAAATAGTATAAGGAAATAAACGGTACGGAACAATGAAAAATAAACGCAATCCTATAAAGAAAAATATGGATAAGTTTCATAAGCCGAGAACCCATACTGATAAGGTTAAGGCTTACAAAAAACAAAAGGCTAGAGACAAGGAGCACTGGCGTTTAGAAGATGAACTTGATAACTACCATGAGGAAAACGAATGAGTAATCATAACGACGACATATTCTTTGAAGATGTTAAAGAACGTGTAGAAGAAATATGGAACATTGAAGATCGAGAGGATCTATTAATTGATTGTATCGATTATGTTATAGAGAATATAGGAAACCACAGAGAAAACTGGGTGTCCCAAGAACCCAATGATGTTGTAGTTTCTTTATTCATGCTCGACTTCTTTCAATCCATTTCACATAACGCTATTTCACAATCAGATATTGAGAACATGAAAGAGCAATATGAGAAAAGACCTTGGGTAAAAAGTATGATGAATGCACTGGGCAGACCATACCCCTCAAAATAGGAGAGAAAATGAAGACTAGAATCCATGTAAATCAACACCACATAAAAAGAAATAATACTTATTATGGGAAAAAAGCAAGTACCTTAAACAGTTTACCTGTGATAACTGTGAAAGACTATAAACAGAATCGTACAACAAATCGTGCTGACATTGTAGATTCTAAAGGTCAAGTAGTTGCTTCCGTTGTTTACAACACAGAGAAACCACTTCCCTGTGGTGCTAAAGTATGGATAGAAACTAACTTAGAAGTTAAAACAACACAACTATGTGAGGTATAAATAATGACACCGTTTGATGCACACAATTTAGCTATAAATAAGTTTGCTCAAAGCTCACCAGAAAGATTCAAGTTAATGATAATCATGGTAGTACTATCGATACTCCAGCCTTGGAGTCAAGTAGGTAACCAACTATATGATTGGCGACTCAAAGGAATACGATCACGTTTCCTATGGGACAATAAGAAAGATGCTGCTAAGTATCTCAATAGAAATATAGACAAGGTATATGCACAAGCTATGATGGCCTTACGATTCCGTGGTCGTAATAGATCTATAGAACTTATGAAAGTATTTCTAACTATTCCGGGTATTGGTTTAGCAAAGGCTGGCTTCTGTTGCCAGTTGTTTGCTGGGTGTGTGGGTTGTATTGATCGACACAACATACGAAGACTTAGATTACCTGTCACCTTATTACAATTTAATAAGGGATCTATGGCTAAGACTCAGCAAAAAAGAATAGAAGCTTATGTAGATGCCTGTCAGAAAAGAGGATGCAAATGGTTATGGAATAGCTGGTGTAAACTAATAGCTGAAAAATATCCCGACAAGTTTCCTAATGCAGAAGCAGTTTCATTTGTACATCTAGGATATTTAATAGGATAAAAATTTTAAACTTAGGAGAAAAAGATGCCAACCAAAGCTGAATTGGTAGCAGAACTAGAAGTAGTAAAACATGAATCAAGATTGTTGAATGCAAAGTATGAGAAAGCAGTGGACGATCACTCTAAACGGGAGAGACAACTCACTATGAACTTAGAGTATATTTGTGATGAATCTAATCTCTTTTGGTATGCGATAAGTGATGCGTATGTGGCCGCCTACATCGAACCAGATTCCCTTATGAGTTCCGATGATGCTCCAAAAAAGACTTTGATATTTAAAATACCATGTCTTCAGGGCTGGATGGATTCTAAAAATCCCGATGGACCTACGTTTGAAGAGAAACTTGATAAACTTTATGAAGCCGTCAAAGAGATGTCTTCCGGGTGGGTTGATCAGAGAGTCGTGGTGGAGAAATGCATTAGAGATTCAAATTACTAGGAGGCTACATGAAACTAAACACTAAAACACTTTACGCAATGATTGCATTAGAAGTACCTGAATACACATCGATTAGAGATATAGAAGAGAACTCAGAATTTACTCTTAAACATGATAGAATAATAAGTGTGGATTGGTTCGATACCTTTGCAATTAAAGCTAAAGGAGAACACGTATGATTCTGTACACTGAAGATCAATTCGATTCCGTCTACAAAGAGTATCGCTATCATCACATGCATAATCGATGTGAGTATATGGATGCCGATGATTTCAGAAAGATGTTTGAGGACATAATGAAAGTTGTCTATAGCTATGAAGTAGATGATAAAGATAGATTCTAATGAAACGTAAAACACCAGAAGTAGGACAATACATACAGCACGAAGAAAGAACAGGCCGCGTACTTAACTTACTGTCGGCTCAGTTTACTTATCAGGCTGACGATGGTAACATATTCTTTTGTTTGTATTCGGAACCTTGGAATGAATTCAAAAAAGTTAAAGGAGCTAAGAAGAAAAACTAAACAATTACAAATCGAATGGTTGAAGTCTTTGGTTAGTGAGGAAGAAGGAGAAGGAATTAATTTAAAAACTTTTAAGTCTTTACTTCCTAAACAAACTCATTTCTATGCGATGGTTTCAAATTCTAATGGGCAGGAGCATAGATGTATACGCTTATCTTATATGACAAGTAAGTGGATAATGAAGATTTTAAAAAAATATCCACACATTTCAACAGTAGGAGAACTAGATGAGTTCAATGATAAACGAAAACAGATCCAAAGAAATAATAATAACTTGTGGATGAATTCATATTAGATGTGATGATTGACAATCAGCAAACTAAAATGAAGACATATCAAGATACTATAGAAGAAGTTGTCGATGCGGTGGTAACAATGGAAGTTGTTACTAATATATTCAAAGCCACTAGAGTTAAAGATAAAAAATTCTGGACTTTTCCAGATATAGATTTAACAGAACTTAGACAATTAAGGAGCACTATCGAAAATAAAGGAGCAATAAAACTGGTACTTCGAGATTCTAAAAATTAAATAAACGTTTAATGTTAAGGAGATAGCATGAAAAATTTATTAACAGTAGTACAAACATTAGCGGTATCTACATTAGTAGCGATACTAGTAGCATCAGCAACAGTCTATATTCTGAGTCCAAGGATTTCAGAACAGATAGATAGTGTAGAAAGAAAAGCCGTTACTCAATATCAAAAGGTAACTGATAGCTTTCAAGAAATAGACAACGCTCTATCAGAAAGAATTGATTATTCATTACAAAGGTCATATGAAATCAATCAAGATTTAGTTAGCTTAAACAATATAGTAGGGGAACAAACTAATTTAGTTTCTGAACACTTAGAGAAAGTCGAAGGCCGGGTTGAAACATTGAGTGTTGATGCATCAAAAGACCACGCTATGATGGCTTCTCGTTCTAGAGAATTAAATAACGAAGTGTCTTCTCTTTTATTAATGATACAAGAACTAAGTAATAAAGTTTCTAGTATTCAGTTCAATCACAATGTATTATTTGGAGAGGAAGACTTAGTAAATGAACCCATACTTAAAGAAGAACCCGTAAATGAATCTATAAGTGAGCCTGTAGATAAATCATTAGCGAAATGTCCAGCCCCTACTGAAGCCTTAAATAGAAAAGAACTTCTTTCTGATCTACAAAGAAGACTTCAAAACATTAATGCTACTAGTAGGCAGGATATTAAAGTGTGGTTTGATATAACAACAGAAGGAGTAACAAATTTTAAGAATGCAGAATCAGGAACAGCTAGTCAGTCATTGGTTAATGCTGTACAAAAATATGTAGGCGCATTAGTATTTGAAGAATCAGATAATGCTTTTGCAAATTGTGAAATGACATTTAAATTTAACATTACTTAGGAGATAGAGAGTATGGCAATTATAGAAGGGACCGCATATTGGGCTAGTATAACAACACCTAATACAAGGTTTGAGCCTGTATATACAGTTAATGTTGTAGTCGATGACGATACAGCAAATGAGTTTGCTTCTCGTGGACACAACGTAAAACAAATGGACGAAGGTCCAGCAGTTATTGTGAAGCGTAAAGTAAACGGACCTAACGGTAGAGTTAGACCAGCACCTAGATTGTTAGATTCTAATAAGGTTGAACTCAAGGTAGCTGTTGGTAACGGCTCTAAAGTTAGGGTGCAATATAATGAGTACTCAGGAGAAGGAAAGTTTGGTACTTATATCGGACTAGATTTACAAGCTGTTCAAGTTTTAGATTTAGTACCTTATAAAAACGATGACGGCTCTGAGTTCTTTGAAGACGGAGAAGAATTCTAACTATGAAGATTAGTATTCAAAACGAAAAGCAAGAAGTATCAACATATGAAACTGACGATATAAAAAATCCAAAAATTAAATTGGAAAGCGATGCAATTATTCGTACAGTTTCAGTAGTCGATATTATTATTAAGGCATTAGCTGTTGCAAACAATGTATATCGAGATTCATTAGGTAATACATTGGCTCAATGTGAAGAGGCTAGGGTAGAGGAGGAAGTCGAAGTAGTAGAGTCTAAGTAAAACTTGGCTAGGCATTCTATGAAGTCTTTAATAGAATGCCTAGTCTTTTAATAGGAGACAGTATGGGAAATTTTGTTAAAACTAAATTGCCCTGTCCCAAGTGCGGTGGATCAGACCCTGTAGGTTTGAACGATGACGGATCAGCATGGTGTTTTAGTTGTCAGACCCGATTCCCTAAGTACGATGAAGCAACAGATCAAGATACCATAGTTGAATTCAAAGCCCCTAAAAATACCTTCCTTAATTCTTATGCAGGATCTTTTAATGACTTATCAGATCGTGGCATATCCAAAGAGACAGCTACAAAATTCGGAGTTCGTAGTGTATTAATTGATGGGAAAATGGCCCAACATATTTACCCATATTTTAATGGCACAGAAATCGTCGGTACTAAAACCAGACACGTAGCTAATAAAGGATTTGTAACGGGCGGTACATTTGAAGGAACTGGTTTGTTTGGAGAGCAACTCTTCAATTCAAAGGGAGCTAAATACCTGACCATTACAGAAGGAGAATGTGATGCAATGGCAGTTAGTGAAATGTTCCAAGGAAAATGGGCTGTTGTATCTCTGAAACGTGGGGCTGCTGGAGCAGTTAAAGATATACGGGAGAGCATAGAATTTGTTGAGTCATTTCAAAATATAGTTCTTTGTTTTGATAATGATAAGGCAGGTAATGAGGCTGCTAAAAAAGTAGCTGGTATACTTAGGCCGGGGAAAGTAAAGATAATGTCATTCCCCAATGGCTATAAAGATGCCAATGATATGCTGCGTAATAAAAAGTTTCAGGAATTCACTAATGCTTGGTGGGAAGCTAAAACTTATACGCCCTCAGGTATTGTAGAATTATCCAGCTTAAAAGATGAATGGTTACACCGTAAAGAAATAGAAAGTATATCTTTCCCGTGGGAAGGTTTGAATCAAAAACTTTTTGGTTTACGGCAGGGAGAGCTTGTTACCTTTACGGGTGGAACGGGACTTGGAAAGTCCAGTGTTGTACGAGAATTAGAACACTGGCTAATCAAACAGACCAAAGATAATATAGGAATCATTGCCCTTGAAGAAAATAAATACAGAACCGCTGACGGTATAATATCTATTGAGGCTAACGATAGACTGTATCTCAAAGAAAAGAGAGAAGCCTACAGTGATGAGGAACTATCAAAACTATTCGATACAATCATTCAAAAGGGTAGAGTGTTTATTCACTCGCACTTAGGAGTAACGGATATTGAAGAGTTCTTTTCTAAATTAAGATACATTATTATAGGATGCGAATGTAAGTGGGTCATCGTTGACCATTTACACATGCTAGTTAATGTACTTAGTGAGGGAGATGAGAGGCGAGGTATCGATTCTTTGATGAATAGATTACGAAGTTTAGTAGAAGAAACTGGTGTAGGTATGTTACTTGTATCACACCTACGCAGGGCTGCTGGAGAGCGTGGGCATGAGAAGGGTATCCAAGTATCTCTCAGTCATTTAAAAGGCTCTCAGGGCATAGCACAGCTTTCAGATTGTGTCATTGCACTAGAGCGCAACCAACAGGCAAACAATGAAGAAGAGGCCAACACTACTAGAGTTCGTGTACTAAAGTCTAGATATACAGGAGACACTGGATTAGCCTGTGCTTTAAAATATGATTCAGAAACTGGTCGGCTGTATGAAGTGACAGACGAGGAGACTTTTGATAATGAAGACGAGTCCTTTTAAAGTTGTATTCGATATTGAAACTGATGGATTAGATGCGACTAAGATATGGTGTATAGTAGCTAAAGAACTAGGTGGAGATGTTTATAAGTTTGATCCAGATAACATTGAAGAAGGAGTTAAGTTACTACAACGGGCCGATGTATTAATCGGACATAACATTATAGGCTTCGATATTCCAGTAGTAGAAAAACTATTTAATATAAAACTACAGGCAGATATTGAAGATACTCTTGTAATGTCACGATTGTTTAACCCGGTTCAAGAGAACGGACATAGCCTACAAACGTGGGGGTATCGAGTAGGCTATCCTAAGAAAGAACAGCCTGAAACATTTGATAGTTATACTCCTAATATGATGGACTACTGTGTTCAAGATGTTCGCCTTAACGAACTAGTCTACAACCAGCTATTAAGAGATGGTACTAACTTTAGTAAAGAGTCTATTGAGATAGAGCAGGATGTAACTAAGATTATAAATGCTCAAGAAGAGGCGGGATTCTTTTTTGATGAACGCCAAGCTATGACATTCCTTGCTAAGTTAAAGACTAGAATATCTGAAGTAGAAGATGAGGTAAAAGAAACCTTTAAACCTAAATGGGTAGACGATAAGTTGGTCACTCCTTATATTAAAAAAGATGGTACTCTCTCTAAGAGAGGACTGACTAAAGAAGAATATGCAGGATTCAATTGTGCGTGGCCTTCAAGTATAAAACCATTTATGAGAAAGAAACTACAGGTATTTAATCTTGGATCACGTAAACAAATTGGAGAACATCTTAAAGATTTAGGATGGAAGCCAGAAAAATTTACTCCGACAGGACAGCCTATTGTAGATGAGGGTACTCTTAAAAAGGTACAACATATACCAGAGGCTAAACTTATCTCAGAGTTCTTATTACTACAGAAGAGGATAGCTCAGTTATCATCATGGCTCGATGAGTTACAAGATGATGGCCGGGTACATGGTACGGTTATATCCAACGGGACAATTACAAATCGTATGAGTCATCGAGGACCGAACGTTGCCCAAGTTCCTAATATGGGTAGTCAATATGGTAAGGAATGTAGGTCTTGTTGGACTGTCCCTGATGGATATAAGTTAGTAGGTATAGACGCATCCCAACTTGAATTAAGGATGCTTGCCCATTACATGAAGGACGAGGAGTATATAAATGAAATCCTTAATGGAGATATACATGCGGTTAACCAAAGACTTGCAGGAATTCAATCAAGAGATAAGGCTAAAACTTTCATCTATGCCTTCATATACGGAGCAGGAGATGAAAAACTTGGGAAAGTGGTTGGAGGAAGTAGATCTAATGGTAAACAGCTTAAAGAACGTTTCCTCGGCAATCTACCCTCACTTGGCTCACTTACGAAACGAGTACAGAAGGCAGCTAAAAGAGGGTTCCTCAAAGGAATAGACGGACGTTGTATTGCTATTAGAAGTGAACACGCTGCTCTTAATAGTCTCTTGCAAGGTGGTGGCGCTATAGCAATGAAGAAAGCTCTGATACTTTTAGATGAAAAGATTAAAGCTAATAAGTTGAATGCTACCTTTGTTGCTAATATACACGATGAGTGGCAGGTACAAGTACAAGAAGACCAAGCAGATATAGTAGGTCAGCTAGGTGTAGAAGCTATAGAAGAAGCAGCAGAGCATTTTAATCTACGTTGTCCTTTAACTGGTGAATATAAAGTAGGGAGTGATTGGAGTGAAACACATTAGAATTACAAAGGAAGATGTGGATCGTGCTAAGAAGTTATCTACTGAAATGGGTAAGCTCAATAATTCTATTATGAAAGGTAAAGGAAATATCACAGGATTCCTTGGAGAAATTATTACAGCGAACTATCTAGGAACAGAACTATCTAATACCTATGACTACGATATTATATTTAATAAATTTAAAATAGATGTGAAGAGTAAGAAGGTAACTACTCCACCTAGAGATCACTATGAATGTTCAGTGGCTGCTCTCAATACTAAACAAGACTGTGATGTATATGTATTTACAAGGATACTTCCTAAGAAGTGGAGTAAGTATGATTACTCAGAAGGATGGCTCTTAGGTTATATGGATAAGAAAGATTATCTTAAGAGAGCAACCTTCTTGAAAAAAGGAGAGGTAGATCCTTCTAATAATTGGAAGGTTAGAACAGACTGTTACAATCTTCCTATTAATGAATTAAATAATTTGCAAGTTTTAAAGGAATTATATGAATAACCATAATCAAAGTAGAAAAGGAGACTTTGCTGAGTACTATGCTGTGACTTGGTTGTGGGATCATGGGTATGAAGTCTTTCAAAACTCAGGATGTACCGGGCCAGTAGACATGATAGCTATGGATAAAAAAGGAAACATTACTCTTATTGATGTTAAAACTTTGCATGTCAATAATAAAGAGAGATCTCCTAATCTTAAAAAAACTAGGACAAAAGTACAGGAAAAATTAGGTGTAAAGTTTCTTGGCTTTAATCCTGATACCAGAAGTTTAAATTTTGTGGAGCATAAAATATGACAAAGAAATTAGATACAGTTGTAGAAGATATTTATGATCGCATAGCTGTTCTAGGTCAAGGAGAAACTATAGATGTGTGTGATAAAGATCTAGATAAGTTTGCTGAATTTATGAAGCAAGCTCTTAAAGATTGGCTTACACCTAGATCAAAAAGAGAACCTGCTTTACGGATGTCAAATATAGGTAAACCTAAAAGACAACTATGGTATGACATGAATTCTAAAAGGGAGACTCAAGGAATACCCTCTCCGGTACTTATTAAATTTCTATATGGTCATATTCTAGAGAGAGTTGTTTTATTCCTGACAGAATTATCAGGACATAAAGTAACTGATGAGCAAAAGGAAGTTAAGATAAGCGGTATCTTGGGACACATGGATTGTAAAATAGACGGGGAGGTAGTAGATATTAAGTCTGCTTCCGGGTTTGCTTTTAAAAAGTTTAGAGATGGTAGCCTACCAGATGATGATCCATTCGGATACATGGCACAACTGGCAGGATATGAACATTCAGAAGAAACAACTGATGGCGGCTTCCTTGCTATTAATAAAGAAACAGGAGAATTAGCCTTATTTCAACCAGATGAACTTGACAAACCTAATATACCCTTTAAAATAGAAGATTTACAAAAAGTTATTAAGTCGGATACCCCACCGGAATTCTGCTATGATCCTGTTCCTGAAGGAACCTCAGGTAACTACAGACTTCCTAGAGAATGTAGATACTGTGCTCATAAGTTTGAATGCCATAAAGATTCAAATGATGGTCAAGGACTCAGGGCATTTAAATATTCTAAAGGTATCACTTACTTAACTAAAGTTGTAAGAGAACCTAAGGTCGAAGAATTACTAGATGCCTAAAAGAAAACCAAGGAAGCCTAGACCCAAGAAGAGATACATACCGAAAGGTTATGACAGTATGTGGGAGTTTTCTTTACACCAAAACACACTGAAGAATTGGAATCTTCGTGGGGATGTCATTAAATATATTATGGAGAAAACCTACGAAATAGATTTTGTAAAGCAAATAGGTTTAAAAACAATTTTGTTGGAAGCTAAAGGTAGGTTTTGGGACCATGCTGAATATAGCAAATATATATGGTTAAGGAAATCTCTTCCTATAAATACAGAACTAGTATTTCTATTTCAAAAACCAGAAGCTCCTATGCCGGGAGCTAAAAGGAGAAAGGATGGTACTAAAAGATCACATGCTGAATGGGCAAATAAGAATAAATTTACATGGTACACGGAAGAAACTTTACCTGAATCTTGGAGGTGAGGATGAGTATTAGTATTGATAGTGCTACTGATGAAGAATGGGATGCTGTACATAAAGCTATTCAAAAAAGTAATCCCAGAGTTAAAAGTCAAAAAAGTAATCTTAGAATTAAGAGCACTCCCACAGATTATAAATATTCTGAAGACACTATATTAGATGAAATAATAAAACCTTATATAGATGCCACTTACAAAGAACATTATGCTGCTGGGAAATACCAAGCAACCGATATGATAATTGACGCAGGACACGGCGAAGGTTTTTGTATGGGTAATGTTATGAAGTATGCTATGCGATATGGTAAGAAGGACGGTAAGAATAATAAGGATCTACTTAAAATTATACACTACGCTATGATTGCATTTTATTTAAATAATAAATCGGAAAAATAATAAATGGTAGAGGATAAAATTGGACCCAAAGAATACTTAGGTATAAAAATAAATTACAATAAAGATAATAACTTAAACGATTTTAGTTTGAACAGTTTAAAGGATCGTTATTTTTGGGAAGGAGAAACACATGCCCAAGAAGCATTTGCGAGAGCGTCTGTTTTTGGAGCGACGTTCAAAGGAGTAACAGATTATGAACTGGCTCAAAGGCTTTATAACTACAGTTCCGACTGTTGGTTCATGTATAGCACTCCTATACTTTCTAACGGGGGAACCAGCCGTGGTCTTCCTATTAGCTGCTTCCTCAATTATGTACCTGACAGCCGTGGCGGGTTATCTGATCACTATGACGAGAACATATGGTTGGCAAGTTCAGGTGGAGGTATTGGTGGATATTGGGGAGACGTTAGGAGTAATGGCATTCCTACTACTCACGGTAGTCGCTCTACTGGTAGCATTCCTTTCATGCATGTAGTGGATTCTCAGATGCTTGCCTTCAATCAGGGTACAACTAGGCGTGGAAGCTACGCTGCTTACATGGATATTAGTCACCCGGAGATTGAAGAATTTATCAACATGCGTAAAGAGTCTGGTGGGGATATAAATAGGAAATGTTTGAATCTTCACAATGGGATTACAATAACCAATGAGTTTCTAAATGCTGTAAAAGATAATTTAGATTGGCGATTGGTTGATCCTAAAACTAATGAAGCTGTGAAAATAATTAATGCCAGAGATCTTTGGTGGCAGATTATATATGCAAGAGCAGAAACTGGTGAGCCTTACATGGTCAACATCGATTTATGTAATGAGTACTTACCCAAGCAGCAGAAAGATTTAGGTTTAAAAATAAGACAAAGCAATCTTTGTTCTGAAATCACGTTACCTACAAACGAAGAACGAACTGCGGTTTGTTGTTTATCTAGTGTTAATCTAGAACACTTCGATGAGTGGTCAAAAGATCCGCTGTTCATTAGTGATTTGGTAACTATGCTCGATAATATACTACAACATTTTATCGAGAATGCTATAGATACTACTCAACTTGGAGAGTACAGTGCAAATTTTAAAAGGTTTAAAAACTATATTAGGGAAGGACAGGAAGGGTTTACAAAGGCTGCATACTCAGCTTATCGAGAAAGGTCGATTGGCTTGGGTGCAATGGGGTTTCACGCCTATCTCCAACGTAACGACATTGATTTCGAAAGCATCTATGCTACGAGTTTTAATCACAAATGTTTTAAGCATATCAAATCTGAGTCGCGTAAAGTTTCTCAACGATTGGCTGATGAGCGTGGGGAAGCTCCTGATGTGTACGGGACGGGGTATCGTCATTCTCATTTACTCGCTGTTGCTCCTAATGCTAGTAGCAGTATTATTTGTGGCGGGACTTCTCCTTCTATTGAACCTTTTCGTGCTAACATCTTTACACATAAAACCCTCACAGGAAATTATCAGGTTAAAAACAGATTTCTTGAAGATCTTTTTAGAAAGAAAAAGTTATCACCTGAGAAGATAAAAGATTTATGGGCTGACATATTAGAACATAATGGATCAGTGCAGCACTTAGATGTTCTTTCTGATCACGAGAAGAATGTATTTAAAACAGCAACTGAGATCAATCAGATTTGGGTAGTTGAACACGCACTCAAAAGACAGGAGTTTATTTGTCAGAGTCAGAGCGTCAACTTATTCTTTACACTTCCCAAGGCTACTGAAGATCAGGAAACACACGATGATTATATGCAGTATGTTAATGATGTCCATTGGTACGGTGCAAACAAACTAAAATCTCTTTATTATTTTAGAACAGAAGCTGCACGGACAACTGAGAACATTACCGTCAAAGTACCTAGAATAAAATTAGAGGAATTAGAATGTCTAGCCTGTGAAGGCTAATTAAAAGGAGAACAAATGTCTACTCGCAATATGAAAATACATGCCCTGAAGTTAAAGTATGAAGCAGAGATTGAAGAAATGAAAATAGATATAGATAACTATCTGACAAATAGTGTGGGTGTTGCGGAGCATCCTCATCTTATGGAATCTATCAATGGTTTAATAGGTCAATTAGCTGAAGTCGAAGACAAGCTAGAGTGCTTAAAAAATAATTTTATTGTCAGGGAAAATCCTTAGTAAGATGGAAGATATATCCTATAAAATGTTGCCCTTACCTGCTGTGCTTTTAATGGAAGTAGAATTTCCTAAAGCTATGGTCAATACTCTAAATAAGCATTTAGATAACTTACTCAAAAAGAAAGATCGTAAAACTGCTGCCGATACATTAGTTGGTCAAATACACGGTGGCGAACAACTGAGCATGGATCATACATGTGAGGAGTTGGATGAAGTTAACGTAGCTCTTTGCAGTATTGCAGCTAAATATGTCTCAGACTTTTTAGGTTTTACAGGGCAAACAATGGCTGGCAATAGACAAGTAGAGATAGATCACCTGTGGTCAGTACATAGCTATGCGGGTGACTACAATCCAATACACGATCATGGGACTAAGACAGCTATGGGAGTTTCCTGTACCACATGGACAAAAGTTCCAGAACAGATTTCTAAATTACCTGATCCATCAATCGAAGGAAAGCTCAGTTATTTTAATGCTTCGGGATGTTCAGATGGGTTCTTAGAATTTATTTATGGTAGAAACTCGACAAGAGATAAGGAGATCTTAAAACCTACATACGCTACGATATTCAAACCTAAAGTGGGAAAGATCTATTTCTTCCCTTCTTGGCTACAGCATACAGTTTATCCCTTTAGAGGCGAAGGAGAACGTAGAACTGTGGCTGCAAACTTTAACTGCTTTCCTGTGGAGAACGATGAATGAGTTTACTAAATACTAGAGATTACTATAAGCCTTTCGATCATCCGTGGATGTTTGATTATTATGTATTACAAAATCAAATGCACTGGATGCCAGAGTCTGTTCCTTTACACACAGATATTAAAGACTGGCAGGATCTATCTGATACTGAACGTAACCTATTAGTTCAGATCTTTCGATTATTTACACAGTCTGATGTAGATGTAGGAGCCGGGTATATCGATAAATACATGCGGGTATTCAAGAAACCAGAATCTCGTATGATGATGAGCAGCTTTGCAAACATAGAATCTATACATCAACATGCATATAGCTTGCTGTTGGATACAGTAGGTATGCCTGAATTAGAATATAAAGCATTCTCTGAGTATGAAGAGATGCTTGATAAGCACGATTATATTAAAGACTTCAAGCCCACACTAAGCAACAAGCAGAGTATCGCTAAAACTTTAGCAGTCTATTCGGGATTCACCGAAGGACTCCAGTTGTTTAGTAGCTTTGCAATACTATTAAACTTTCCTAGATTCGGGAAGATGAAGGGTATGGGACAGATTGTAACGTACTCTATACGAGATGAGTCTCTGCATGTAGAAGCCATGACTAGACTATTCAAAGAATTTATTCAAGAGAACATAGAGATTTGGACAGATGATTTTAAAAAGGAACTCTATCAAATCTGTAGAGAAATGGTGAAACTAGAAGATAAGTTTCTTGATCTAGTATTTTCTATGGGAGACATACAAGGATTAACTAAAGAAGATATGTATGCTTACAATAGATATATTGCAGATCGAAGACTATTACAACTAGGATTAAAAACTAATTTTGATCAGAGAGATAACCCTCTAGGATGGCTGGATGAGGTGATGGGAATTGAACATCAGAACTTCTTTGAAGGAAGAGCTACCTCATATATGAAAGCTGGATTGAGGGGCGACTCTGGTAAACTTGTATTTAGGGAAGTAGAATGATACCTAAAAGCGAAGCAACTATATTAGGTTATAAAATTTTATTTGATGCTAAAGGTAATTTGATTACTGAACGAATATCGGTAGATATTAAAAAATTAAAAAAGTATTTAAATAATAAAGACTTTAATGTATTAAGAAGTACTTTACTAGAAGCTAAGACAGAACTTGATCAGATCCACGATAAGATTGAACTGGCCTTGAATGCCCGGAAATGAATTATTTAACAGCCTTCAAGTGCATCTTATTCGCAGTCATCACTGTACCACTACAGTCTAATAGAAATTCACTGTGACGATTAATCAAGGTGAACAACCCTTGCTGAAGTTCTTTATCTTCTACATTCATAATAGCATCCGCCAAATGAGATATGGCTTCTGCATTCGATCTAAGAACTGCTGCCTCCGGTGGTTCAAACATATTAAACATCTCTTCCATCAACCACCCCTTTTTGTTTTATAAATTTATCGAACAACCAATCGTGGTAAGTTCTTTTATATTCTTCTAATTCTAATCTTGTTGGAACTGTTTGCCAATCATTCTGTTCATCGCAATAATCTAGCCACATACGAGTACAGAAACTTTCAAACTTTGTCATCTTCATTTTAGCTTTTCATTCTCAATTAAATCTATAATCATTCTGGTCATCTCTAATTCTTTTTCTACAATGTCAGCCTTGAGTCGTAACGTTTCTAATTCTTTATGGTAGTATTCTAATTCATCTTCTTTACGTTTCTTTTGCTCTAATAGTTCAGTAATTAATATTATTTGTCCTTCTTCTCGCATATTTCGTCCTCAACATTACTGATGACTTCTTGCATAATAGAAATATTAAACTCCACATGATCTTTCAATCTTAAAAGATGTTTAAGTTCTGAATAAAACATCAATAGTTCTACTTCCTTTTTACTCTTTTCAGATTTTTTTGATCTTTTATAGGATTCTATATCTATAACGTTCATGTGGTTTTTATTTTCTTACCTTCCATATCTTTGTAAAAATTTAGCTCGTTGCTCTTTTCTATATTGAATTTCTTTTATACGTTCTTGAATTACATCGTGCTGACCACAACCCCCACCGCAACATTTTATTTTCTCATCCATAATTATTTCCTTTTATTCATTATACCCATTACAGAACGAACACCAAAACTGGCAGCAATTATGACAGATAGGGCATACTGATACCATTCGGGCATTCTTGATAGGGCATCAAAGCCCTGCTCCACATAGACAACAGTGCTTGGAATGAAGCACAGAATTAGAGGAATACTAAATAAGATAGTCAGCCACTCATCTTTCCAAGACTGACTCGACGCTCGTGCCATCGCAGCCTCCCAATCAGCAGCACTCTCAGCCTGTGTTTTGAGTACATGGGCCTCTGCCTCTGCTTTTGCTTTAGTCTTCGCTACACGGCCTTCCAGCCACGTACCTGCTAGGTTTGATACTGCACTGATGATAGGAAGCATTATCGGTACTCCATCTTTATGTACTTTATTTAAGATTCATTGTATTTAAAAGCTTTGCTCTCAACCATTTTTTCAACTCTCTGCTCTAAAAAGTCTAGTCGAATATTTTGTTCTGCATCATCGGGTAGAGAGCCTAACTCACCACGAGGCCAGAGCGTTCTGAATTCTGAGTTCTGTTCTACTTGAACAGTTTGTAAGGCATGATTGTGTTCTAGGAAACTAAGACGTTCTGTGATGTTGAAGTATCCCATGACTCCTATAGCTGTAGCGGCTATTAAGGCTATTAGATTACGGAGTGGTATGGTTATCTCTGAGTTTTCATTTAGTTTAGTTGCTGGAGGCATTATTTATATTCCGTCTTTGAGAAAACTCTGAGTCTTCTTTATCTTCTTTGGATAATCGTATTGCTTCATTTATCATTAAATTATTAGGAGACATATCATGTCCTACTTCTTTCGTTATCATAGCTTTCATTAACATTCTTAATTTATTATCATCGTGAGTATCAATAGTATCTTTAACTGCTAATTCACCATCAGTGAATTCAGAAACATCTGTCGCGTAAGTATCTTGATCTGTCCTAGAATAAGTGTTCGTTATTTTTTCTAAAGATTTATTCCTGTAGTTTTCTTTTCTAAGTGTATGGGCCATAGCTCTCAGACCCCACAACCACTTATCAAATTGAAGATAGACTTCCGGGTTTTCTGGTCCTGCTCCAGCCTCGTCTACTCCTGATACACCGTGAAATCTTATGGCTCTTTCATTATGCTTTATGCGGTTATCTCTCCACGACCCTCCAATTATATTACCAAAGTTTCTATTTCTTAATCCTCTATTCTTACTGAGGTTTGGATTGTCATTTCGTTCTCCGTCCAATCTAGCTTCTTCTTTTGCAAGAGCTTCCTCTATATCTAAGTCAAGATCTCCCCCATTTGAAAATAAAGAACGGAATCTATCCATCTTACTTTCATGGTCTATTCTATTAGTTTGTCTTCCTTCTTTCATAGCCTGAAGAATACCCTCATTAATTTTATTAATATCTCCTCCGCTTTGTTCGCCAATCTCAAAGCCAAGTTTATTATTTCTCCAATCTATTTCAGAGGATTGCGGATCATCCAAGATCCATTGTCCCATCTCTTTAGCTTGTAATGCTATCTTTTTATCAAGACGATGATGTTTGGCCGAAAGCAGCATATGATTAATAGCATTAAAGGCATCACCTGCATTTAAAACTCTGTCGTTTTCTATAGTAACTCGTTCTCTTTCATTGACTATTCCACGATCAATACCTTTATCAAGTAGACGGGCAGCTTCTTTTTCATGCGCTCTTAGTTCTTCATCTCCCATGTCATAAAATATGTCTGCCAGTGTTTCTAATGATCTTGTACCTGCGTATTTAAGAGCTTCTTTTATTTTGCCACCTTCCGCTTTTCTATCTCTTCTGAAAACATATTCACCTTCAGGATAGTCATCATAATCTGTAAATAATTCACGCTGTAATACCATCCGTTGAGTACGCATAAATCCACTCTGGCTATGTTTTCTCGGATTAATATCGCCAGCCTCTACACCAGCTTTCCATCTTCTAAGCGCTTCCTTACGGGCCATGCCAAATAAAGTATTGCGTCTATTTAATTCTTTTTTAGTGAAATCAGTGCCAAAAACCAACTCATCATCCGTTGAGCCACCCTCATTATATCTAGCCCTTCTTTTATTTAGTGTACTTAGTAGACCGCCATGACTACGGGCATCACGCTCTTCTTCAATCTCCGTGGGTAGGAACTGGTGCTCTCTTAAAAGCACATAGCCATTGTTGTATTTAATAGCATCGAAGCCTAGTTTTAATAATCCTTGCCGTAGAATAAAACTTTTACTTTGTTCTATGAGATCTCTTTTATCTTGAGTAAGCTGATCGTCCATTTCTAAAACCATGTCTCTGGTTTTTAAATCACTCTTCACAGTCCTTATAACAGCCTTTGCTAAGAAAGGCTCTGCTAATACATTCTGTGTTCTTATTATAGATAACTGATCCGCTATGGTATCAGGAGTAACCTCGTCTACATTGAGCCTCAATACATTCTTAAACTGAATCTTACCAGCCAATCGAACATTTCCACTCACAGGATTTTCTGAGACATTCAAACCTAATGTTGAGGAATCTCGAAAGGCTTCTAACTTAGCCTTTCTAGAATCTTCAGGAAGTGAAGTATAGAAGGTCTGATCCATTTTCAAATTCAATGGACTCAAATCCTCTTCTGAGTACAGCACCAACTCTGTTCTATCAAATGTAGCGTACTCTTCTTCGTCTCTAGTTAAGACCCGATACATATCGTTTTCTTTAACTTTTTGTCGGGCCTTTTGTTTAGGAGTTATGGGTTCATCTACATCCTCCATCATTACATCAATAGCTTTAATTGGTGTCGTAGGTTGTCTCCATTCAGGCATATCTGATTCGCCCTCTACTGGAGGAGTCGGTAAGAAGGATTGAGGATCGTCATCTTCTAAAAGACTGCCTTCAGCAAAGCCTCTACGTTCTTCTGCATCGATAAAAGCTGCACCAGCTTGTATGTTATAAGGTAGACCTGTCATACGATCAACACGCTCATCAGGCTCTGGAGTTGCATTATCTATACTGACAACTCCTCCGGTAGCTAGACCATCCCTTACTTTTTTCTTATGAGGTCTTCTAAGTCCTGCTCTTACTGAAAAAGAATCTCTATGTCCTTTAGCTCCTAAATATTTACTCCATTCTCTTTTTGCCTCAGGAGAAAGAAGACCATAACCGGGAGCCATTTTTCCTAAAGTTTGTGAGGGAGTTTGCCCATATGCTATGGAATCAACAACAACTGAAGGTAATGGTCCTAGTGGAGCTTTTATAGCTGGACCAAGCCATGACCTACCATATTTTTTTCCTTGTATATATTTGTGCGCTATTTCAAAAGGACCAAAGCCACCCCAACGTCTGATTCCTTCTGCTACTTGATCTATAGGATCTAAGTCTAGACTTTCTCCATGAGAACGAATCATATTACCCAGCATAGCTGTTCCGGTCATTAAAGTTGTTGCAGCTAAAACTTTTGATCCATTAATCATAGGGTTCTTAACAACATTCCTAGCCATTCCTTTTAACACAATATTATTAAAGGCTGTTGGATAACCCATAAACTGAACAAATAGTTGTGCGGCAGGATGGGAATACCATAAAGGAGTATTAGCTTCTGCTACAGAAGGATTCAAAATAATTTCTCTGGCAAATAAAGATGAAGCAGGAGTAATGGAGTGATCATAATAATCACTTTGTTTCCAATCTGATTGTCTAAAATTACCTTGTATAGATCTTCCAAGATCCATATTATTTAAAGCTGCTTGATTTATTCTATTTTCATATTCAGCTTTTGTTTCCTTTTTTCTTTTTGGTAACATTGCATGATGTCTTTCATGCGAATAAATAAATCGTCTAAATTCATCTAAAGATTTAAACTGATCTTCAGGTAAAGCCTCTACACCTTTTACTCTTGGTTTAGTCCAAGCTTTATTTTTATATCGTTTTTGTAATTCAGATTCATTCACATAAATTTTTCTTTCTTTTCTATCGAACCTAGCCCATGCTCTTCCTTTAGGAGTAATGGTTTCTGTATTTATTTCAGGAATGACATACTGATTGTATTCTTCAAGAGCTTCTTTTGGATTTATTCCAATTTCTTCTAGTTCTTCATACCTTCTTTGAATAGCCTTTTTAGTTAAAGGCTGATGCATAAAATTCGTTCCTCTATTAAGATCACCAAGTATTCTAGTAACCCTAGCATTTGAGAAATTATAAGCACCCATCTGAACTGCTTGTGTCCACGGTATCAAAAGATTATATTTGAAAAATTGTTGAGATATATATTGCCCAGCTTTTGTATGGTATTCTCCATAAAGCCCTTGAAGTCTATCCTCCATTGCTTGTTCAGCAGCGATACCAGCCTGATAAAAGTCCATCCAATCTTCATTGCTCATGTCTGGAGCACCACGAACCTCTTTTCCTCCAGCTACTTTTCCAGCTCGTATGGCTCTTTTCATACTTTTACTAAACTGTCTTCCTGCTGCTTTACTAAACTCTTTTATAAAATCTTTAGTATCTGGTAAGTCTGCTCTAGATAAAGCAATTAAAGGCTCACTAAAACTTGACACTACAGCTAATGGAAGATACGCAAGTCGCATAGCTACTTTTGTAGTATCTAATGCTCCTCTAGCAAATGGATTTTTAATATAAGCGCCCTCTATTCCAGTAACCCGGCCATAGAGCTGCATGATTCCAGAATCGGCATCCATGCCAGCACCCTTCCCTGTAATCTCTTGGATTATATCTAGAGTTAATTCTGGATTATCAGCTCTTGCGTCCATTAATTCTTTTTGAATAGGGATCTGCCATCGTTCAGAAAACTCCCCTTTAGTATTTCCAAATAAAGAAGTTCTTTCTATAGAAGCAGATATCTTATGCATATAGTCACTGAATATAGTAGGAACATCTGTCTCTATAACACCTAAATTAAATAGGTCAGTAGAATTAAGTTCATTAAAAGCTCTGTGTTGAGTAAATGCAGTACGATCAGAAGTTACATCTTTTAGTCCTTTATGAAGATCATACTTACCATCGATCATATTTTGAACTAATGCTTCACCTTTTAATCTTCTGGCTATAGTTTCTATAGTATTTTCATCAGTATCAGGATTTTTCTTTCTAGCTAGTTCTCTAAAGCTTGATACCCCTTCATCCTTAAATAAATTTTTAAAAGTAACTTGGTCGTAATCCCCTTGCTGAGTTAAAATAAATTCTAATTCTTCATTTTGAATTTTTGTCCACTGTTTACTTTCTTCATCGAAAGAAGAAACAATTTTAATTTGATCTGTTTCTTGGGCTGTAAGATCTATATAATCTCCAGCAGCATTCTTTTTCTTTAATTCCCCATCGATCACTTTAAGATCTATTTCTTTAGTAGCGATTCTACCTTTAACTGTAGGAAATTGTCCTTCTAATAAATTAGTATGTTTTGTATTAAGTAATAAATCTACTAAGGCTTCTTTGTTTGGTTCTAATGCATCGTATATCCATACATGAGGCAAATAATTTTTTATGAATTTTTTAGAGTAATTAAATAAACTTGTTGTTCCTGAGACTTTACCATCTGTACCAATAACATCGATAAAAGAAGCATCTGTGTGTGCTTTGTCTAAAGTTCTTCGTACATGAAAAGCTGCACCAATAACCTCAGGAGAAACTTCCTCACCATGTAATTTAACTTTGCGTATATTTTTCCAATTATTTTTTAACTCACCATCCATTGTTGTTTTGGCTGTCTGAGGATTAATATTGTAATAACGTTTATATAAAGTCTTTAAATTAAATTTATGATCACCAGTAAGTAAACTGAATAATTGTTTATTGGCAACAGGGTCCATTTTTATATTATAAAAACTATGCTTACCTAATGCTCCTTGTCCTTTGTGTATTATTTTTGATAAGAATTTATCAGCAGTAACCCTAAGTTTACCCTCTCTCATTTCTCTTCGTATATTAAAATTAGGAACAACCGTATCTATTTGGTCTTTACCTAAAACTCCTTTAAAAGCATCATATCGTATTAGTTTAATAAACTCTTTAAGCTTTGGAGAAGCAGACTGTGCAACTTCTAAATAACGTGTAGTTGCTTTACCAAATGTAGGCAAAGCTGAAATCATTTTATGATAACGATGAGATGCTTTTCTAAATCTTCGTATATCTTCTGGCGTAGTATTTCTAAGTTTCTGTGTTTTTTCATCTAATACTTGTTGTGGAAGACTAATATCTGAATTGCCCATAGCTCTTGCATAAGATCGTCTAGCTATAGCATTAGCTACACTAGCTACGGTTCCTCCTAATGTTACCCCAAAAAGCGCACCAGCTCCTGTAGCCTTTCCTAATTCACCCCAATCAAAATCTCCCTGTCTCAATCCAGTTTGCTTTTCACTTATTTGAGTGGCAGCATTAATTAAACTTCCATCTAAAGCACCTTCAGTTAAGCCTATGCTCATTCCTTGAAGAGTACCTTGCCATGTAGGACTCACTGCTATTTGTGCTGCCTTAGTGTTTATATGTCTTGATAAAGCATGTCTACCCGCCATTGCTGCAAGACCTCTGGCTCCAGCTTGTACAGCCACACCTCCTGCACCCATAGTAAACATGGATGCTATAGCTGTTACAAGATTCATAGGATCAGCTATTAAATCGATACCAATATCTTTTGTAGCTTCTACAATTTGACCAGCACCGCCTAAATTAGCTTTATCAAAAACCTGACGTAAGAATCTGTAGTCCTCCATCATTTCAGGAGTCCAGCTTCCATTTTGAAAAGCTCTTTGAATTGTCCGGGTAGTACTCCATTTTTCATCTCTGAAGTATTCGTAAAGATCTTTACTTCCTGTAACTTCAGAATCTTGCTGTAACTTACTAAGACCTTGTAAAAATCTATTTGATCTTTGAGTCCACTCATCGTGTAAAAAATGAGAAGGATCTTCAAGATCATCTAAACTAAATTCCTCTTGAATATTTTCAACAGATATAGACTTTGTTTTAGTTTTAGGAATAAAGGTTCCGTCTGCTTGCCTTTGAAGTTTCTTCCTAGCATAAAAGTTTGCCATGAACTGATTAAGATCACCTAAATCAGATTCTTCTTGGGCTTCTTCTTCAACAGATTGTTTTGATTGTGGAGGCGGTAAGATAGAAGTCTGAATAGGTTCTTCTTCCTCTTCTTCCTCTATTTTATTAGAAAGATCAAGTAATTCTGAATAAGTTATCATTATCTAGGTCTTCCCGGTCCCGATCTAGGTGGTACAAAAGTACCACTCGTAGATGGAAGTGTAGGTACTGTAGTAGCTGAAAGCTGTATTGCCATTATTTTATCTTCATCCTCTTGAGTCCAAGTACCTGCCGCTTTTCTTGCTTTAATCCACTGATCTCTTATATTTTCTGTTCCTGTCTTATCGTAATCAGATTCTTTTTTAGCTTCTTCCAGTGCTTGTATAAGATGATTAACAGGTATATTTGCCATTATTTTGTTATTGACAGACAAAGAAGCATCTGCTGCTGCTTGAGCTTGCTCTCTTATTACTCTGTCTAATTCTTCTTGATTACCTTCATCAATGTCTATGTCTTTAAATATTTCTCTTGATGTCTTTTCACTAAGCAAAGAACTCCATTCTTCATTAGCTATTCGTGTAAGATTAGCTATATCGTAGCTTTCATATGTCAGTTTATTTGGCATCACTTTATTTCGTTCAAATGTAAATTTTCCGTCATTTACAATCATTTCTGTAGCTGCTTTCATAAAGTGTTGTGGGGGTGGTATAAATATAGGAGCTGATTTACCTGATGCTTTTGCTAGAGCTTCTGCTGCCCTTTGGTATTTATATTGTAAAATAGAAGACAAGGTAGTTACATCATCTATAAATTGCGTTTGAGCAGTATCAGCACCCTTAGGTCCGGTATCTGGTAACATGTCTACAATTTGATGAAATGCTATATCAACTTTATTTTCATGTTGATCGTCTAATGTTACAACTATACCGCCGTAAGGTTGAAGATCCGTTTCAATTGCTTCTATACCTGCTGTTCCCTCACTAATATTTTCTATATATTTATCTCTTGTATCTTGGAATTTACCATACACATCTTCATGTGTAGCCAAATTTGTAGTTGCAAAAGTATTCCAATTAAACGTACCATCAGATCTTTTAGAAGCTTCTGTTAATCCTAAATCTTCTTTTTCTCTAAGCTCTGCACTCGCAAAGAAATCTGAAATCTCTTGTTCCTTTGGACTTAATCCTGTTTGTGGAATTCCAGCTATTGCATCAATATCATCTAGCCTATCTCTTCCAGTAATACCTAATGCGCCCGTTACAGCACTGAATATACTATTATCATTTTTAATTCGAGCAGTTTCGTTAGTCAACATAGTATCAATGTTACCGTAATATCTCTTTCTTAATATTTCTTTTTCTTTTTCAGTTGTAGCACCTTTAAACTCACCATGAAGCTTCATTTGTTTATCATAAGCATTTAATTGATCTTCAATAGTAGGCATATACGCAGCAAAAGCTTTTTTCTTTTCTTCCTCAGTTAAATGTTTTCCTTGTTCTGCATATGCAGTATTAAATAGTTGTTGTGCTTTTGCCACTTTCCAATCTGTAGAATCATGTTTTCCCAACATTTCATTATGATTAGACCAAAAGTTAAAACCAGCCTGTGCGTTATCTCTTGCTTGTCGTAAAATAGGCTGTGCTCCAGCGTACCAACTTTGCGCTCTATTCATTGCTCTTGATCGTAAAGCCTGATTTGCTAGTTTTACACCTAATAAAGCATAATTTTGATTTCTAACTCTCTTTTCCATTTTCTTATTAGCTTTTTTTGCTTTAGCTAAAAGAGGAGCAGCAAAATCTTCAATACTCTGTGCCATTATTGTACTCCTTGATCTAGTAAATTAGGTGGTGCGGCCTGTTCTGTACCAGAAGGAGCCAATAAACTTGGCTGCTCTGGAGGCTCAAAGGTTTCTAGTTTCTGTTCTATTTCTCTAGGTATTTGACCCTTCTCAGCTCTTGGAACTATTCTTTCTTTAGCAACTTCCATTGCTCTTTCTAAACCAGTTAATTGATCTTCAGGATCATCTGGTTCATCTTCTTCACCTCGATATATAATAGGATCATCTATTCCTGCTTGTTCTGCTAGACCTAGTAACATAAATATAGTCGGTTCAATAAGTAATAACATTAGATCAGGATTCCACATACCTTTGCTGAAGCCATCATATAAAAGAATTTGAGCTACATCCGCTACAGGAAGACCTTCAGTAATGGTATCCATTAGTGTATGATAATTTTCTGGCTCAGTAAGCTCTAAAAATATAGCATCTACAGCAGGGGATACTTCAGTATATTGTGGAGCTTGTTCAAAAGGTAATTGTGAATCGGGATTATTTGTTAAAGATTCCCCCGGAATAGGAGCACCATTATTTGCTAAAGTTTCTAAACCTTCTTGATTATATTTTAAATTCTCTTCAACTTCAGACATTGTTTTATCCTATTGTATTAAACAGTTGAATATTGATTTGCTCTTGCACTAGGAATTGGTGCCATCCCATTTAACCAACCAAAATAGGCATCTTGATACCCACCAAAAATTTGATTCATGTGTTGCACATAAGAATTATTTCCATAAGGATGTCCTCTTTGAGCTAATAAAAAATCATTTTCATTTGCCTGTGTTAAATCTGGAGTTTGCATATCACCTACCCACACAGAAGTTCCATAATCGTCGTCGTCTGGAACAGGAGGATTCATCCCTTCTTTAAATGCCCCCGATACAAATTGCTTTCCAGCATCTATTATTTTATCACCTGCTTTTTCACCTAAAGTTTTCTTTGGTGCATCTGATCCAACCTTTTTTAAAATCTCAGCATTTAGTTTATCTTGGTATAAAGGATCTCCCGGTGCTATTGTAGGTGGAATTGTATTTTTAATGGGTGGAGTAAAATCATAATTTGCAAAAGTATCCTCCATAGCTTGTTTGGTTAAATTAGGAAAAGGTTTTGAAGGTTGCGAAACACCATACTTTTCCATATACCAATCTTTTGTATCAGCACCAAAAACATTCTTACCTATTGCTTCATCTGTAACCATTTTAGCTTCATTTCCCCGCCCAAATATTTTTGATCCTGTATCTTTAACCCAGCTTACACCTTGATCAATCATAGAAGTAACACTGTTAAAAGCTCTACCTGTCAAATGTGCGCCTTTCATTATAAGTCCTGCTGTTCTTTGCACTATATTTCCCGTAGATAATGCACTAGCAAGTTGTCCTACATTAGCTACTGTAGCTGTGCTTGCGGCAGTAAGTCCTGCCTGTGCTGTTGCTCCAGTAGATCCTGCTACTAAGGACGTTGCCACTTGACCTGCTGTTGCTGTTCCTACAGGTGCAGCCATTGCTGCTGCCGCACTAGCAGTACTAGCCGCTGCTGTACCTGTTGCGCCTGCTACTGAACCTGCTGCTGCCCCTGTTCCTAAAATTCCGGGGGCCATTTTAAGCATCCCCTTCCATATCCACGAACCAATATGAGGCATTAGCATGAACATACCTAATTGTCCGACAATTCCTAATTTGCCTACAAATTTTCCTACTTTCTTAACTACCTTTTTTATACCTCTACCTATTTTTCTAAATACTTTTGCTACACCACTAAATATTTTTTTTAACGGATTTCCCATTATTATCTCCTTTTAATCATCACTAGTATTTGTGCCGCCAAATACACTACCTAATAAGTTAGTCCAATTAGCTGATTCTACAGTTTTCCATACTTTAGCTAGATCACCTTCGTTTGCTAAAGCTTGAGAAATGACCTGTGTTTTTCTGTTTTCAAAGTTTTCAGCTTGTTGCCAATCGTAGTTTGCACGATCTCTCATTTCTTGCCATAAAAATGATTGAGCCTGTGAAGACATATTAAATGCATTTTGTGCGTTCTGCATATTGACTGCATTAGCAGCAGCAGTATTTGCTGTATTTGCTTGTCTTCTCCAAGCTACATTAGATTGTTCTACAGCCTGTGCATTCTGTTGATTCCATTGTTCTCTATTAAATTCATTTTGTGCATTAAATTGATTAATACTTGTAGCCATAGCTGCATTAGATTTCGATATATCTGCATTGAGTTGTTTTTGTTGTGCTTTAGATGCATTGATTTGTTGTGCATTAAATTGTTTTTGTGCATTTAATTGTTGACTATTATACTGATCTACTTGTACTGCCATATTAGTCATAAATTGATTTGTTTGATTTTCACTAGTTGCATTAAATTGTCTAGCAGCATTTTCAGCAGCCTGAGTACTAAGTATTTTTTGTTGCTTTTGCTGGTTCTTTAAAATAAAAGCTTGTTGCTTATTAGATAAATTAGCCATATCCATCTGTAAAAAATTCTGAGCATTAGTAACTGCTAATCTTTCTGCTGTATTTAAATTAGCAATATCCATTGATGCTTGAGCTGTAGCATTTTGCATAATGGCTTGTTGTTCTGCATTCATGTCTGCAAGAGCTACAGACTGCATGAATTTACTATTAGCTAATTCTACTTTCTGGGCATCACTAAACTTAGTTAGATCCATATTAGCGTGAATAGTAGCATTTTGAATAGCTGTTTGCTGATCAACATTAAGTTGAGCTATCCCCATCTGACTAGATATTTGTGCTTGTGTCAGATTGGATTGCATAGTCTTATTAAGATTTGCAAGTTCTATCTTTTCTGCATTACTAAAAGTTTCACTTTGATATAAGTTTTTAGAAGATAAGTTAGCTAACCTCATTTGCTGATCGTTACTTAAATTTGCAAGCTCCATTTGCTGTGCAAAACCAGCATTTTTAGCTAGGAAATCAGCGCCAATTTGCATCTCTGCCATTTTTTCTTGATTTTCAGCAGATTGATTTGCTCCTTCAACGGCGGCTTCTATTTGAAGCTCTGCCATAACTAACTGCTGATCATTGCCCAAGTTAGCCATAGCAGCTTGTTGATCCATTTGAGCTTGGACACGCGAAGCTTCTTGTCTATTTTGCAAATCTTGCATTCTAGACTGTTGAGCTTGAGCAGCACTTGCCATCACAGCATCTTGTTTAAACTGACTTTGCATTGTCTTCATCTGCTGAGACATTTGTGCAGTTTGACTTGCAGCAGTTTGCTGATTTGCCAAGTTTGCTAATCTTAATTGTTGTTCTTGTGTAGCTTCTTGTAAGTTTGCTTGTTGTTCGTTACTGAGATTTTGTGCTGCTCTAGCCTGAAGTGCTTGTGCATTACTTTGAGCTATTGGCATTGCACTTTGAACAATAGAATTAAAAAGTGCATCTCTGCCTACAGTAGAAACACTAAGACCTCTTTCTGCCATTCTTTGATTGATAGCATCGACAGCAGGTTTTGCCCATATAGGTACTTCACCTCCTTCCATACTACCTAAGAGTGAGTCCATCTGTGAAGATACTAAAGCTTCTGTAGGTAACGCAGCAATAGCAGCATTAACTTCCACAGGATTTGTATCTACTTGAGCTGTTACAGTAGCAGGATCTTCAACAATAGCAGCAGTAATATCAGGAGGTAAACCACCAACTTCAGTAAGCATTGTAGCAGCTCCGCGTTGAGCAGCTTCACCTGTAACAATTCTTTGTTTGGCAGCTTCGTATCCTACAGTATTTATTATTGCTGCTTCTGTTCCTGAAGCTTTTATACCTGTAATTTGTTGACGAGCCGATGCTTCAGCATCAGAAGTTGGAGTAATTGTAGTATCATCTCCTTCTACTTCTTTTACTAAATAATCAGTATCTGGACCTAAAATATCCTCAATTTTACTTGCTTTAGCTGCTGTTGCTGTAATTTCATCTACACTAGCAAACTGAGTTCCCGCAGTTTTTGAAATAGGTATTCTATCTCCTCCGGGTCCATAAGCCCATTTCATTCCTTCTGGCGGTTCAACAGCAGGATAGTTTACACCAGCAGGAGGAGTTTCACTGTAGCCTTCTGGAATTCCGGGCCTTCTTATTGCTCCTTGGATATTTTCAATTTTTCCTTGAGTAACAGTACCTTGTTTTGCTGTCCAATCTCTAGGGTCAAATCCGGGTCCAGCAGCTTGATATGTTCCTGCGTCTATAGCATCAGGATCAGCTATATCAGTAGGACGAGTTTGTGTACTAGCATAATATCTTCCTACTTTTTTTGCTTGTCCTGCTTGGGCTTTAGATATTAGATCATCATCAACTGCTAGTTTTCGTCCTCTTTTATCATAGACCCACTTCTTCCCCGCAGGGGGATCTTGTCTTGTAGGATTACCAGTTGGATGGGCTACAGTATATCCTTCTGGTACAAAACCTCCCATTTCTTTAGTCTGAGCACCAGCTAGTTTTACAGGATCACCTATAGGCTTACCCTCTGCGTCATATTCTATAGGTTTACCATCTTTATCTATTAAATTTCCTTGGGCATCTCTTTGATATCCTACAGCTTCAGGAGCACCTATTTGTGGAGGTTGGTATCCTTCTGTTTGCATTGCAACTGCTTCTGCTCTTGCTCTTTCATCTTGTATTTTTGTTTCGGTTTCAGGAGAAAAAAGATCTCCGGGCTGTCTAGATCCTCTTACTGGTCTTTGATACCCTTCTTGTTTTTTATCCTCTCCGTGAATATCTTTATTTTCACCAGTATCAGTACCTTCCTCGTCTTCACCACCTCTATTTGGTGAATAATCAAATGCATTACTACCAGAAGATGTCGAAGTCGAACCATTCTGAAAATTTGTTCTTTGAGCCGAAGTAGCTGCAACTTTAGTAGAAGGACCAGCAGTTGTAGAAGTTTGCGTAGTAGTAGGAGGTGGAGCAGCTACAGGAGTCTTAGGAGCAGCATTGTGACCTAATAATTCTTGCATCTCTCCTATATCTTTTTCTAATCTTGTTCTTTGTATATCAGTAGGATTTCCCTGTAGTTGTTCCTGATAAGCATCTAAACGCCTCTGAAACATTTTCTTTTGTTTCGGAGAAGGCGCAAAACCACCACCTGATTGCAATTTAACTCGACCACCTTTACGATAATCTTTTCGTAAATAGTTTGATCTAGCTCTTTTATTCTTTCTAGCCATTGTATATACCTATCAAAAGTCTAGCTTTCTCCTAAATTAAAGTCACTATTACAGCACTAGCTGAAGTGAGTATCGTACCAATAAGTAACCATGCAACACGTTCCCATCGTGCAGCATGTGAATCAGTCTGTCGTCTAAGCTCCCTGAGTTCAAGGGTGGCTTCCAACCAACGTTCACCACATTCTTTTTCATGTGCATCAATTCTTTCCAGTGCCGCAAGAGCCAATTCATTTGCTGTCAACTCCTTATTAGTTAGATTGGTCGCCATCATCGCCCCTATCTTTTGCTTTACCGAAGTTCAATGCTGCAAAATCGAGAGCCTTGTAAATCCATTTGATTATGTTATCGTCTTTTGGAGTAGGTGTCATAGCTGCGATAGCAGAAGCTGCTGTCACGATAGCTGTCGCCCAAGTAATAATTGTCATAATATCCATGTAAGTTTTCCTTATTGTAGTGGATTAGCTAAGTCATCCATAGCTGTCCATATGTCGTTTATTTCCCGTTCAAGTTTCTTTGATTTAACATCAAAGTCATTGAGCTGTTTATTGAAACCGTCTACCTTTTCTACTATGAGTTTAGCTGACTGTACGGTTGCTTTCATGTCAGTCACTTCTTTTTCCGCTTCAACTACTCTTTCTTTTATGGCAAGAAGCTCTGCTTGTTGAGTCATTATTGTCTGTAAATTGGTTCCTAACTGAGCTAACTTACCCTGCAAACTACTTATATCATTATCCTGTAATTGTTGTTCTACTAAAGCTACCTGCTCTATTATAGGATTAATATCTTTCTTTTCTATCTTATCTGATTCTACACTTTCCAATCTTCCGTAGAGCGTACTAGCTGTCCAAATCGTTCCTCCTATAGTAGATACTATCGTAAATAAAAGAGCTATATAGACTCCTTTAAGTTTTAAACCTCCTACATTTAGCTCTGTAGCCTCTAAAGACATATCAGGCTGTGGAGCCTCAGGAGCAGGAGGCTCTGGTGAGGCTTCTGTAGGCCACTTGTAAAGCGGTATCTTTGGCACTCATCTAACTCTCACAATCACCCAAGACAAAGCATCTATACGCTGCTGTAGGGCCTTCTTGATAGATTCCACTCTCTTCACCAGCAGATAAGAGATCATCAATACTAATTCCCTGATTTAAATAGTCTGTCGTAAACCATATGTATTCTGCACCAGACCAGTTCTGATCTTCGTACCAATCAAAGTAAGCAACATACTGGTCTGTATATACATTGTTTACTTCTGTGAATGAGACTCCCCATTCTTCAGCCTGTTCGTTACTGTAGGCTACTAGCTCATCATTCTGACTAGCGGCTGTCCACATAGCGGCTGTTGATGCAGTCTCTTCTACTTCAATGAGTGAGTTATTAAAGTTATCTACGTCTTCTTGATCTATAACGAGGCTTACTTGGTTCTCTTCTACAAAAGTAGATAGATCTTGTTTATCCTCTAGAGTCCCTGACTCTTGAGTCTCTACAGCCAGCTCTGCAACCTCTACAGTCTGTACCAGCTCTACAGTAGCCTCTACAAAGCTATCAATGGCAGTCTCCATATTTTCATAGCTTTCTGCTGCTTGGTCTTCAAAGAACTCACGAGCATGGTAGTAGTCTGCATCAGCCATTGCAGCTACTGCATTATTATAGGCGGCTACTTGGTCTGGAGTAATGAGAGCAACATCGGCTGCCCCTATTCCAATAGTCCGACCATTATATCCTGCATAGGCTAAACCGCCTGTCAGCTTATATGCATTATCTAAATCTTGAACAATACTACGACTTGCGTTAACTAAATCATTCAGTACTTGATCTGAGTGAGCTTCTGTAGCGTTCACTGAGAGACAAAGTATCCCCATTGCCATTGCCATTTGCTTCAGCTTCATCTAACCCTCCAATGCCTAGAATTTTGTTGTACCACTCTTCTTTCTCCACATAGTTCGGAATATGAATTTCTGGATTTCTCTTCATTTCTAAATAGGCTCTTTTGCCTACAATGAGTCTTCCGTTTCTCATAATGGGGCAGGGTGTACCGCTTATAAATAAGCTTTCCCAAATCTCCGTAGACTTACACATCCTTGCTACTGCTGAAACTTTCAGCCCTAAGTCATTAAGAGTCTTGGCATCCCTTCTTCTGTTACACTCCTCATCTAATTTATAATGTCCTCTTGACATTCCTAGTACAAAAGCCTGTAGTGCGTAACTGCTAGATCGTAAACATGTCTCTGATCCTGTGGACATGAGCGATGGAGCTATGGCACTTTGTACTGGCATTCCAGAGCTTCCTGCTCCGTTGTATGTCCTGTTGCTTGTACTAGTTGTATTATTATTATTTGAGTTCTGGTTATTTTGATTTAAGTTACCGTCCTGTTCATTCTCAGGTGGTGGCGCTGTACTTGGGTCAGGCATATCCTCTGTTTGTGGTGGTGGGCCATCAGGATTAGGAGCCTCCTCACCATAAACAATACTAGATATAACTAATAAGACAATGTAACGCCACACTCATCACCTACCGATTAGGAAGGTATAGCGAAATCAGTATCTGATTCTGGAAGTTTTGGAGGATTCGTAATTACCGAATCGACCTGACTTGCAAAAACTCCATCCCAAAGAGCTGTAGGTATGAGTGCCTCTATCTCTGATTTTGTAAATGAACCTTTAGCTTTCTTAGTGAAGTTTGCAGTTCCATCAGGGGCTACTGCTTCTACTGTTCTATTGAAAGTAGACTTGTAATAGGTTTCATCGCCTTCTGAGTCGTTCTCGTAGGTTGCTGAAAAGTCCCATCGTTCTACTTTGTCATCTAGACTGTAAGGTACAGCTCCAAATTTTTTAGTGACTGCCATTCTATTCTCCTTTGAGTT
>Ga0208919_1000147_pt1 | contig 50787 bp, 50 predicted proteins | sample 4_EtaG_FD_184076 | JGI IMG/M metagenome (GOLD analysis project Ga0208919, IMG submission 184076) | Marine viral communities from the Subarctic Pacific Ocean - 4_ETSP_OMZ_AT15127 metaG (SPAdes) (version 3) | ecosystem: Environmental > Aquatic > Marine > Oceanic | place: Pacific Ocean | collected... | reverse complement strand
GTTCTTAATACTGTTTAAATAATCTTAAACACCGTTTAAGTCTATTCAACTGAGAGTAATTATACGGAACTTTGTTCCTGTTATCAAAATAAAATTTCATTTTTTATTATTTTTTTTCAAATGAGTTAATAAAATGCTCTTTTTAATGCTGTGCAAAGGTTTTTCCTTTAAAGTTTACGTTCTGCAAATTCTGTTAACTATTTATCAAAATCCCGATTATTAAGAGTTAAATAGAAAAATGTATCTGAAATTCATATCCGATTTAGAAATATTTTGGCAAGTCTGAGCGCGAAAATATAAACTGAAATCTTAAAAAATCGGTACTTCCAAACGCATGCAAATTTTAATTAGTGATTGAAAAAATCGGGTAAAAGCGACCAATATCGCGACCAAATACCAGATATTCGCTTTTAACTGGCTTCTCGGTTGATTGTTTGAGTCTGTAACAGAGTAATGGACTATAAAACTACCTGAATTTGCATATTGTGATATTGTTCGCATTTCGCTATTCTGTTGGAGATTCCAGAACCCCCTGGGGGTAAAAGGGATCCTAAACCAACAACCAGGCACCCCGCCACCCCAAAAAACGGCCCACCCGATTATTATATAATCGTATAGGACAAACCAAGGATGGCAGAATTACTAAGGTGCTGAAATAATACCAAGCCCATTTTTCTGTGAAAAATAAGTTTACCATTTATGATTGCTCTTTCGATGGAACTGCTACGGATTTTATTAAGGAGCTAGAACGTGAGGTTCATTACCGTGACGGATTGCTAATTAAAACTTTTGTGGATCTGAATTATAAAATCCCTAACCCCCGCCCGGAGTTTAATGCATTGTTGGAATTTTTAGATTCTAAACCGGTTGATGGATTGATTGTTTATTCGTTGGACCAAATTGCGCTTTCTTTTAATGATTTGGAGCGAATGCTTGAAGTTTTACTGAGACGGGATATAAATCTTATTTGCTTGCATGAGGGTATTGATACGAGTAAAACCGCTCAGAATTTTATTTGGGATACTTTTAAGAGTTTGTTTAAGGTTCGGGATTTGGAGCATAGGGCACGAACTATTAAAGGGGTGAAAACAGCCCGGAAAAAAGGTGTTAAACTTGGCCGCCCCGGAGTAGATGATGCAAGTATTAGAACTACGATTAAATTTTTAATGCGGGGCTATAAGGATGAAACGGATGCTCTTCTGCCGTGGCAAATACAAAAAAAAGCGGGGATTAGCAGCGCTACGTTTTATGGGATACGCACCATTTTTAGAACAATGAACCAAGGTTTAAACCCTGAAAAACTACGGGAACAGAGCAACCTTGGAACCAGCACTTTTAACCGTGTGATTAAGGTTTTTTATGAGTTAACTGAAAACGAACTACCGGAGCTATGAGATTTATTTACCTGATTTTTTGCCAACTCGGAATTCATAATTATGAGATTTACCGATTTGTATGTTCGGATAAAAGAGGCAGACCTACTAAAAAGTATGGTTTTGCCCGGAGTTGTGAGACTTGCGAGAAGAAACAGCGTTTGCAACGCCCTAAAAAATACCACCCCGTAAAGTGGGTATGGACGGATTGGATTGATTGATGCAAAAACAGGGCGGTGAAATAGTATTTCCTTTTGAGCCACAGCCCGCCCAGGCGAAAGCTGCAATGGCTATGCACCCCCTCGCTAAAAAAAAGATGGTGGGTTATGGTGGTAGTAAGTTTAATGGCAAGAGTTGGACGATTGATTATGTTGCGAGTTTGCATGCCTTAGAACGCCCTGTAGCTATTATGATTATTGGTCACAGCTACAAGGATATGAAATCCTTGCATATTGACCCGTTAAAACAGCTTTTGAAAGATTACCTTGATGCGGGTATTGTTAAATGGAATGCCACGGATAAGCAATTTACGGTTCCGAAGTGGGGATCGATTATAAAATTCCAACAGGTTAAGAGTGATAGTGATGCGATGATGCTTAACGGACAGCGTTGGGATATCGTGCTGATTGATGAGGCTCAAAAATTTACGCCGTTTACTCTGAGAACCTTGCGCGGGATTTGTGGTTTTAGCCGAATTAGTAGTAACTGGGCTACCCGTTTGGGTATCGAGAAGAAGAAGGCTGAAGAAGCAGAGGATATTGATCGAATAAATGAGATTCAGCAATTATGGCGAGATACGTATTACTCTCCTAAATTAATGTATTGCTTTAACTGGGGTGAGAAAGGCCACGGTATTTTGAAGCGGTGGTTTTGGGATGGTTGTTCCCATGAGCATGACCCGATCCAGCGACGGGATAAATATTTAAAGGATGAAAAGACTGGTGAATGGGATGAAAACCCTGATGATTATACGTACTTGTTTGCGAGTATGGAGGATAATAAGATTGGGATGGATAATGACCCTGAGTATGTGCAGATGCTTCGTGGATATGAGGAACCATACCGTACCGCTTACTTAAAGGGCGACCCTACTGCGTTCCAGGGATTGAAATATGAAATACACCCCGGTATCCATGAAATTGATCTTAATGAGTACTTGAATTTGAGGGGATATGTTGATAAGCATGGTCCTTTTATACCGATGGAATGGGAATTGTATGCTAGTATTGATAGTGGAGTGACATGTGCGGCTAGTTTGTATGCGAAAACTCCGGAGGGGAAATCGTTTCAGTTGACGGATTATTACCAAAAGGGTGACATGCGCCAGCACATTCGAGAGATTGTTGCTGACTGGAAACGATGCTCTTGGGTTCGTGGACGTATGCCGGAGGTTGTATTTGGTGATCGTTTTATGTTTGCGAAGCGGGAACAGTATTCTTTGCAAGCGAATGAGCTTACTTGGCAAAAAATACTGGAGGAGGAATATGGATTGTATTGCATTCAAATTACCAGCGATCGCGTTACTGCAGCCATGGCTGTTGGTGCTGCTTTGCATTATGAAATGAATGAGGATGGCAATGTGGTTACTGAGCCTCTTCTTTATTTTGCAAAAACGGATTCAGGTGAGAAGGATAATGAGGGATATACTATTTATAATCGTATTTGTGTGAATACGATTGATGAGATCGTTGCTTTAGAAGCTGACCCGAAGCGCCCTGAGGATATTAAGCATGACGCCAGCGTGGAGGACCATGCGTTTGATAAAACGAAGATCTATTTAATGGGAATGGATACTCCGTTTCTTTCGGAGAAAAAACCACCGAAGGATAATCCGCATGATGGGTATGGCGAGGTGAAGGATTCCCGTGGTTATTTTGGCGAGCAGATTGAGGATGCTGATTTTGAGGATATTAGTAGTTTTGGGGATGGGGATGTTTCGATTTAGGGTGTTATGGTGTTATGGTGCGTTGGGGTTTGATATAGTAAAATTACATATTGCATAATAATTTTTATTTAGCAATATTCTTTTATGAATACCTCTTCTTTAAATATTTACACTATTAATCCCGGTAGCGAGATAGCGCCCATACGTTTTAGTTTACAGAGAGGCGACTCTAATAGCTTGGTTTTTATTGGTGTAGAAAAGGATAAAGACACTCCTTTTAATTTTGGAGTATATGAGAGCTTTAAATGTCAATTACGAGTTGGTAGTGCTTTGAATAAAACCGTGCGAGCCGAGCTTAATGAGGATGATTTTTTGCTTGGCCAAAGTCAAAATGCACTTGATTACGAATCTGACAACTCCCTACCACCCAAGAGTATTTATGATGAATTGACGGTTTTTTTTAGAGCCAATCTCTTAAATGAAGAGTTGGTGCGTAAACTTTTAATGGATGTACAGGCAACTGAAGGGCTTAATGTTGTTACGTTAGGTTCTGGTGTTATTAATCTTAACTATGATGTGAGTAGATAAAATGAGTGATAGTCAAATAATCGCAGACAGGCAGCGTGCGGAAGCCGCTGCTGAGGCCGCGGAAGCAGCGGCAGAGGCTGTTAATTTAGACCCCGCTTCACTAAAAAATTTATATGAAAGCAATAATGATACGAATGCGTTCACGGACGATGAAAAAAGTAAACTATCTGGTATAGATACGAACGCAACCGATGATCAAACGGCTTCGGAAATAAAACAAGCTTATGAAGCTAATGAGAACACAAACGCATTTACTGACGCCGAAAAAAACAAACTTGCAAATTTAAACGAGGGCCAAGAACCGACAGAATCGTTAACCGTTGGTTTCCCTAATGATTCATATAAGATTCCAGCACCTTACAATTTAAGACTAACCCCTGGTGATACGGAAATACTTGCAGAGGTGGATGCTTACCCGACTTCGGTTAACAGTTATAATTGGTATTTAGATGGTATTTTAATAACAACCACTGGAACCCCCTCGTATACATTTACGGGCTTACAAAATGAGCAAGAGTATGAGATTTCTGTATCCGTTACAGTTAATGGTAGTAGATCAAATGTTTCTTCCAGTGTCTTGAGTTTTTATGACACAGAGGGGGAAGGAGATTTTAACGCTTTAATAGGTGATACAAATATTAATCCTGTTTTATATTATGACGATAATACAAAAAGAACTTATTTTTGTTGGTCCAGTATTGAAGGATCGAAAGTGGGTGTTAACATTTCTTATTATAATCATGTCTCCAAATCGTTTAGTGACAGCACATTAATAGGTGTATCGACAGGTGGACTTGACGGACATCACAGAGGTGTAGTTAATATAGATTCTTTAGGATTTATATATGTATTACAAAGCACTTCACATAACTCAGAATTTAAACTTTACAAATCTGATGCGGCACATGACATAAGTTCATTTAGCTTGATTAATACCTTAACCGACGGATTGGCATATCCTAAATTATTTATCAATTCTAATGATGTTATTTTCATTATAGGGCGGAGGTTTTTTGATGGACTTGCAGTTTACTATAGTAATGACGGGGGTAGTAATTTTACATCTAATGTTTTATTAGACAACGGCGTTAATAACTCTGGAGCAGCATGGTGGAATTATAATAATTTACTTAAATCTAAGAAAGACCAAGGGTTGCACTTGGTAATTAATGGACACTACAGACCTAATAATCTTTCTTATACTGAAGCTTTTTATTTGTATAGTGAAGATGGAATTGTATGGGGTGATTTAGAATGGTATCAAACTAATGGTGATTCAGGCAACTCTATTGATATTTCACAAAACACTTTAAACCGTGCTGATTTACAAAACAACTATTCAATTTTTACTTATGGGGACACACAAAGATTCGGTATTGCTAATACAGGTATTGTAAACAATAACGGTATACCTATAGTTGTAGTTCCTGAAGGTAATTCTATTGATGAAAACAATTTAATAGACTCACAATACATTTACTATGGAGATGCGGGTGAGTGGGTTAAAAAGGAGATTATAGGGCTTAGTGATATAAGTAACTTTTATAATACAGAACATGATTTTGTTAGCGGAATTTACCATATATCAGGAGCTCGTTATGGTTTTTGGAGATCTAACCGGGTGGCCACCCCTGCGTTTTGCTCAAGATATTTAACAGATGATTTCTTTTCGACTTTTCGAGAGGTGGAGTATATGACCATAAATGAAGGTTTGCCTAACCGCGTGGTCGCATCAACATTTAATTTTGGGGAAAACCCGGATTTTGTTTTATCGGCGGGATCTAAAATTGAGTCTGGTTATGCAGATATATGGTTTAATCCAGTATTACCAGCTCTAGCGACACCTGTAGCCGGTGGACAAAATCCAGCGCCTAACAGTTTTATGACTACTAATGGTGTTAATCAATACCTGAATATAGGCACTCTAGGAAACTTTGGTAGCGGTTTAGCAAACCCTTTTTCTATTGAATTTAATATAAGGACAGTTGAAACCGATGTATTTGATGTATTAGGGACATCGGATCAACCCGCTGAAACGTTTTTATTTATTAGAGTGAATCAAAATTCAGAATTGAATAGCGAAAACGGGGCTATTATGGCCTTATTAAAGGACGATGATAATAGTTACGCTTTCATATCTGCAAATGGAGCCAATATAAATGATGGCAACTTTCATAGAGTTAGTATTGTTTGGGATGGGCAAATATTTTCTATATATGTAGATGGCGTCGCACAAGGCACAAATCAAAGATATGGTGAAGCTGGAGTTATAATTAGCCCGCCACCATACCCTGATAATTTTGTTGATTTTGTACGTTTTATGGTTGTAGGCGCAAGAAATAACCAAGGTACAATAAATAATTATGGGGATTTTGATATTAATGACTTGCGATTTTGGCAAGAGGAATTAACTCAATCAAAGATAGACACTTATAAAAATGCTGAATTAGTGGTAGGCGAACACGCAAACCTATTCAGATATTACAAATTATTAGATGCCACCGGTGATACTGCACAGGAAGAGGTGGCTTCTGATAACGGAACTTTAGTAGGTAATGTTGGAGACAATATGTGGGGTAGTTAATATTAATGACATACTCTGACATCCATACCCTTTTATTTGAGCGAATTCGTGAACAGCGATCTTGGCCGGATGCGGGTTCGTCTACGAAGCTGGCGGAACAACTTCAGTTTATTTACGCTGCTACTATTAAGGTTGCGCGGGATGCTAAGGCTTCGGTTTTGGATTCAATTTTTAAGACGAGCTCTCTTACTCTCGTTGCTAAACCTACGGGTGCAACGGGTTCTGATATCACCCATTATTCAGCTGCGTTGCCGGCTGACTTGTTCCGCTCTCGCCCGGATATGGGTATTGTTTATATGTTGCTGGATGATGAGACTATTGTTACGGATCGTGAACTTAGTAGCGTTAGTTCGTTTTTTAGAATGATTGCTAAGAAGAATCAGTATGGTAACAGGTTGGTGGCTACGGATTTTTCGATTAAGAATTTTTTATTGCATGGCGCTTCTAAACTGGAGCTGAATTATATCCCTTTGCCTACGAAGCCGGTGGATACGGGCGCGGGTGCGGATCTGTATTCGATTTTGGATTTCCCTCTCCCCTCTCCTTTTGAGGAGGAAGTGGTGGCTTTGGCTATGATGCATGTTGAGGCTGTGCTTACCGGGAATACGGGTAAGAGCCAGATTAGTGGGTTGATTGCGGAGCTTTATAGTAGTGAGAAGGTAGGAGTTGAGGAGGTAGAAGGTTAGAGTTTAGTAGTTAGTAGGTAGTAGTTAGTAGTTAGTAGTTAGAATGTAGAATGTAGGAGTTAGTAGTTAGAATGTAGAATGTAGGAGTTAGTAGTTAGAAGGTAGTATTGAGTATTTAAGAATTAAGAATGTTTCAATTAAGAATGTAGAATTAGTGAAGATTTTTAGGCACATAGCGAATTTTTTTGGGTGGATCTTTAGTTCTGAGGATTCAGGAGTTCAGGAGTTTAGGAGTTCAGGAGTACAGGATTTAGAAGTTCAGAATGTAGAAGTTCAGAATTCAGAAGAACGCTCTCCTTTGTCCTCTTCTAAACAATGGGAGGTTGGGCGCGCGATTGAGATGGCCCCATCTTTTCCGGATTGGTGTGATGCAGTTTGTAAAGATATAAACGAACGCAAGGGAGCTGAGTTATGAGTAAGGGTTTTGTGCATAATGATCTTCGGTTTTGGGTGCGGATGTTGTATGATATGAGTGGGATTGATGTGCGTTATATGGTTCCGGATTATGAGGATACTGTGCAGGCTACTGCTGAAACGATTGAGCAGTTTTTAATGGAGGAGGATAACCAAAACCTTGCCGTGATGGAGAGCTTGTGGATGTATAAGGATCGCGCATTGGAGGCTATTAGTATGCGGGAGAATGACGGATATAATACTGCTGATAGCGGTAGAAATTATTATTCGGATACGAAGGTGAAGCGTTCTGACAGCCGCGCGTATATTGGTTTGGCACGGAATAACGCCGAAAAGAGTAAGGGGTATTTGTTTAAAGTGCCGTTGAATTTTGAGGCGGTTGCCCGGAATCCGGAACAGGATGCTGAAACGGTTAAAGCGCTTAACGTGAGCCGGAATAGTATTTTGAATGATCTTAATTATGAGATCAACCGTAAGAATTTTATTAGTGACGGCCATGATTTTGGTTCGGGTATTTTGTTTGTTGGTAAGGAGCATTCTCCTAAGGTTAGAAACCACCGTTTTTTGCGTGACCGTGCCCGCCAAAACCAACCGCTTACCTGGGAGGAGTATGAACGGTTTGATCATACGTTGATCCGCCAAAAGATAGAGTATATCCCGACGTTTGAATTGATCCGCGACCGCCGGGCGCGGGGCGAGGAGAGTATGGATTTTGAGCATGACAGCCATACTATTATCACATGGATGAAGAGTATTAGTGTTACGGATGCTATGATGAGATATCCTAAGTTTAAGGATAAAATTAAACCGGGCATATCGGATACACAGTTACGGAGTAACCCTACTTTGAATCAGATCAGAAATGATCATAACATGACGACGATTAAACATACTTGGATACCGATGCCTGTCCGTTATGTGGAACGATACCAAGTGGATGTTGGTGGCGGCGTGATGGCTGAGCGTGAACAGGTTATTGAACGACGCGCTTGGGTGCATGTGGTTAGGCTGGAACATGCCGGTATTGTGGAGGCTGCTATTGATGAGTATGACCATGGTATGTGCCCGCTTACAATGTGGTTCCGCCGCCCGAGTAAATTGCATGCGTATGGAATTGGTGCTTTTAAGGATATGCATAGCCCGGAGTGGGCGTTTAACTTGGCGTTTAATGGCAAGTTTAAGTATTTCAAGAGTACGTTTAAGAATACGAAGTTTACGTACAAGGGTGTGCTTACGGAGGATCAGGTTAAGGAAACGAAGAAGGAGGGCACGGTTATTGAAATTGACCCGAAGGCTTTGCCGAGTAACTTAAAGAATTTACCGATGGCGAACTTGATCTATGAGGCTCCGGTTGGGCAGTTCCCTAGTATGTATGACAACTTGGAACAGGATATGATCTACCATGTTGACCGACAGGGCGAAATGGTGAGTAACCGCCAAGCGTATAGCGGACGACAGGAGGCTTTGCAGAATTACGGTAATGAAACTACGATGAGCCCTATTGTGGGTAACCTGGAGGCTGCTGTTAAATGGCTGGGCGAGAAGTTTTATAGTAACTTGGTTTCGTTTATAGGGGATAAACCTTTTCAGGTGACTGTGCAGGATCCTATTACTAAAGAGTATAGCCAAGTGGCTTTTAATGAGCCTTTGGGGCAGTATGAGCAAATGGACCCGATTACACGGGAGCGGAGTTTGTATACGTATGCTGTAAAAAATGGTTTGAAGAACTTACAGTTTGATACCCAAATTTCTACGACTTCGATCATACCAGTGAACCCTACTGAACAGCGTTTCTGGATTCAGGAAACTATGGCTTCGTTGTTCCCTTATACGCAATCGCCGAAGGGTGTTGTTATGCTTCGCATGATGGACCAAACCGTGTATGGCGGTATGTTCCGTGAATGGATCGATCAAATGCAGGCTATTGACCAACAAATGATGCAGGCGGCTCAACAGAATGAGCGGGCTAATCTGCAATTGCTGCAGGAGGAGAAGGATCGTGAGTATAGCTTGAAACTGAAGGAGCTGGAACAGAATGCGTTCCGTTTACAGCAGAAGGCGGAGAGTGATCAGGATAAGGCGACGGCGGCTATGATGAATGCTATGGTGCAGTTTATGAATGGCGATGCGAATGCGCTTGATGGGGTTCTGCGCCCGTAGGGCGGATTTAGGAGTTGAGAATTTAGGAGTTAGAAGGTAGTATTTAGTAGTTAGTAGTTAGTATTTAGTAGTTAGTAGTTAGTATTTAGTAGTTAGACATTAGATGTAAGATTTAAGACGTAAGATGTAAGAATTAGGAATAACCAACAACCAATGAAGGAAACCAATATTATGAAAAATTATCTAGGTACAAAGGAAATAAAAGCCACTCCCATGAAAAGGGGTGAATACAATGATTATAGAGGATGGACGATACCGGCTGACGAAAACCCTAATGATGATGGATATTTAGTGGAGTATTTGGATAGCCCTTCCCACCAGTTGCACCCCGCCCACGAACATTACATTAGCTGGAGCCCTAAGGATGTTTTTGAAAGGGCTTACCGTGAAGTGAACGGATTGACTTTTGGGCAGGCGATTGAGGCGTTGAAGATGGGTAAGCGTGTTGCTCGGGAAGGATGGAATGGAAAAGGGATGTTCTTATTCCTGCTTCCTGCTGATGATGGAATACCTACCAAGGTAATAAATGACCCCGCTTTGCGCACAGTGATTGAAACGGAAACTGGGAAGGATACTTTTGATGCTTATGGCTCTATCCGAATGTGGACGGCGGATAAAAAAGTTCTTACCGGATGGCTTGCTTCCCAAACGGATATGCTTGCGGAGGATTGGGTTTTGGTGGGGTAGAATTTAGTAGTTAGAAGGTAGTAGTTAGTAGTTAGATTTAAGATGTGAGAAAAACCAAAAACCAACAACCAGTAATTAGGGGTTACCCTCCCCTTTATCCCCTCCCGTGGAGGGGAAGGGTTTTAACCAACAACCAATTAACCAACGTGGAATTATTATTATGAAGTATTTATTTGAAGTAGATAAAATTACCAGACCCCAAAACTCAAAAACGACTGTTAGCATTGGGTGGCAGTTGTATGTGATTGCTTTTGTGTTTGCAATCGTATTTTTTCTGAGTTGTAATGATGCTGATATCGGCATGGCGAAGGCTTCGTTTATGGGGATGTTTGGAGTGCCTCGGATTTTGTTTGCCCCGGATGGGGATGGCGGAGCGAGTTCGGGTGGTGATGGGAAGGATTCAGAAGGCAGGAGTGAGAATGTAGAAGGTAGGAGTTTAGGAGAATCCTCCCCTAAATCCCCTTCCGCGGAGGGGAAGTCTTCGGAGATGGATGATCTGATTAATGAGACGAATGAGAAGTTTGGGGGAGCTGAAGCTGATGCTTCAGAGAATGTAGGAGTTAGGAGTTCAGAAGTTAAGGAGGAAACCTCCCCTACTGTGGATGGGGATGAAAAGGCAGATACTACTTCGGAGGAAGTGGTTGAGGGTTTTGAGGAGGATCTTGTGGAGGTGGATGGGGAGCGGTATTTCTTTCACCCGGAAACGCATGGTAAGGATACCGGCCAGGGTACTACGTATAAGAATCGCGATACTGCCGAACTGGGCCTTGCTGCTAAAGTGGAACGTATTAAGGATTTGACGGAGAAACTGAATGAGAGTGGTAAGGGTGTTGGGCCTGTAGATCTACCTGATTGGTTTAAGGATCCGCAAAACCCAGATAGTTTATTGGAGGCGGGTAGCATTGAAACGGCTGTGGCTTTGAATAATGAGGCTCTCCGTACCCGTATTGAGGAGAGTGATAAACTGATCACTCATTTGCAGAATCGGAATAAGGCAGTACAGGATACTACTGTTAGCCAGAAACGGATTGCTGCTTTGCAACAGGAACAGAACGAATTGGCTACGAACCTGGATGCCGTATTGAATGAGTTTGGTATTACGGGTGATATTGAACTGGATGTGAAATCGGATAACCCTACGGAAGCATTGGTTTCTATGTTGAATTCCGCTAAGAATGATTTGATTGCTAAGGAATTGAAGCCTTTGGTGGATGCTCTTGAGGATCTGAAGAATGATAAGGATGCTAAGTATGAGGATGATTATGCCGTTAAATTACTAGCTGCCAAAGATGCAATCGAAGAGAAACGATCTGAACTGGATACTACCTTCAGCGAGAAGCTGGGTATTGTGGATAAGATCAATTCTTTTGCGGAGAAATTGAAGGAGGTGAAACCGGCGGAACCAAAGGAAACGGAGCAACAGAAGGTGAAGCGGGTTACTAATGTTTTGAATGAATTGAGTAAGGAGTATCCTGATCATGTTTTGTTTAAAACTACTGACCAACGTGGCCTTCAGCAGTTTTTTAATTTTGCTTACCAACGCACGGATGAGTTTAATGGATTGAATACTACACATGATGCGTACATGGCCTTGAAAGCGTATGACGCTCATATTGATTCGCTACGTGCTGAGGCGCGTAAGAAACAGGTTGAGAGCGCTAATGAACAGGACGCGAAGAAAACACCACCCGCTAATTATGGCGAACAGGAGGAGCTTAAAACGTCTAAAAATATGAGTAAACATGAACGACTTGGCAGTGAATTGGATAGGCTTGCCGCTGAGACGGATTCGAAGATTAGTTAGTAGTTAGTAGCTAGAATGTAGAAGGTAGAATGTAGGAGTTTAGGAGACCTCCCCCGCCCGATGGGCACCCCCTCCGAAGGGGGTAACATGGAGGAGGGTAAGGATTTTAACCAACAATCAGAATAAAACCATTGAATTATGAATTACGAACAAGTTGACGGAAATAAGAATATTTTAATTGACGGCCTTGGCCGTTTACTTAAGAATGGCATTACGCCGGTGAACCCTGTTGTTGATCCTGAATCGGGATTGAAAACTTTCACCACCCCTATCCCCGGACGGGCGGGCGAAGTGGAAACGCGTTATGTGCATGTGGAGGTTTTTAGAACGCATGGCTCGATTAAGAGCTGCCCGCGTTTGGAACCGGAGGATGTGGAGTTTGTGGATGAGGACGCGAACCCTGCCGAGAAGCTTACGAACCTGGCTTTGAGTGAGAGCGGAAGAGCGAAGGTTTATGGCGGAGAAGAGGAGAATGTAGGAGGTGAGGATGTAGAAGATGAGAATGTAGAAGATGAGAATGTAGAATGTAGGAGTTCAGGAGTTCAGGAGGAGGAAGGAATATCGAATATTGAACAAGGAATACCGGATGATGAACTTGAGGAGGAACAGAGTACAGAGTTGCAGAGTGACGAAGTGCAGAGTGAAGAGGATTCAGAAGTTCAGGAGCCAGAAGTTCAGAAGGTGGAAGAACCCTCCCCTTTATCCCCTCCCGCGGAGCGGAAGGATAACGAGAAGGTTTTTAAGTGGAAGCGGGCGGGTGCTTGTTATGACTTGATAGATCCGGATACTGAGGAATCGGTGCTTGCTGATTTTGAGGTTGAGAAGAAACCGAGGGGCAAGGATGGCGCTGAAGCGCTTGGTGCCGAGCTTGCTGAGAAGTTTGGGATTGCGACTAGCTTTTAGTGGTTAGTATTTAGTACAGAGTATTTAGTATTTAGCTGTTAGGACCTCCCCCGCCCTTCGGGCACCCCCTCCGAAGGGGGAAAGGATATGAGCCTTGCATTTATATGTGGGGCTTTTTTTTGTTTGGGGAGAATGTAGAAGGTGAGAATGTAGAATGTAGGAGGTAGAAGGTAGTAGTTTAGGAGGGAATGTTTTTTTGGGTGAGTATTGCATTTTGTAATTTTATTATACAAATTGCAATTAATCAAAGTGACGTTTGATGCTTACCAGTTACAGGGCAGTGACCCTGCCTGTGTGTGACCCACTTGTGACTGAATTCAATGTCGATAGGCGATGGTATGACCTACCGGATGCTCAAGAATTCAATAACAATTTTAAATACACAGGAAAATGAAACGATTATATATTCCTTTTTTACAGCTTTTAGCGCTGTTTTTGTTTGGTGTGGCTACGGCCGCTCAGAGTATGCCTGATTTTTACAGCTTAATGGCGAATGCCGTTGGCGAGGGCACAATGATTTACCTTGTGGGCGGTGGTACGCTCGGATCTTCTATGGCTATGGCGAGTTGGTTGGCAAAGATTGCCTCTGACCCGGAAACATTCCATAAGTGGAGCCAGATGGCTATTAAACAGGGTGAGCAAAAGACCGAGTTTACTGAGAGTGAAATTGGTATGAGCTGGGGTGATGATGGACCTCAAGAATCGCAACGTGTAGCTGCTGCACCTATTAAGTTCTCTAGTGACTTGAGCGCGGGTGGTAAGTATATGGATGTGGTTATTAAAAACCCATTGATTACCGGTACTTCTAATATCCTTAATACGGGTAGATATGAAGGACAAAAGCATGTTGGTGCTGAGGAAGAAATGAAGCGCCATACATACAGAGTACCTATTGACAAGTATAGCTTGGTTGTTGGTGAATCTGATGTAATTGAGGGTGAGCAATATACTGCTAACATGACCGCCGGTAAATTAATGAAGGGTTTTGTTGATAACCTTACGGATGCTGAAGCACAGCGTAAAGATACCGGATTATGGTTTGCAGCTTGCGCGGGTTATGATATCCATCACTTTATTAATGCCAGCAAGAGAGCCGGTGCCAGTAATGGCGCTGTGCCGATTGCTGATGTTGCGGGTGGTGTGCGTAAAGGACCTGAAGAGCATCCACGTTTGTATGTTTGGAGCGACGGTAAAATGAATAAGGTTACCTATAATGCTACCCAAAAGACGTATGAAAGCTCTATTACTACTGCTATTAGCGCGGTAAAAGCGGACGATAAGCCGACCTTATCTCTGTTGAGACAGATCAACCGCCAGTGCTTGAACAGTTCTATGATACCTTGCCTGATTAGGGATAACAAGGATAAGCTTAGAAAGATGTTTCTTGTGTATGTACCGGGTGGTGTGAAGGATCTGTTGGAAGATGATCAGGATTATAAAGACCTAATGAATGGCGCTTACCAAGGTGCATTTAAAGATAACCCATTATTACATGCGGATGATGTGGTTTATAAGAACCTGATCATACGTGACAGTATTAAGCTTGATGAAGCGGAAGAGGATTACTTTACCGTGAAAAATAGCTTTAATGCTATTGCTACCGCAAATACGGATACCACTGTAATGACTTACAATGTGGCTACCGTGAATGGAGTTGAAAAACTGAGTATTACCCCAGGGGTACGACAGTTTACGGCAGCTTCTGCAGCGGCTACAGCTTTTAGCGGCGTGGCTAATACACAGGTATTGAAACGTGTGTTTGTGTTTGGAGCGGGTGCTCTTGTACGTGCTACCGGTAAACATCAAGACCTTAAGTATAAGAAGGAAGATGATTACGGTAATGAGGCAGGTGTAAGTAAAACTTGCTTGTTTGGGCAGAGCCGCGTTCAAAAGTATAACATTGATGGTACGCTGGATTCGGTACCTCAAAGTTTTGAAGTATTTGTTCTTGGTGAACAGGTATAGTGACCTCGTGGTTGTGGTTACCTCTAAGCAGGTTGGGCGCTTATAATGTGCCCGGCCTGTTTTTTTAGGAGGTAGTAGTTAGTAGGTAGAATGTAGTAGTTAGTAGGTAGAATGTAGTAGTTAGAATGTAGAATGTAGAATGTAGGAGTTAGTTTTAGCCATGAGAATTAAGATTTAGGATTTTGTAGATGGATTATTCTTTAGATATAATGTTGCTGGACGCGGTTGAGGAGCTTGAGGAGCGTTTGGAGATTTTGTTTGAAGAAAATGAGATCAGTGGCCCGCTTTACCAACGCCGAAAGGCTTATAAGCATTTATTGAGAGCTGTTAATAAGGCTGACAGGCATCTATCTTCTTTTCGTAAAAAACTGAAAACGGTTTCTATTTTTGTGCCTGCCGGTTTACGGATATTACCTTTAAGATTGCATGATGTTTATGCTGCCGAACCGGTTGATTCTGTATTGGCTTCGACACTTGCGAGTGTGCACCCTTCCGGTATTGAGGCTTTTTTGTATAAGGAGCCTTGGCATAATGTGACCGGTATTAACGGGAAGATATATGTGTATTCTACCGCATTGTTTACAGAGAATAAAACGGAGGATATAACTCCGAATTGTTATAAGGAAACTACTCAAACAGGGTTTACCGCCCAAACCGCGGAGGAAACCTATTGGTTTGATGCGAGTAATTTTATTCTGCATTTGGGTAAGGCTGTGGCTTCGGATTCTTTTTTGGTTTTTGAGGCTAGTACTGTTCCGGGTGTGATCGATGTGAATGAGTATAACGTGGGTAAGCGTAGTGATGCTGAGACTACTGAGCTTGCTGATCATACTTTGGATACCCCGCTGATTATGGAGGAGTTGTTACTGAAAACTGCACTGGCGTATTTGTTACCTACGAAAATTCAACCGCCCTCCCCGCAGGATTTACTGAATGGTATGGAGGGCTTGGAGAATGGTAATGGTGCGGTGGTTTGGAATGTTTTGGATTAGAATGTAGGAGTTAGAATGTAGAATGTAGGAGGTAGAAGTTAGAAGGTAGGAGTTAGGAGTTAGAATGTAGGAGTTAGAAATTTGTGAGTAGAATTGGTGACATAGCTGGTAGGATTGGAGCTGTTGCGGAACGGCCTTCTAAGGTTATGGAGTTTGGTTTGGGGGATGCGAATCCTGAAGGCCAGCGTACAATTCGGCTTTGGAAGGATTTGGAGAATGTACGCTATAAGGGTGATGGAATACGACAGGATATTCAAGTACGTGGCGGTACTACCGGAATTCTTGGATCTAAGGCGCAGGGTGATATTATTACATTAGCGGCGTTTAGCAGTAGTTATGAGGGGGTTACTTATAATTACATGATCCGCCATACTGATACCCGCTTGTATTTAGATAATTTAACAACCCTGACTACCACTACTTATGGTGTTGATGTTGCTTTTAAGAATGATACTAAGTTGCAACATGTGGTTATTGGACGTTTTTTGTATTTGTTTGATACCGGAGCAGGGCAAGCCTGGTATATTGACCTGAAGACGAAGGATATTTTTGAGTGGTATAGTGCTTCCGCTAAACCCCTTTATGATGTGGATTTTATTACAGATAATGATTTTACGGATAAGAATATTTGGGGTTTTGGAGAGAATAAAAGTGTACTGGTGTATTTATCGGATTTTAGTTGGGGTACTTTTATTTTTGCAAGCTCTGACACGTTAGCGAAAGGGATCTATAAATATGAGTATGGCGGCCAAAAGTATTTAACTATTGGCGGTGTTGAGTATAAAAATGATCAGATATTAATCTTAGAGAGTGAACTCCCCTATACTATAGATGGCACCGGTGACGATCCTGTTTTGTCCACCCCTTCCCCATTAACCCCATTGGTGAATGGAGTAATTAATTTTCAGCCACAGATCGCAAAAATTACCACCTTAGATACCGATGGTAAATTAAAGTTTAAAAGCCCATGGCCACCCATGAGCAGTGATGTGAATATTGACTATTATTATAGTGTAGTGCCTTCGGGTGTTGATATAAATGCTTTTCTTGAGAGCAGCGGTAAGTATTCGGTTGGAACGGCAGATATTACCGTGAATTCTGATTTTAACGAGCCAACCTTATATCGTGCTTATTGTGTGGTTTATGAGCTTAACGATGGCAGTTTTACCCACCCAAGCGTACCTATTGAGATCAGCACCCCTGCTTCCAGTATTTTTGAAGATGTTGGCGTTGATCCGACTCAAGATCTGAGAACCTACAGAAAGGGAGTTCAGTTACGGCATATATATAATACTGCACCTAATAACCTTGTGCCGGATAATGCTGTTAAGGGGTATTTGTTTAGTACCCGCTGGCAATTGAAAAGTAATGATTGTTATGGCACCCGGCCTGATTACCCTAATGGGAGCTTTTATTTTGCTCGGGATTTTTCTGTTACGGATTTTACTATTGATGATTATACCCCTGATGAGGAATTGATCGATCATATTTCTGCTTTTGTACCGCATACCGCCGGACGACCAACAATATTACCGGCTAGTAGTATTAAACCCCATCATGTTAGTGGCGTGAAGGGTAGTATTTTGTTTGGTGGTTATGAACTGAATAAACCTGTCCCTGATCCTAATGTAAACTACAGGATTGAAACTTCGGGCACCGTAGATGCGGATAAGCATTTAAGTATTGTGTATGAGTACAGCGACAATACTTTTAGTGATACTGATTATGAGCTAGAGTTGAAAACAACTGAAAATATTTATAAGCAAAAGGCTTTGAGTAGTTTGGTGTTGGCTGTGTATCTGTATCTAAAGGATACTTCTTCGGGTACTGATTATTATCTGATTAAGAAAGTTACCCCGAAGGACCCGGAGTTTTTCGGGAAGGAAATTGTTATTTCTACTGATCCCGCTGATTATACATTGGATGCTTTACCGGATACTAATACGGACGAAGAGGTACTGGATCTTGCTAATTATATTGCTTTGGCGACGCCCGGGCAGATGATAGATATTACTTCCCAAAAGCCTATTAGTAATGTTGAGCGTATTGAGCGGCTTTTTGCTGACATGATCGATAACCAGCGTGGCGACCGATTACGATACCTTATCTATTTATTGACTAATAAGGAGCCTGTTATTGTTTATTTGGGCGCTGACTTGAGTTCCGGAGCGTTTGATGTGAATGAGGAGCCGGTTGCGGAGAGCTTGCCTTTATTAGCTCCGTTCTCTTGTGCTTTATGGGGAGATCGCGTGGTGTTTCAAAGCCATGACGGTTTGTATGTATGGCGGGGCAAGGATGTTGAACGTATTATTGATAATACAAGATATTCGTTTTTTGATTCTCCTTTTAAGGATGCTGCTTACCATGCCCGTGAACATGAACTGTGGTTGCTTGGCGCTAATAACCAAGTGTTGGTTCTGAGTGATTCTCTTTCTACCAGCCGTGAGGAGGGTTTACTGAGCTACCTTATGAAGTATGATGCTGCTGATATGTGGAGTTTTAATTCGATATCGCATTTGGGTAACCAGTTGTATGGGGGTTTTGATCACCGTATTGCTACACTGGATATTTCCGGCACTTATAATGATGATGATGTTTGTGATGCTACCGCGGAGGTTTCCGGATTGCTTACTACGGATTACCTGAGCTCTACGGCTGTTCAATTGTATATGGAGGTTATTGAACTTATTGGCGAGGGCGTGGATGTTACTGTTTACCTGGATCTTCAGGATTCGCGTTTTGACGATGGTGGTGCATGGAGTGCGGCTTTTACCGCCGACATGACTACTGATGAGGTTACTTTGAGTATGAAGGGTTTGTTTGTGGAGTTGTACCGCCGTGGTTTGCAACCAAGGATCAGACTTAAGGTTGTGCCGAATACGGGTAACAGACTTAGTGCCGCACGGTTGTTTTACAGACCGATTGAGCATGAGGGGGCGAGTAGGTTTTAGTAGGTAGAAGGTAGGAGTTGAGAATGTAGGAGTTAGAAGTTAGAAGTTAGTAGTTAGGTGTTAGTTTTAAGATTAATAATTGGTGATTGTTATGGGAGTTAGATTTTTAGGTATTGGACGGGAAGCGGCTCGTAGTAAGGCGCGGAAGAAGAAGTTTGGCGCTGAGCGTGAGAATGCTATGACTGCCCTTAACGAAATTATGGGTAGCCTTAAGGGCGGCGTGGATGATGCGCGTAACCGTGCTCAACTTTCTGCTACGGATCTGTATGGTGAAAGTATTACTCGTAATACTGACAACATTCGCGCGAATGCGAATAATACTAAGAGTGCGCTGGCCCGCGGGGCGGCTGCTACGGGTGGCGATGTTACGGGATCGCGTGGGGTTGCTTTTGATCGTGTGGACCAAAACGCGAATGAGGGTATTGGTAAGATAGAACGGTTTTATGAGGACCGCGCAAAAACGGATAATGAACAGAGCCGTTCGCGTGGTGACCGCTTGATGAATGTGTTGCTGGGTGCTAATAGTAACTTGCTTAATTTTGCTAACGCTAATTATCAGAATGAGATTAGCCGTGACTTGCAGCGTAAACAAGCTAATAAACAGCTTGGGATGGATTTTATAACTGCGGGTATAAAAGCAGCAACAACGGCGGCAACTGGTGGTGCGGGGGCTGCGGCGGGATAGGTGTTAGGGTGTTAGGGTGTTAGGGATTCAGAATGTAGGAGTTAGAAGTTAGAAGGTAGTAGTTAGGAGTTAGGAGTTTAGAATTTAGGAGTTAGGAGTTTAGAATTTAGGAGTTATAATTATGAGTTTAATTACGAGTGAAAATATTGATGAGCTGATTAACTCGGTTCCGGGGTTGCGGCAACAGCTTGTGGCTGAACAGATGGAGCCGGATCCTGACCCTATCCCACAGTTGAGTGATCAACTTCTTAATTTTGTGGATGAACGATTTCCGGTAAATAACCTGAATGACTCTGAAATGGAGGAATTGAGCGGTTATTTAAACAGGGATAACCGATTGGCACCGATCGAAGATGCAGCTCCTTATAGCTTGGGTAGTGCCCGTATTGCAGGGAACCCTTATTCTTTGGATACCCGAGGCGCAGCTACCAGCGTGAGAAATGCGATCACTGGTATTGTGAATAAAGTAAGGGAGAAACGTAGAGGCGGATATAGTGACAGAAGAAATGTATTGGCTGATAAGAAGATAACAGCGGATACGAATGCTGCTAAGAAACAAGCTTTTTATGAGGAGCATTACCCTGATCTACTTAAGAAGGATGCAGATCTGGCGAATGATGCAGCGGATAGAACAACGACGGCGGAGCGCTATGCTGCTGACCGAACGAGCCGTGAGAATATTGCGAAGTGGAATAATGATGCTGATATAAAACTGGAGAATTTACGTGGCGAGAACCAACGTAAGTTGCAGGAATTAAGGAATGAATCACCTACGGGCGGTGGTGGGCCGAGTGTACAGTTGATGCGGGATTATGTGCAATCGGCTAATGCGGAAATTCCACTTGTAGAGAAGAAGCTGGATTACTTGTATGATCTAAAAAGTAATGTGGCTTTACGTAGCCAATGGGAAAATAATGCCCCTGAGAAACCGAACGGCGGCTCTTATACTTTGGATGAATATATCAATGAAACGCAGAATTATTATCAGAAATTGAATAGAGATAAGGCCGATATGATTATTAGAATCGGAAATGTGAGTGATCCGGGTGCGGGGAATACGGGTAAATATGACGATTTGTAGAGTGACAAAGTGTTAGAGTGTTAGAGTGTTAGAGTAGTTAGTAGTTAGTAGTTAGTAGTTAGACATAAGATTTAAGATAAAAGATGTAGTAGTTAGAATGTAGAATTATGGAATTTGCTAAAACGATAGATACCGCCCCTCCCGGCACCACTGACCCTCCTAAAAAAAGGAAGTTGTATGATGCTTTGCATAGGGATGGTGTTTATACTAAATCGTTTGAGGAGTTTGAGAGCCAATTTTCAACGCCTGAAAAAATCGGATCTCTTTATTCTGCATTGAGCCGTGACGGACTTGTTACTGTTGATGATTCTACGTTTAGGAGTAGGTATTTTGAGGATGGAGGAGGCGAGAATGTAGGAGAAAAGAATGTAGGAGATAGAAGTTTAGAAGGTAGGAGTTTAGGAGGACCCTCCCCTTTGTCCCCCCCCGCAGAGGGGAAGGATGGTGATATGAGTATTGCCGGGAAGTTTAGTAAGGGTTTGGATGCTTTGAAGGCTGCCGGAGGTGAGAGTAATCAGGGACGGGTTATGGAGGCGGCCAATCGTTTTAGTGAGGGTTTTGTACGCCCGTTGAGCGTGGATATTCTTCGTAGTTTTGCGGTTGGCGGTACTAAGGTTAGTAATGCACTTGGATTGACGGATGAGATGGCTGTGGAGAATTCTCCGGTGTATAGATTTGCGGAGGATCTGAGTAAAGATATTGATGTGCTGTTTCCACAGAATAAGAAGTACCAGGATGAGTTTTTGGCACGAAAGTTCCCGGAAGGACTTGGAAGCGCGGCTAGTTTTGGCGTTGGTGGTGTTGCAAGTAAGGCTGTTAAAGTTCCGGCAATAGCGAGTAGTACTATTTTTGGTAGTAGCACTATTGCGGCTAATGAGTTTGTTAATGCTAAGGACGCTGGCGCTTCGGATGATGAGGCTTTTAATGTGTTTCTGCTAAATTTGCCGCTTGGAGCGACGGAGGCTATACCACTGGGTAAAATGATGCGCAGACTGGATAAGGTTAGCGGTGGTAAGTTTACAGGGATATTGAGCCGAAAGCTGACTAATAAGTATGCGAAGATGGGCGCTGAAGCGCTTGCGGGTGGTGTTGAGGAGGCTTTCCAGGAGACTATTTTACAGCAACTTCCTAGTAATATTGTTGCCGGACAAACGTATGATGAGACTAAGAATTTGTTTGAGGGTTTAGTTGAGGGCGGTACTACCGGGTTTGCTGTTGGTTTGACTTTGAATGCGCTTGGTTTGGGGGTAGCTAATATGCGGGCTAATTCTGATCTACAGCTTTCCCCGGAGCAGGAAGCGGAGTTGCAAAAGATTCAGGATTTTTTGGATGAGAAGGGTGAGGAATTAAGAATTAAGAATGAAGAATTAAGAATTCAAAATGCAAAGCGCGGATATATTGAGGGCGAGGTTGTGCCGGAGATTGGGTTTTCGTTTGATCCGGAGGCGGATGTTGAGACGCAGAAGGCGCAGTTGAATGCGGAGAGGAATAGGCTGCTTGATTTGAAACGTAAGCTTTTTAAGGATTATCAGATCGCTCAAAAAAATAAAAGCCCTTTTGATCCTACCAGGTATAAGCCCGGAGATTTTTTCAAAGATATTAACCAAGCGCTTGATGATATTACGAGGATTGAATCTGAGTTGGGGAGTTTAGGAGTTGAGAATGTAGGAATTGAGAATGTAGAAGGTGAGGATGTAGGAGTTCAGAATTCAACAGCCAACATTGAACAGCCAACAGCCAATGAACAAGTTGAGAAGGAAGATGGAATATCGAATATTGAACAAGGAATAAGGAATGATGAGGAAGTTGGTGGTGAGAATGTAGAAGGTAGTAGTTCAGGAGTTCAGGAGGGAGATTCTAGTATTGAGGAGTTAGATGTTAGTAATGAGGTGGTTGAGCCGGAGCTGCAGAGTACGCAGTTTAATATACCTGATGGTGATAAACAGCCTATTTTGGATTTTGTTGATAGTATCCCTGAATCTGAACTTTATACTGAGGAAGGTAAAGATCAGTATGGAAAGGAAACCGAACCTCATGTTACTGCTCTTTATGGTTTAACGGAAGATGTTACCCCGGAACAAGTGCAAGAACTTACTGCTGAGTTTGAAGATATAGAATTAGAGTTGGGTTCTACGTCTATATTTGAAAATGAGAATTATGATGTTCTTAAGGTTGATGTTGAAGGTGCGGATCTGCGAAAGTTGAATAAAGCACTTTCGAAACTCCCCAATGAGAATACGTTCCCTGATTATAAACCGCACATGACTATTGCGTATTTGAAGCCGGGGGAAGGTAAAAAGTATGTGGGTGATGATCGGTTTAAAGGTCAAAAGATAACAGCCAGTGAATTGTTGTTTAGTGATGTTGACCGTAATAAAAAGGCTATACCGCTGGGTAAAGTGGGTTCTAGTAGTGAGAATGTAGAAGGCAGGAGTGAGAATGTAGGAGTTCAGGAGGCAAGTGACCTCCCCCGCCCTGCGGGCACCCCCTCCGAAGGGGGAAAGGAACCCTCCCCTTTGTCCCCACCTGTGGAGGGGAAGGATTTGGTTGATAATGATTTACTGGGTGAGGTTTCGGATAACTTCCGGAAGCTGCCGATTTCGGAGATCAAGACGGATGTGGATCGGTTTCAGAATAGGGACAGGGCTTTTAGTGAGGAAACGGCATCTAGTATTGTTGAGGATGTGAATGCGGGGGTTTTGAATCCGGATAACATCCCTCCTATCTTGGTTTGGGAGGATCCTACGAATGGCGAGACGTATGTTGTTGGTGGACATAGTAGAATTGAGGCTTTTAAGCGTTTGAAGTTGCCTTCTATTCCTACTCAAGTATTGAAGGGTATTTCTGAAGAACAGGCTATTGAGCGTGGCCGTACTGATAATGCCTTGGGTACGCAAGAGACGATTACGGAGCAGGCTAATTTGTTGCGGGATGATGTTTTGGCGCTTAGAAAGCAGAATGTAGGGGGTGAGAATGTAGAAGGTAGGAGTTCAGAAGTACCCTCCCCTCAATCCCCACCCGTGGAGGGGAAGGATTTGGTTTCAAAGGCTAGTATTGAGCGGAAGGCGAAGCGGTTGTTTAAGAAGAATTATCGGGATGTGATGGCGTTGGCGGCTTTGAACCCGTCCGGGAAGGCTATACAGACGGTGCAGGCTTTGGAGAAGAATCAGAGTGATGATAAAACTCGCGTTCAAACGTATGCTAAGTATATTGGTGAGGCACGATTGAAGCACCAGGGTTTAACGGATAGCCATGAAACTGAGTTGTTTGATTATTTAGTGAAGCACGATAATTCTAAGACTAAGAACCAAAAGAGTTTTATTGCTTTTGTGGACGATCTGGTTGGTCGGAATTCTTTTATGGGTGATTTTGATGCTTCAAAGCCTTTGAATGCGAAGGAGGCGAAGCCGAAAACGCCGGAGGAAATTGCGCATGAGGCTATTACTAAGGAGCTTGATAAGGAGGTTAAGGATGCCCGTACTAATTTACAGAAGCGTATTAAGGAGATTGAACAGCGAAGATTAGCCGGCGAGACGATTAATGAGGATGCTGCTGAGAAGAGTATTAAGCGGTTTCAGGATCATTTGAAGGTTGCTGAACGCCGGTTACTGGAGCATAAGTTGAAGCAGGGTGAGGTTGAACAAACGAAGCGTAGCCAGGGTAGTTTTTTCGGGGATAGGATGCCGAGGAAGCAGAATGTAGTAGTTAGGAGTTTAGGAGTTCAGAATTCAGAAGAACCCTCCCCTTTGTCCCCTCCCGTGGAGGGGAAGGTGCAGAGTGAGGGTTTTGGTGGTGAGTTTGAGGGTGGTTCGAATCCGTTGAATGCGGAGCGGAAGTTAGCGGAGGCTAAGCAGATCGAAATTGTGGATGAGTATGGCCGCCAACGTGAGATCACATTGGGTGAATTGGAGAATATTACCGGGCTTGAATTGCCGGAGCTGGTTACATTGGTTCGTGAACTTACGGGCGGTACCCCTTCGATTAGTACTCGTTTTACGAGTACGCGTGGTGTTTTTTACCCGGTTGGTGATGGTAAAATTGCCCTGAAGGCTTCTATTTTTAAGGATACTAAGCTTGCCTCACAAGTGTTGGCGCATGAGATCGGACATTTGATCGATTACTTACCTGAACAAACAATGAGCCGGGGTAATATTCTTGGTCGTTTATTGACGTTGCGTAAGTATTTAAAGACTACCGCGGAGGGTAGCCAAAGCCGTGGCGAAGCACTGACTACTAAGGACCGCGCGAAATTGAGACGTATGGCTGAGAAATCGGTGATCGATGAATCGGGTATTACGCTTCAGGAGTATATTAATGATAAGGATTTGAAGGCTAGCTTAAGTGATGGTATTAAGGAGCGTTATCAGGAGTATGTGCAGCGAGAGATTGATAACCGTGGTTTACTGGATAATAAAGCGTTGTTTAATGAATTGTATGCCCACTCGAAAGCGTGGCGGCCGTTTGAGGAATCTGAGGTTGACGAGGATTTCTTGATGTACCGACGTAGTAGTGCGGAGTTGTATGCGGATGCTTTGAGTGCATTACTGGTTAGCCCCGGTACATTGCAAAAGAATGCCCCTACTTTTTATACTGAGTTTTTTGAGCAACTTGATAATAAGCCGGAGGTTAAAACGCAGTTTATTGAGCTTCAGGCTTTGCTTACCGGTGGCCGTGAGCGAGTGTTGCGACTTCGAAATGAGACTATTAACCAAGCTTATTATAAAGCGGAGGATTTGAACCGTGCTTTGATTGAGGAGCGTGAGAATGCGAAGCAGAGTTTTGTGGATTCTTTTAAGCAGAGTATTGTTAATAAGTACCACCCTATTATTAAGAAGGTTAATGAGGCTAAGTTAGCCGGTGAAACGATCAGGGCTGAAGAAGATCCTACGTATTTATTGGAGGAACTGGATTATAAGGATAATGTGACTTCAGCTTATTTGTATGATGTTGGTGAACAGGTGGCTAAACCGATCGAAGATGCGGGAATGACTACGTTGGAGTTGCATAAGTTTTTGCTGTTTAATAGGATTGTGAATGAGGGAAGAAGTGACAAAGGATCAGAGTTACAGAGTGACAGAGTAGAGAATGTAGAAGGTAGGAGTTCAGGAGTTCAGGATTCAGAAGGTGAGAATGTAGAAGGTAGGAGTTTAGGGGTTGAGGAGTTTTTGAGGGCGAGTGATGAGGCTTTGGACGCTGAGAAGAAGAAGTACGGACGGGCGTATATGGCGAATCCTGGCGGATTGACTTCGGAGGCTTCGCAGGAGTTGCTGGATAATATGCGGATGGAGCTGGGTAGCGAACAGTTTGAATTATTGGAGCAGGCTGCCCGACGGTTCCAGGAGTTGAATTTTGAGTTTGTGGAGCAAGCTGTAGAGGTTGGTGTTTATAGCCGGGAGATCTTTGAGAAGATTATTGAGCCTAATAAGTATAATTATGCAACTTTTAGAGTGCTGGATTATATACAGTATCCGGATTATGTGACTTCGGCTATTCAGGAGAGTTCGGGAACCCTGAAGGATGTGGGATCGACGTTTGATGCTACGCTGTTAAAGACGGTGGCTCTAATACAGACGAACGCTATTAACCGCGCGAAGCGTGGAGTGCGGGATACCTGGGCTAATCATTTTAGTGATGAGATAAGTAAGGCTAAATACTTGGGTGATGGCAAGTTTGCTAAGGAACCGGGTTTGGAACACTTGTTTGTATTGGAGAATGGACAACGGGTTGCTTACAATATTGATCCTTATATAGCGAAAGTGTTTGATTATACGAACCCTAAGATGCTGAATTGGTTTGTTAAATTGGTGCGGGCTTCGAATGAGAGTGTTTACCGCCCTTTGTTTATTACTTATAACCCGGCTTTTGTGTTTTGGCGTAATCCTATTCGTGATTTTAAGCGTTTGTATCGCAACCTTCCGGAGGGTTCTTTGGCACGTGTATTGAAGGGATATATTGATAATTGGCAAACGGCGAAGGCTTATAGTAAGGGCGAGATCAGTAATCCTAAGATACGCAAGTTGATCGATGATTTTGCTATTACCCCTCCGGGTGAAGGTTTGGTTTTTAAGGACCGAGGCGATGCGCTGGGTAGACAAATGGAGCGTTTTCATTTAATTGATGGACAAAAGAATTGGGCTCAAAAGCAACTAGAGAAGAATAAAGCGGTACAGGCTATCCCGAAGTTATTGGCTAATATCCGCCAGAAAGGTAGTATGCTTGAAATACTGCCTAAGTTAGTGGCTAGTGATGTTTTGGAAGCTGAAGGTGTTTCTAAAGAGCAACGTAGTTATAGGATACGAAATCATTTTGGTACGCCGAATTTTAAAGCAGGTGGTGCTGATAAGAATTTCACGAACAGCATTTATATGTTCAGTAACATTATGGTGCAGGGATATAAAGCGGATATTGAAGTGGCGACCTCTCCAAGTACGCGTGGTGCTTTTTGGTTGCGATTTGCGATGTTGGATCTACTGCCAAAGTTATTGGTTCGCGGTGCATTGCTTGGGTGGATGGGCAAGGAATTACAGGAGTTTTATGACCGTGTTACGGAGTATGATAAAACGAATTATACGGTTATCCCTTTGGGGTGGAAAGGTGAAGGCACTAATAAAGAGGCTGTATATTTGCGTGTTCCCCAGGATGAGAGCGCTCGCTTGATGAGTTCTGTGATTTGGAAGCTTACCGGTGTACTAGCTGAGGATAACCGTTCTGATTGGAATGGGGTGTTTGACCTTGGAGCTGATGAATTGCCAGGACCGGCTCCGGCGTTGGTTACTTTATCGAAATGGGGGCAGTATCTGAGCGGTAGTAATCCTAAGGATGATTGGCGCGACAGACCGATATTACCTACTCGTATGCATAAAGCGCGGAAGGAGAATCCTGTTCCGGCTTTGAAGAAGATGGTGCAGTGGTCGGTGAACCAGACGGGTGTTACCAGCTTGGTTACTTATAATGAACATGCTGAGAGTTGGGATGAAGTGATACTGCAGACTACGCCGATCCTGAATAGAATGATCAAAAGTACTAATTACGGACTGAAGGAGAAACAGAGCGAAGAACAGAATTTGGAGGATGCTAAAACGAATGCCCGGAGATTGGAGTATGGGGATGATGTTTTGCGCATGATCAGCTCTACCTACTATTTACGTAAACTTGGCGATGCCCGTACTACGGACCAAGAGATTGAGTATGAGTATTATAATAATTTTTACCAACAGGTGTACCGTCCTTATGATGAACTGATTCAGCAGTATATGGAAATGGGTGATGATGAGGCTGCTAAGGATGCTATTTCTAGCATGAAGGAGTTTGCCGATGAGTATAAAACCATGATTGAGGAGGCTAATTAATTATGTGGCTATATATTTGCTTACAGTTGATTTTGCATGTGTGTAATGTTGTGATCATTCTTACGTATGCTTCTTTTGCCTGGCAGACTTGGCGGGCATATCGCGTGAGTGAAAAAGCTGAAACACAACGGGTGTTTTTTTATCTGAGTATAGTTTTTCTACTGTGTGCTTTTACCGGATATTTTATGCATATAGCTCGTTGGATCTTTAATTTTGAGTTGTTTTTTGAGGCGTTGGAGCATAAGAGCCTCTTTAGCTTATTTCTTAATACAGGTGCCCATATCGGATTGGCAATTGCGTCTACTTTACTGGTTAAGAGTACTGCTCTTTCTAAGCTGATCAATAGTGTTAATGATATTAAGGAACGAAATTATCAACGGTTTAAGGAGCTGCATGATGAATGAGAATTTAGTGGCTTGGGTGAGTTTGTTGATTGCGATAGGGACAGCGCTGGGTGGTGGCTTGGTTTGGCTCTTTAATTTTTTTAGGCAAAACAGTAAGGACATCGCGGAACATACTACAGCGGAGGCGAATTTACAGGATAAAGTATTTAAACAAGCATCGGAGATGATGGCCCGACTGGAGAGTGAACGTGGTAATGTACAGAAGGAACTTGACCGAATTAAGACTGAGTTGATCAAGGTTATTGATCGGCATAAATCGGAGAAGAAGGAGCTTGAGGAGCGGTATAAGAAGGAGATGCTACGTATCGAGGAGCGACATAAGAGCGAATCGGAGGAACTTCTGGAACAGGTTCGTCAACTGGAGGATGATAACAAGGCTCTGGAGAATAGAAATGACTTGTTTTTGCGGTTATTGGAGCAGCATGGAATTGCGGTGCCGGAGTAGGTTTTAGTAGGTAGAATGTAGGAGGTAGAATGTAGGAGGTAGAATGTAGGAGGTAGAATTTAGGAGTTAGTGAACCAACAACGAATAAACCATTTAGTTATGAAGAGAATTTTTAGTTTTTTGAGGACATGGAATGAGTTGCTTACTGTACCGATTGCGTTTTTGCTGTGGTATTTGAGCCCTTATTTATTGTATATAATCGACCCTACATCTACTATGTTTGATGCGGGTATCTTCCAGGTGGTGCTCTACTCCGTGATTGGTACGTTGATTTTTAGCGGGGTGAACTGGCTTATTATTAAGCTGAGTTTTCCTGATATATACAATTACATTGATAATAAATTTGAGGGGGAATTATGTGCAATTTCAGCAAAGGAACGGGTTTGGTTTACCTTGTTTTTCTACTTTTCGCATATAGCTGTGATGGTGGCTCTGGCGCTTACCGTGCCAACGAGTTGAGTGAGGGTAGTATTGAGAATGTAGAAGTTAGAAGTGAGGAGTTAGTAGTTAGTAGTGAGGGCACAAGCGGGACGCTTGCGCCAGTGGAGACGCTTGCGCTAGAACGGGAGGGGAAGGATGCCGTAGTTTCGACTTTTGTGGGTGAGATCGGGGTTAAGGAGGGTGCTTTGGATAATACGGGTGAGCGTATTGAGGAATATCTTGCTGTTACGGGATTGGGTGCCGGTTATGCCTGGTGTGCGGCGTTTGTGAGTTGGGGATTTGCGGAGCATTCGATTGCAGCTCCTAAAAGTGCTTGGAGCCCTGATTGGTTCCCGGATAGTGCCGTGGTTTATACCAGAGGTGTACAGGATTCTTTTGTTGGCGGACCAGCGGATGTTATTGGGGTTTGGTTTTCGTCTAAGAATAGGATTGCTCATGTGGGCGTGATCGAGGATGTTTCGGATAGTTATGTTATGACTATTGAAGGGAATACGAATGATGCGGGTGGCCGTGAGGGCGATAGAGTGATGCGTAAGAAGCGTTTTAAACGGCAGATCTATTCGGTGAGCTCTTGGTTTGGGGATAGATTTTAGAAGGTAGAATTTAGGAGTTAGAATGTAGAAGGTAGAATTTAGGAGTTAGAATGTAGAAGGTAGAATGTAGGAGTTAGTTTTTAGTTAGAACAACCAACAACGAATAAACCATTTGAATTATGATTGAATTGAATTTTAAGAGTGCTGCTTTTGTGGCGGCTTTGCTTGTAGTTACTACTTTTTTTGTTACCAGATCGGTGACGGACAGGCCTGTTATTTACGCTCCTGATACGAAGCAGGTGCAGATCGATAGCCTGACAGTAGCAAAGGATAATGTTATCCGGAGTAAATCGGCGATCATTGATAGCTTGGAATCTGTGACTTTGGGTTTTAAGGATGAACTGGATAAGAAGAATGAAGTAATTGCCGGATATTCTTCTATAGTGGGGGACTTGAATCTTGCGGTGGATAGTTTGCGGGGGGAGGCGATATCATTAAAAGAGGTTATGGAGTTACAGAGTTACAGAGTGCAGAGTGAAGAGTATGTAGAAGGTGAGGATATAGGAGTTCAGGATTCAGAAGTTCAGAATTCAGGAGGACCCTCCCCTTTGTCCCCTCCCGCGGAGGGGAAGGATATCGCATCTGATTTCGCGAATGAAGATGGTACTTTTAAAGTGCCTAAAAATGAAGTTAGTAGGGATACTGTCCTGCGGAGTGCGGCTTATTTTGGTGATTTTCTGTTGAAAAGTAGCGCGGTGGTTACTTTTGACGGATCTGACCTTTCTTTGCATCCTCCGGATATTTCACAGCTTCGCCAACCTTCGATTGATGTGGCCGTGCTTTTGAATGAACGAACGAACGGAGTTCGGACTGTTGTGACTTCGAAGGATTTTAGGAATCTGAGGATCGAAACTTTTACGGAGATACAACCGAAGCGGAAAAGGTTTCCGTGGTTTTTGATTGGCGTTGGTGCCGGTGTTGTTGGGTGGGAGATTTTGAGGTAGATGTGAGAATGTAGGAGTTAGTAGTTAGTAGTTAGTAGTTAGAATGTAGGAGTTGAGAATGTAGGAGTTAGTAGTTAGAATTTAGTAGTTAGTATTTAGTGTTTAGTTGTGGGTTTGGATTTTGTGGGGTGGTTGGGTAGATTTGGGAATGCGTTTTTTATTGGTGGGTTTTATTTTATGGATTGGTTGTTCCGGGCAGCGGACTGTGGTTGATGCCGGATCTGCAGCATCGCACATGGATTTTGCGGATATTGATCGGGCGGATGTTTGGACGGGTATTACCTGGGGCTCTTCGTATAAGGATGTTTTGAATGCTGTGTATGCTTTGGATCTTGATGTGTTGAAGCAAACGGATAATGAAAGCCTTATCGTTTTTGCCCAGCTTGCCGGGGAGAGCTTGGTTGCTTTGCGGTTTAGGGATTCGAAGCTTTATGAAAGTGATGCTTCGTTTGTTCTTCTGGATGATGACGAGCGTACCAATTTTGTGACGAGCGCATTGTTTAAATCGCTTAATACTTCGATTAGTTCTGCTCTTGGATCGGGTTCGTTTTATGGCGAGGCTCCGGGGAAGCGGTGGATTACGGATTCGGGGTTGAGCGTGGTTTTAACGGAGCGTGAGGAAGTGGTTAGGGTTTTGGTTAGTGTTGAAGGAAGGAATGTAGGAGTTGAGAAGGTAGGAGTTAGAATGTAGGAGTTAGATGATAGTACATAGTAGTTAGTACAGAGTTGCAAAGTGTTAGGGTGTTATGGTGCGAGTTATTAGTTTTGAGTGCTGAGTGTTTAGTTCCTAGTTTGTTCATTTTATTCTGAATATTTAGGAATATGCGTATTGAGCATATACTACGTTATTTACAATTTAATTTTTCATTAACCGCATCTACTCTACTTCCATTACTCGATAAATCAGCTTCGTAAGGCAATCTTATACAAAGCAAGGCATACTGTCCATCGTCATTATCGTAGCGCCGCCATTCACCAGTTTCAATCAAGTGTTTTCCTATTTCGTAAATTTCATCCTTTGTAAAAGTGTTGTCAAAGCTCATAATAAATCCTAAAATTAAACTGTTCCCTTCGGTAAATAACAAGCGCTATATACCACAAGCGGATAAATAGCTTTATTCGTTCATATCTCTTCTCCTATCTCTTTAAGGTAGTGTTGGAAGCAGGCTTCTTGGGCTTCGGGTAGGGTTTTATGATAACCGGTGAAGCTACCATGCCAAGACCCTTTAATCTCTTCGTTAACTAAATACTCCACTCCAGTTGGAGACACCCAATGGAAACGATTAAGTTCATCTTGATCCCAATCTTCCGGTTCAGGCTTTTGAATTGTTACTTGTATTGGTTTCATGCGCCTTCTTCTGTGTTTAGGTTATTTACAACATCTATTGCATTAGTCAGAGTATTATAATGCGTTTGAGAATCTCCATTAACATCATTGCACTTGTATAAGGCATACTCTAAAGCCTCAATCAAATATTTTTTTCGTTCTTGTTCCATCTCTCTACTTGTTAGGGGTTAAAAAAGCTATCTTATTTGAAATATATTCATGGAAATCACAAGGCTTAAAAGAGATATAATTTGTTTCTTCACACCCTCTATTTAAAGTTGAATGTTCAACTTTTTCTAAATTTATTACACCACAATTAATGCCATGAACTATGTTTGTTTTATATTCTCTAGCAAGTATAAAAGAGTGTTTTTCACATGCTTTTAATAGCTGATTTACTGTTAACGTTCTCACTCCACTACCCCCACGCCTTCTTTAGAGCCTGTCCATATTCCTATGGAGAGTAGGTAGAACATATCTAATGCGCTTAATCGGTTTAATTTTATATTTATGTTAAGCCACATTGTCCTATCTGTTAATGAAACAATCCTGAGTTCGGTTTCCGCTTCTTCTTGTATTGATGGTATTTTACATGACTCTTCAAAAGTCAAGCTATCAATGCTTCGGGTTATCAGGGTGCATTTGTTCACAGTAAACCATTCTATACCGTCTTGACTTACCATAGAGTTTTCAGAATAGCACATACATAAATCCCGTTCATGTTCACCTGATTTAAACCTAAACTTCCCACTCCCTGCAATAGCTCCAAGAATTACGGGGTTCTCATGCCAAACTGTTTCTGCTAGGTTATTCATTGGATGCCTCTATTAAAATTTAAAACCATGCTTTTCAGCTATCTGCTGTATTTTATCAATCATTTTTCTATCCTCTTTATCACTCTCTAAGTATGTTTCAGAAATGTTATGTGTATCTATATACTTTCTTAGGTAATAAAGTAATATTTGAATATCACTCATCGCTCTCTGCTTTAGGGGTTGATCTTGTCATTGGGTCTATCCATCCACATTCTTTACAGGCTATACTTTCTTCGATTTTTGTATTGCAATGGACACAATAGTTTCCAATAATTGATAATCTTACTACTTCCATCACATCTCCTTAGTTGGTTGGGTTAAATATGCGTTTATAATTCCTCTAATCTTACCTAGTTTTGGTAAACTTTCATCATTTAGGTATTCATCTAGCATTAATTCGTAAACAATGCTATCTATTTCTAAAATAGACTTCTTATGCTCCTCTCCCTCCTCCTCACGTACTGCTTGCTCAAAGGTGTTTAACTTTTCAGGAGTCTCAAAATGATAGCCATTTTGTTTTTCTCCGTTATCTCTTACTAGGGAATATTCAGCCTTTTCCTTTAATTCTTCTACCTTAGTCATTAGTGTTATGGTGTTTGGGTGTTATGGTGTTTGGGTGTTATGGTGTTTGGGTGTTAGGGTGTTTGGGTGTTAGGGTGTTTGGGTGTTATGGTGTAGCCGGGGATGATGCTGTTGCGCTGGGCGATGATCTTTCCGGATTCTGTTAGGGTGTATTTGTTGATGATGCCGGGCTCTCCTTTTTTGAGTTCTACCGTGGCTTGGGTGGTGTCTACTATCCTCTGGTATTTGAGCTCCCCGACGGCTTCTAAAAAATGATGTACCGGAATACCTATTATTTCTTTGGCTTCGATCCAGGTTATGGATCGCTCTTGAAGGATGTAGGCTAGTATCTGTCGCTGGATTTTGTTCATGGGGTTGGGATGTAGGAGTTAGGATGTAGGAGTTAGTAGTGTTGAGTTTTTAGTTTTTAGTTGGGGTTTCTTTGTACCATCCGGGGATTTTGAATTTCTTTTTTTTGAGTAACTTCTCGCGTTTTCCACTGGTGCTGGTTATGTATTGATCGATGGTTTTTAAGAGAAAGCTTTTGCCGCCGCCACTGGACATGAAGAAGAATTGATATTCTTTTTGATTGAATAGCTGGAATATCTTTTTTGCGAGTATTTCTTGTGGGGGCGTTAGTTTTACTCCGTGCGCTTTTAGAAATCCTTTCCAGTCTTTTTCGGGGAATATTTCTTCTTTTGTAATTTCTTTTTGGGGCTTTTCTTTGACGTCCGGATTGTTGATGTTGGCTTTTTCTCTACGGGCGGCCGCTGCTAGATCCCACATTTCGGTTGTGAAGCGGATTTTATGGGTGAATGTGGGTGGCGCATCTAGCCGATCGGGGAGCGGGATCTGCTCGCAGTGCATTACTCCTTGGGCTGTCCAGAGCTCTATGGCTTTACGATCGGTTTCGCTTAAATGGATCTGATTGATTAACCCGTTGTTTAATACCATTTGGGTTTCTAGGTATATTATTAAGTAGTCGGTGTTGGAGAGCATTTTTTATTGGTGTTAGGGTGTTAGGGTGTTAGGGATTCAGAATGTAGGAGGTAGGAGTTAGTAGTTAGTATTTAGTGGTTAGTATTTAGTAGTTAGAGGGGTTAGGGTTTGGGATTGGGGGATGCAGCTCTGTGGTAAGTTTATTACCGCTATGAGTACCGGTCCGTTTTCGGCGTGTTGCCAGATATAACAGTGACTGTTCCATGTTTTTACTATCGGATCGATGAGTTTTTTGGATAGCGCTTTTTCTTGCTGTTGCTCTATGAACTTATAGAGATCGCCTTCTGCTTGCTGGATGTTTACTCCTGTCTGATATACTTCGATAACGTGCTCAATTAACTGATCTTTGTCTGTTATCTGGAGATTGTTTTTTAAGTTTTTGGTGGCGTATTTGGTGGTGTTCATTTGTTATTGGGTGTTAGGGTGTTATGGTGTTGGGGTGCTATGGTGTTATGGTGTTGGGGTGCTATGGTGTTATGGTGTTAGGGTGTTAGAATGTAGGAGTTAGGATGTAGGAGTTAGGAGGTAGAATGTAGGAGTTAGAATGGGAGGTCGTCGTCTATGTTGTCTTGAAAGTTTTTGTCGATTTTGGGGGTTGTGGGTTCTACTGTCCTTCGAGCTCCCTTCCCTGCGGGGGAAAGGGGATCGGGTTCGGTGGTGGCCGGATGGGGTACTCCGTTGGTTTTTTTGCTGTCGAGCATGGTCATTTGCTTGGCGTTGATTTCGGTGGTGTAGCGTTTGATGCCTGCGTTGTCTTCCCAGCTTCGGGTTTGAATGGGGCCTTCAATGTATACTAATGATCCTTTTGTTAGATATTGTTGACATATTTCGGCTAACCTGCCCCAGGCTGTTACGCGGTGCCATTCGGTTTTTTCTTGGAGCTCTCCTTCACTGTTTTTGAATTTCTCGCTGGTTGCTACGCTGAGCGTGGCTACGGCGGTGTTGGATTGCGTGTATCTTACTTCGGGATCTTGCCCGAGACGGCCTATGATTTGTGCTTTGTTTAGTGAACTCATTTTTTAGATTTTAGTAGTTAGTAGTTAGTAGTTAGAATGTAGGAGTTAGGAGTTTGGGTGTTAGGCTGCTACCTTTAATTGCTTATTCACTTCCGTAAATAGAGTTTCCATCATTGCTTTTACAATCTTTGGGGTTACTGAATTACCTATGAATTTCTTTTGATCGGATTGATTGCCTGCTAAGTAGTAATCATCCCCGAAGCCTTGTATTCTTTTTAGCTCCTGAACTCTTAACATCCTTGTAGTGATGTCGGTAATACCATAGTGCCAACAGAAAGCTTTGATCTTTCTCATGGTTTCACAATCTCCTTTCTTGATCTTAGGAGTACGAACACCAAAGCGAACCTGGTTTAAGTATGGAGGAGCTTTATCCATCCGGGCAATTAGTGTGAAGCATGGATCATTTACAGAACCACCTTTAGAGCTGTACTGCGGATTCATTAAGTGAGCGCCTTTTACCGATACCATTCCTAACCTATTCTGAGTGGCTACAGTCGGGCAAGGTTCATCTACTGATGGAGGAATATGTTTTCCGTTCTTACTTCGAGAGTTATATTTTAATATCCATTTGCTATCGAAATGAGCCTGTACTAAGTGCTGTTTTGGATTTGCAAGTAAACTACCCGTTGGACCGTGAACGGATTCATGGTTAAGCTTACCTGAATACTGCTTATCCATAAAGGTTGACTTTACTACTGAGTAATGATCTTTCGTTGGTATAGCACCTGCCGGAGTGTTCACAGATTGGTGGTTATGAACTCCTGAAAATCCTTTATCTAAAAACATTCCCTGAACTAATCCGAATCGATCTTTAGTTGTAAGTGTTCCGGATGGCTCCTGAATGGATTCTATGTTTGCACCATTACCGTAGTATTTGTAATTGAAAGCGCAGCGCACAATCCCTTGATTGCCTCCGGTTGTTACAGTATGTCCGGGCTGATTTACATCATATACTTTCCCCTTTGGACGACCTGAATAATACTTCTGAATAAACACACCTTCACCGGTTGCTACATACTTTTCCAGTCCTGCATAGATCCTTTTAAGCGTTGCCGGAACCAACGGCTTTTTTCGTGTAAATATACTCTTGCCTTCATCTTCAAAATCCAATACTTCCCGGACAGGCTTCCATTTCTTTAACCCTTCAAACAATCCGTTTTCTTGTGGGTTTTCGGCATGAGTTGGTGACGGCCATTCTATTCCATACTTACCATTGCTGAAGATCCCGAATAGTCTTTTTCTCTTAGTGTATTCTCCAAAGTCTGCGGAGTTTAAAATCGTTTTATCATGACGATAACCCATAGCGTTTATGGTATCAATCCATTTCAAGTAGTCTTTTCCTTTCTTCATGGAAATAGGCTTCCCGTTTTCATCCATAGGACCCCAAGCCATAAACTCCTCCACGTTCTCGTAGTAGAAGTAATCCGGCTTAATTGCTTCCATATATTTATACATAGCTTTTGGAAGCGTTCGGCTGTCTGCATCTCTTGGCATTCCGCCTTTAGCTTTTGAATAGTTGGTACACTCCATAGAAGCCCAGAGAACAGTTATTACTTCGTATTTCTGCGAATACTTCTCTTTATAGAATTTGGTTAACCGGGCTAGTTGCTCAATTACTTTTTCTGATCGAATATCTTCATTAAAGTGAAGCGTGTTTGGGTGGTTGCGCAAGTGGCTTTCAATAGCCAACGGATCATGGTTTACACAAGCGATCACTTTAACCGGACACTCTACACCTATTCTTGCACGTGCAGCTCCTTCTGATACTCCTCCTGCTCCACAGAAGCAGTCAATGAATAGGATTAGTGGTTGGCTCATTCCACTTCCTCCATTGAATTTGATTTAGTGCAACCCACACATAGTAAAGCAGCTTCTCTTTTTATTAATGGAATTTGACCGCGCTTCTCATTTATTAAAGTTGCATGAGGTTTTTCATGCCATAACCAATGATGTCCTGAATCCCATACTTTAGCTTGGAGATCTTCAATATAATCCGCTGTTTCAGGCTCAATAATTCTAACCAAATCTAGTTCGGATTTGCCTGCAAAAGCACCACATAAACATTCTCCTGATATTCCTAAAAGCTTACTCACAGGATTAACTTCTAATTCATAATGATCTATATATTCTTGCTTTAGAGACTTAGTAAAATGATAGATGGCATTAACCCAAAGTTCTCGACCAACCGTTTTAACTACATCGTTCTTATAGCCTGATCTTATAAAAGATTCGTCTTCTCGAATACCAGTTAGTAGCATAATTTTATCACCCCGATTGTTTTGCTTTCTTCTGCAAAGCTCTCTTATCCCCCTTTCCTTTAAGTTACGGTACATAATTGGATGCTGAGCCGGTCCGGGGAAGCCGTGATCCAAAACCATTTCTTCATAATCTTTACCACAATCTTCTTTGGCTCTGATCTCGTTTAAGAACCAATCATTTTCTTTACAGGTCTTGCGGACATAGGCTCTAGTCTTTTCTACTCCAATCCCTGTATTTATATGAAATACTTCTGCTTCATATCTACTCATAACTAAGTGCGTTACAACCAAACTATCTGTACCGCCACTAAAGCCTACCTGCATGGACACCGGATTGAATAACTGCAAAGCTTCATCAATTATCTCTATGCTTTTAGCTATGGCAGAATTCAAATCTTTCATTCCACTTCCTCCATTAAATGAGCGAACAGGTCATTTTTAAATGGCTTTAATCTTTCCTCTATAAGCGGTTCAAAGTCTTTGTTAAGTTCTATACCTAGGTAAGCTCGATATAACCTTAGACAAACCTCTCCGGTAGTTCCTGATCCAAAAAAAGGATCGAGAACTATATCACCTTCTCTGCTTCCTGCTTTAATACAGTCTGTAATTAGTTCAGGTGGATAAACTGCAAAGTGTGCGCCTGAATAGGGTTTAGTCGATTGAAACCAAACACTTCTTTTATTTTTTAAGTCGAAGGTGGAAATACTATCAGAATGATTTTGTTGTTTATTTAGGTTTGGAACTCCACCTTTTTTTAATGATCTATTCTTTCTGTATGCCTCTGGATTATTATTGTCTTTAGAATCGTAATTATAAATGCGATTTCTCGTTACACCATGAGGGCGGTTTTCTTTGGTAATTGACTCTTCTTTTATTGCTTCGTGATCGTAGTAATACTTTCTTGACTTGCTTAAAAGGAAAATGTATTCATGTGATTTAGTACATCTGTCTGTAACAGATTCAGGCATTGGGTTTGGCTTACTCCAAATGATATCTTGTCTTAGATACCATCCATCTGATCGTAGAGCAAAAGCCAACATCCACGGGATTCCAACTAAGTCTTTAGGTTTAAGTCCAGTTGGAACTTGAGGGCGATTAACTACAAAAGAATCTTTCTTTGCTTGTTTGCAACCTTTAATATGAATAGGCGCACTTTTTGTACCTGGAGCCGTTGAACAATAACTATCCCCAATATTAACCCATACCGTACCATCTTCTTTTAACACTCTTTTTACTTCTCTGAATACAAGAACCAAACGATTGATGTACTCTTCCGGAGTTTCTTCTAAACCAATTTGATCTGAATGTCCATAGTCTCTTAAACCCCAGTAAGGAGGAGAAGTAACGCACATTTGAACCGATTCATCAGGAATTGTTTTTAATACCTCTAAGGCATCCCCGAACATTGTTTGGTTGTCTAATATCATTCCGCTTCCTCCATTTCAGGAAAGAGAATGACGGGAAGGACTATATCAGCGCGCGTGCCGTCATGGAGTAGGATTTTGTATTCTGTCTTGCAGAAAGTGACTTTCTCTAATCTGTACTTGGTGACGTAGTGCTTTGTTCTTACGTGCTCGTGAATGGGTTCTTTTTTTGAACAACTGCTTACAATAATTAAAAGCAACGCTATTCCTGTAATTAGCATTAAAAAAATAAACTCTAATATCTTATCCATCACTTACCTCCTGCTTTATCATCAAATTGATCAGGTGCTCCCTGATTTAGTAGGTGCGCTAGTGTGTTCTTTTGTTCTTTCATGGTGTTATGGTGTTTGGGTGCTATGGTGTTATGGGGTTATTGGGTTGGGAGGTTGTTTGTGATGCGGGGTTTGGTGGATGGTTTGCGGATTGGGGACTGCCCGGATAATGGGCGGACATTCCCTTCGAAGGACCTCCCCCGCCCTGCGGGCACCCCTACTGAATCAAGTTCAGCACAGGCTTCCGAAGGGGGAAAGGAAAACCCTCCCCTTTGTCCCCTCCCGTGGAGGGGAAGATTTGTGGGCATTGGCTGGGTACTGATTGCGTTTTGCATTTTCTCGGTTTGGGTGGCGGCTATGAAGCGTTGGGCGATGGTCATTGGTTTTGGTGGTTAGTTGTTAGTATTTAGTAGTTAGTAGTTAGTAGTTAGTAGTTAGTAGTTAGTAGTTAGTGATAAAGTGTTGGGGTGTTAGTAATTAGGAATAGGTGAATTAGGAATTAGGGATGTAATTCTTTGTCGATTACTTGGTGGACAAGAGGCCAAGGACCATCGAACCTGCCTTTTTTGGCATATCTGTTTAATTCCTTTACGTGGTCGAGTAAAGCTTCGAAGTCTCCTTCACCGATATCGTATATATTTACAAAATCTCTGTTTTTATACCTGCCTATCATTATTACTTGGCTCTCGGATTTTAGGTGTACATCAGAATGAATTACTGTTCGCTCTTTGATAAAGTTAGTAGCATGATCTACTTTATTATTTATCTGTTGCTTATCTGAATCATACTCTTTTACTATCTTCACTAATTTTTTTATGAACTCTATCATGGTTGTGGGGTTTGGAATTCGATGCGGAAGGGGGTTAGCATGTACCATAGTGATATCGCATTGCTGTGGCGGATTACTGTGTGGGTTTTTTCTAACCGCTGGATTACTTGATTGGTTTGTTCTAACCTAGTGGTTCGGGTTGTGCTTGGCTTGGGTTCGCATTGAATGATGATCACATTGTCTGTGATTTCTTTTACTACCGGCTGCTTGTTACAGTGTTTTTGTATGCAGTTTAGCAACACTGATATGCTGATCTTGGATTGTGTGCTGCCGGGTGTGATTGTTGCTTGTGGCTGATTGGGTATCTGTATGGCGGTTTGCATTTATTTCACCTTCTCTTTTACCCATTTCATTAGCTTTTGAAAGCGGGTGGTTTCCGTTTTTACTAATACCAGACTTTCTATATGTTCTAAAATCTGTTCAGGCGTGTGGGCTTGTACCTGATTGATTAGCGTGGTGCCGGCGGGTAATTTGTTTGATATACTGGTTACTATATCGTCTACAGCTTGATTTAACTGTTTTTGGTTTGCCGGTGTTATGTTGTGGCGACGGAGGTTGCGAAGAACTAATCCGTGGAGCTGGGTTTGCAGCTTTGTTTTTGGTGGTGGCGGTTTGTGCATCTTTTTGGTTTTGGTAAGCAACACAGTATGTGGTGCCTGGTTGTTGGTTTTGCGCAATATGCAAAAAATATTTCTTATTACAAATTAAAATGGATCATCGGGTTCGTAAAAATTGGTTTTGGGGATGTAGGCTTCTCCTTGTTCTGCTTTGCTCATTAGGTGATCGCCGGGGGCACTGAACCTTCCGGTTTCTTTGTGGAAGTTTAGTTTTTTTTCCCCGACGGAGCCGTTGCGTTGCTTGGCTATTATGGCGTAGGCTGTTCCGTGGGTGGGCTGCCCGTTCCATTCGTCTATCTTGTAGTATTCCGGTCGCCATAGAAACATTATGACATCGGCGTCTTGCTCTATACTTCCACTGTCTCTGAGGTCTGACATTTGTGGGCGCCTGTCCCCTCCTCTCATTTCTACAGCTCTGCTTAGTTGGGATAGTGCTATTATGGGTACTTCTAATTCTTTGGCGAGGGCTTTTAAGCCTCGACTGATGGTGCCTATTTCTTCGTTTCGATTTTGGGTGGTTTTTTCTCCACTCATTAGCTGGAGGTAGTCAATAATGATCAACCCTACCCCGTGGTTGCGTACATAGGATCTTGCTTTGGCTTTGAGTTGAGTGAGGGTTATGGCCGGTGTTTCGTCTATGATTATGGGGAGATCTGCTACTTGATTTGATGCAATTTCTACTAGGTGTTTGAATTCTTCGGGTTTGAGTTTACCGTCGCGCATGAACTCGGAGTTGAGCTTGGATCTGTAGGATAATATCCTGTTGGTTAATTGGTTGTGGCTCATTTCGAGCGAGAATATGGCTACGGGTGTTTGGTATTCGGGGTTGGGATTGTCGGCTATTTCTACTGCGTTGTTTATTACGAGGGCGGTTTTTCCCATTGATGGCCTTGCTGCTATTATGATTAAATCGGTTTTTTGCCAGCCGGATGTGAGTTCGTCGATGGGTAGCCTGGTGGGGTATCCAATGTATTTGTTGGGGGACTGCATCCGTGTTTCTATTCCGGAGAGGACTTCTTGCATCCCTTCTATGAGTAGCTTTCCGGATTTGGAGGTATTTTTGGTTATGAGCCCATCGAGCGCATTGTTGTTTTCTTCGATGATTAGGAACGGGTCCTGATTGTCGTAGGCTTTTTTGAGGGCATTGTTGGATTGTGTGATGATTTCCCTGAGCATCCATTTTTCTTTGAAGATGAGGAGCCAGTTTTGGAAGTTTTCGGTTGGATAGAAGTTCTTTGTTATATCGTATATGTAGAATTTGTCTATTTCTTCGAGGAGTTTTGAATCTTCGAGTTTCTGTTCTACAATTAGTATGTCTATGGCTTCGTTGGCTTGATGGAGCTTCTGAAGTATCTCGAATATCTTCTGATTCCGGGAGTAGTAGAACCATTCTTTTTTGACGAATGACATTATATCGTCGGCTAGGCGCTTATCGGTGATGATGGCGGCTAGTATCTGCTCTTCTATCTCGGGAGCTTGTGGCGGTATTCGTGGATCTGATTGTTGGGTTGACATTTTTTTTGGGGAGTAGTGAGATTTTAGTAGTGAGTATTTAGTACAGAGTTACAAAGTGTTAGGGTGTGATGGTGTTAGGGTGTTATGGGTTGCAGTCGCACATTTGGAGTGAGAGCTCGTTGTTGTTTATTACTTTGAAGTGGTGGCCTGCTTTTGCATAGTTTACTATGTCTGCGTAACCTTCGGGATCGGATTGGGGGTCTATTCCCGGATGTTCTTTTGATAAAACTGATGCAAAGAATTCGTTACCACAGTCTTTGCAGCTTATTACTAAGATTGGATGTGATCTGGTTTGATCTTCTTTGTGACAGTTACGCTCTAATGGTAGCCCTGAGGATTTGGCAATATCCAGTAGTGAGGATAGTATACCGTCGGGTACATCTATATCTTTGTTGGTGATGGAATCCCGATAGGTGTAAATAATCTTTACGGGTAGTTGGTTGATCTGGAGTTTTACTTGTTGTTGTGACATGGTGTGAAAGTGTTATGGTGTTTGGGTGGATGAGTCTTTAAAGGGAACCTGAAAGGATTTGATTATGCTGTCGGATTCGTTTTTAAACATTGGCATTAGCACTATTGTTACTCCTTCACTTTCGGCCTTAAACAAATGATTGTGTTTTCTTAGGTCTGATTTGATAATCCCTTTTTTTAATCCGAATAAATTCCAAAATTTAAAAAGCGAATTAGATAGTACTAACCGAAATCTGCTCTCATTTATTTCTATAAACTGATGGAAATAGGGCTCTTTACCAAGCGGTTTATCTAAGTTGGGTAGTAACCCTTCTCCATCACATTCTTCGCAGTCCCTACCGCAACATTTACACTCTTTATAACCATCGCAAACAGGACATGCTTCTTTTACATAAGTCTGAATCATTTTCACCTCTGAATCAGGTACTATAAAGTCAGATAAATCAATTTCTTGATATAGATCTTCATTAGTTTCTGTAAGAGCTTTCCATTCTGGATAGTTATCTATTTTTTTACCGATTGGCTGGTAAACAGGATATACATCAAGGTCAATAGATATTAATCTAAGACCATCTGTGACTACTATATTCTTACCATCGTTATGTATGTGCATAAGATTTTCACGAATTGAATCTTCACTTACAAATTTTCTAAGCTCTGTTTCTAATTTGCCGGGCGTGAGCTTGGTATTAATTATATTCATGGTGGTTTTTTGGTTTTATGTGGTTGTTGGTGGTTGGTTTATTCAGTAGATTTGGGTTCTTCCAGGGTGGTTCCTGGTTGTTGGTGCCCCTTGTGAATGTCCGTGGCGGACTAAGCAAGGGGCTTTTTTATTTGAACGCCCATTCTTAAAAAGGCTTGTTTCCATTCGGGTGATATTTTAGCTGCTAATTCTACTTTTAATTCTTGAGATTCATACCAATTTTTACCTAAATGTAGTTTTAAGTCAGGAGCCCAATCTATTGAGTATGCATCGTACATATCGTCTTTATTGTCGAATCCTAATTGCTGGAATACTGCGGTCATATATTTCTCAAACATAGTTTTTGATAACTCTACTGCCTGAGATTTAAGTGCTTCGGGATCTAGGTCTTTTATCTGTTTTTCTAAATCCTTAATTGTTTTTTCACTTCTATCAAGTTTGGTTTTTAATGAATTTAAATCGTTTAGTTCAATTTCGACTTTCATTGTTTTGGGGATTTATGTGGTTGTTGGTTTAAAAATCCGGAAGGGCTCTATCTCCTTCCGGATTACGTTTTCGAAAGCACAAGAGAGAGAGATTTCTGTCCTGTGATTTGGTTTCTGCTGATGGGTTAGCATTGCCATTAGCAGGGTTTTCGGGATTTTCCCGAAGGTGGTTTGTTGCGCGTTACGAGAATGTAGAAGGTAGGAGTTCAGAAGGCCCCCTCCCTCAATCCCCGCCCGCAGAGGGAGGAGTTCAGAATTCAGGAGTTTAGAATTCAGAATGACCCTCCCCTTTATCCCCTCCCGAGGAGGGGGAGGATTGAAGCGCTGTTAATTTGTTGAGTGAGGACAGGATTCGATACCTGTATCCCGATTAACCAGCTTACTATCCACAGTCAGCCTTTGCCCGGAGTCATGCAGTGTGGATCTTTCGGACTGCACCGCCTTACTTTTCGAGTAACTGTATTCAGGTTTCGATCCTGATTTACTCTCCCTATGTACAGAGATACAATTAAACGCTTCCGCCACCTCACTCAATTTTGGGAAGGCAGACAATCGTAGTACTTTTGCAAGCTAGGCACCGTGAGATAAATAGCGCTTTTAACGCCAGTGCCTATTCCACTACAATTGAATGGCTTCTTATTTTCATTATGTTAAAGAACGGTTTTAGAGGATGAGGAGCTTTCAGGTTCCCCATCATTAGGGACTAACTCATAAATAGTGGGTGGTACATGTATTGGGTACCTTTTTTTATTGCTTCGAAATTGCTTTCGTCGAATTTTATGCGTCGCTGATCGGCTAGGTTTTGGGCTTCTTTTTTTGTTAATAGCTTTTGATTAGCGGCCGATTTACTTGTTTTTTTGGATTCAGGATCTCTGTTTAACCATGTTTCTAAATCTTTGTCGGACCGGAGTACCGGGTCTGTATTGGATTGTTGATTGTTTTCTTTTACCCATGTGGAGTTGGCTCTGTTTAGTATGGCTTTTTTTATTTCTTCTATGGAAAATGTTTTGAGCCGAGCCCTTACTTGGGGCATTCTTTCTTTGGTGGATTTTAACCGGGTGCCATTGCATTGATTCCAGTATTCCAGTATTTCTTGGGTTTGGGAGTTTAGGGTATTGGTTTGAGGTTTGGGTTTTGGAACTTCGGGTTTTGCAATACTTTCGAGCGGGGGTACAGCTGCATCGTTATATATTTGCTGGTTGTATTTTTGGTGGTTTACCAAACTAATTACATTTACACCTTGTGAGCTGTCTATATATATCATTTCTTCACGCTCTAAGTATTTTAAGAAGTTGTTGACGTTGGAGTTGTTTTTCCAGCTCCATGCTTTGCGAAGGAATGTGAGTGAGGCTGCTATTTCGCCTTGTTCCCATACGATTAATTTTTTACCTATTATTTTTTTACCCGGATCGGATTTGTACCTTGCCTGATATAGTATCCAGATCCAAGCTTCTGCTTTGCTGAGTGTTCTTTTTTCTGTCCAGAATTCGTGGCGAAAGAACTTTCTGTATAATTTGATAAATCCTTCATCATTACTCATTATTGCAGCTTTCTTACTTATTTAGTGTTCTTTTGCTGTTTATTTTGTTTAGATAACTAGCTGTTTTTAAGTAGCTTTATCTTTTTATTTTGCGTTATTGGTATTGAGTTTCCTTCTGAATCGAACTGCCCACCTTTGAGAAAATGATCTAAATCGGTTTTTAATATTCTTTTTGCAGCTCCGCATTGTGTTAGCGGCAGGTTGTATTTGTGAATGAGGTTACTGATATGGGCGGTACTTTTACCGCCAATGTATTTGGCTGCTGTTTTACGATCGAAGCTTGGTGCCTGGAGCGCAAGGGCGTTTTCGTGTTCTTCTATTTTTTTGTTGATTTCTTCGAGGTCTTTTCTGGAGGCTTCTTTAACTACGTGTGCTAATTCTTCGACAGACAGATCTATTACTCGTTTTTTGTAAAAATCAGTGGACATGAGCTTGGATGTTTTTTTGGATGGTTTTATTTACGACATCTAAATCGAACTCTAATCCGGCGTTGTTCATGTAATCTTTTACTGACTGAGGGAGTAGTGTAGCATCGGCAGATTCTATGAACGAGAGTATGCTGTGTAATTTCTTTTTTGAGCGATCAGTATCGTATAGGATTTTTGTTACCATACTACGATCTGAATCAATACCCAGACACATTAGAACGTCTTTATTGCTTAGCCTGGTTAGTTTTAACCGGTGCGCATGAATTAATTTTGCGTGGTCTAAAGCCCTTACTAATAATGATATATCGCACTTAAGGATACCGTGCTTTTTTGTAATATTTTTAGATGTGTGCATTTTTTATTACTATTCAACAGTGTTGAGTTCAACGACAGTGATTAAATATGTAAATTATATTACAATATGACAAGTTCCAGAGTAGAAAATTTTGATAAAGCCCGTGGATTGCGTTTGAAGCGATTTAGAACGGAGATCCTGGATATAAGCCAGAAGGATTTGGCTTTGGATAGGGATGTTTCGCAGAGTAAAATGAGTATGATTGAGCGCGGGCAGATGCCGGATGATGATCTTATTAAGTTTTATACGGATTCGGGTATTAACTGGAATTGGGTTATGAACGGGAACGGTCCTTTACAGTTGAACGGAGAGAACGGCGTTGTAAATGAGGAGCCTATTAATTACCGTAGTATTACTGAGATCATGGATTATCTGGATAGTGATGATCCGATTGATGTGTTTTTTAAAGACCTTGAGAATATGAGGGATGATATTCTTTTCCGGATAAAGACAGCTTCCGACTTATCTGATGTTGAACGGGATGATCTGTATAAAAAGCTTGTATCTAAGATCTTTGAAAAGGCTAAAAAACTGAAAAATAGTTATTAGTAGCCTGATAAAGATGAATTTATATCTTGGTACGTATCTGACCCAAGTATACGATTTGTTTCTTTTCTGAAGAAGAAGTACCATATTCCGATACAGACAGGTAGTATCATTATTGCTTTCACTAGCATGGCAATTAACGTTCGTGAATTGCTTTTAAAAACCCATTCTTGCACTTGGTTGTCTTTGTAGTCTTTCAGAATGATAGTTAGGACTTCATTGAATGATCGAGGTTCTTCGTTTTCGTATTTGTACTTTTGGTATAATAAAACTAGCGTGGCTTCAATGTTTTGAGACGTTGCATTGAATTCTTTTTGAAGGTTTTGCTTTATGATATTTTCTAATAACAGCCGGGCGGTATAATCGTTATTGGTTGATGTGTGATACATTATTAATGTATGGATCACCGCGCTTTGAACCTTGGTGTTTACGTTTTCGAGGTTCAACATTTGCAATTTCTTTTGAGCGAGCTGAGCTGGATGTGGCTTGTCTTTTATTATGTAGTATTGCAACTCCCGGGCGGTTAAAAGGGCGAGAGAATTTGGATTTCTTTTTACTAATGGATTTGCATGAAGTGCAGTGAAGAATTCTTCGAGGTTTTTATATTCTTTTAGTGTAAATAGGATGTTTATTTTTTGATATACTGCATCTTCGAAAATATCATAATTTTCTGATCTGTTGATATCTGTTAATACTTCTTCGATTAACGTGAGTGCTTGGTGGTATTTGTTTTGCTTTGATTTTAAGTAAACAGCTCTTCTAAGTTTGTACCTGGATATTTCTTTTTCTATATCGGGTACTATTTCTGTTTCGGAGGTTTTTATCTCTATTAATTTGGCCTCGTATTCTGTGAGCATTGAAATTACTGTATCCCAATGTTCTGTAATTTCGTAGTATTCTATTAAATTACGGGAGGCTATTAAGTGCTGTCGAAATGCGTTATTGGCCGTCTCGGTATTTTGAGTAAAGCGAACCTGATCTGATAAATCGTATGCTAGTTTAGTGAAGTAATGATATTGCTCTAAATCTCCTAAATAGTAATAGTTGTTTGCTTTGTTTATATAGTTCGTGGTTAATTTTTCTTTAGCATAATTTACCTCCAAAACATTATCTATGGCTTTGTTCTGAGATATTAATGCTTGCAAGAGTAGCTCAATCCGATCAAATTCTTCTATGGATTCCTGATATTTATTTTGATTGGACAGAATGTGAGCATTGAAGAGCCTAAGCCTTAGCTGGAGATCTTTTGAGGATACAGCGTTACTGTCTTTTATGGCGGTATTTATCAATTCTGCAGCTGTGGATATGTCGCCCACGTTGAAGTAGGCTCTTGAAACCCGGAATTTGGTCCATAATAAACTGTCGTTTTTTAGGGAGTAGATTTCAGATTGGTTTTTTTTATACAGATCTATTACTTCTGTATATAGATGCTGGGTGGTAAGGTTGTTGATTGTGTCGTATATATCATTTTCTTGAGCGTATAACCCTGAGAAACTGAATATATATAGTGCTGTTACTGCAATTATTTTTTTCATTTTTATAATTTAAACCCTCCGGCTAACCGGAGGGTGTGAATGTTTATCCGCCACCGCCGTCGCCACCGGTGCCAGATCCTGATCCTTGACCTGAGCCTGAGCCTTGGCCTCCATCTCCATCCGGGGATAGATATTTGATTGGATTTTTCATGATTCGATTTATTTATTTATAACTACTTGATTGTAGTAAGACCATTATAATAACAATTCCTTACAAAATTAATTTAATTTACATATTGCAATGTGCAGAGTGGTTGGTGTTAGGCTGCTTCGATGATGAGGCTTGGATTACTGAAGAGCTCGCCCATCTTTCTGTCTACGTTCATATCTTTAAAGCCTCTTAGATATTTTTCGGTAATACTGATATTGCTGTGGCGAAGCGCTGTTTTTATGGTGTAAATGTCCCACCCACTACTGAGTGCCATGTGTGCAAAGGTGTGGCGACTGATATGTGATGTTACATTTTTAGTGATACCGGCTAACTTCGCTATTTTTTTTAATTCTTGGTTGTAAAGGGTTGTAACTGATTCTATTTCGGATTTTAAATCGAAGTCATTTTTGTATTCGGATACGGGCCTGGATAATAAATTGAATACGTTTTCATTTGGTGATCTTTCTAAATAGATATTGAGTATCGCTTTCGCAGCGGGCTTTAACTCCAGCTCGTTTGTATTTTTGGTTTTATTCATTGTGTAGTTGAAGATCCTACCATTATCTTGTATGTCTGCTTTTGTAATTGTGCATAAATCCCCTATCCGTAAACCGGCTGTAAAGATCTGGAATAAAAAACAGTCTCTTACTTTTCTTGTGAATGGCTTCTCGAATTTGTCTAATGCAACAATTTTTTCGATCTCGCTGTATGTGAGTGGTACTTTTTTTACCGGCTCTTTTTTTACATTTATATACCGGAAGGGATTTTGTAACGGTTCCGTAATTTCTTCTTTTATCGCATGATCAAATATTGCCCCTAATTCTTGAATGTCTTTTCCTACTGTATTTGGTGAGTTTTTGATCTTGTTTAGGAGATGCCCTTTATACCGTTTAATGTCTGATATAGATATATCGGTGAATTTGTAACTTTCTTTGTAGTGTGGATATTCTTCTTTTATGAACTTTATGAATTTACGTGTTACGGATCTGTGTTTTTTAAATGTGTTGTATCTGGATTTGTTTTCTTCTAACCTTCCTAAATAGATTTTTACGTATTCGAAAAAATCTATTTTAATATTTTCTTCTTCTTCTTGAAAGAGGGCTTTTTTTATTTTGATTGGATCGATTGGAAATGTTGGTTTTCCTGAGATCTCTGCTATCCGATTGGCTTGATTTAGTTCAGCTATTATCTCTAAGAATCGGGATCTTATTTTTTGGATAGTGATGTTGTGAGTGTCTGCCGTCCGGGGTGTTATGGTTACGGGTTTTACTGTCTCTGATTTTGGATTCCAGTTTCTAGGATCTAACCAAATATCTATGTATTTGATTGTTTTTTTATTTTTAGAATTGATCCTAACAAAGAGGGGGGATTGATCCATTCTGTTTTTGCGGGTTTGGCGTAAAACAAATCTTATTGTGGCCATGGTTGTGGAGTTTTTAATACAGAATTGGTCTCTGTATTGGTGGTTGTTGATTGATTAAATATTAATAAATAATTGCTAATTTGCAATATTATATACTCATATCGAATATTATTTCTTTATGAGTGTGTATTTATTCTTATTTAATTAACGGAAACCGCGGCCTCGGGTACTTTAAAGCCTTGTAGCTCATGCATTTATAGAGTTACAGGGCTTTTTTGTTTTCACATGATTGTCAATGCTTTCCATTCTGGGGACAACATAGGGACACAGAATTTAGAATCTTTTTTTCCTCGTTCCGAAGCTCTGCTGCGGAATGACCACCAGAAGCTCTGATTCAAAAATTTTGAACTCGAATGGCATCCCATAATTTAAAAAGCATTGCCTGTAATACAAGTTACAAACTTGCTGGACTTCTGCTCTTTAAGTCACAGACTTAAGAGAGCTTGGGCGAGATTAAACAGGGCCCACCCACTCTAACTGAACCCCAAATAATATTATTTCTGAGGCTTCAAAGTTCCATCAAGAGGATATAGATCAAAAAAATAACCCCGTTTTCTACTATTACTTTTTTTCATAACAACTG
>Ga0208919_1000145_pt1 | contig 51058 bp, 70 predicted proteins | sample 4_EtaG_FD_184076 | JGI IMG/M metagenome (GOLD analysis project Ga0208919, IMG submission 184076) | Marine viral communities from the Subarctic Pacific Ocean - 4_ETSP_OMZ_AT15127 metaG (SPAdes) (version 3) | ecosystem: Environmental > Aquatic > Marine > Oceanic | place: Pacific Ocean | collected... | reverse complement strand
CGCAGCTAATATGGCTGCATTAGTAGTCTGGATGATGTCGGGAACAGGTCAAGTAGAACCCATTAAGGTAAAATACCCTGTGGGGCTAAGAAAAGTCTTACAACTAAAGAATCACATAACAATTAAAAAGATGCGTCAGGAGAGCAATAGGATACGTCAGGACGCAGGAAAACCGGAACAAGTGCTAGACGAGGAACTATGCAAGGCGGCACAAGGACATGCAGAGTATATGGCAGACCAAGGAAATATGTCTCACTATATCAACGGTACTCCGAGTAGTCGGGCGAAAGATGCTGGCTGGAAAGGCGGTTTTGTTACAGAGAATATAGCTCGCGGGCAAAGAAGCATTAAGAGTGTGTTTAGTGTGTGGAGAAATTCGGGAGGCCATTACGCTAACATGACTGGAAGATATGACAAGTGTGGTTTTGGAATGGCAAGGCGAGGCAACATGATTTACTGGTGTGCTGTCTATGCTAGGTCAATACCGTCACTTGACAAAAAGAAATAGTCTGATATAATGAGGGAGCTGATAAATATAAATGGCGGTGGAGGGACGACAGGTATCTGCTTCGGCAGGCATTGTGTGATAAGTTCCCTTTGGTTGTGGTAAAACGAGCAAAGCTACTCGTACTTGTGTGTATTCAGCCGGAGTCTGACGCGATAAGCTGGCACTACACAACAACCATACGTCCAAAGCCGTCTACCTATCACTTTTAACGGGAGAGATTTATGAAGGGCAAAAAGACTTGTACCAAGTGTAATACGCTGACCGGACCACGCACAAAGATTTGCAAGAAGTGTGGCGAGCATTTTGTTTTTAAGGTTAGAGGACGAAGGATAAAAACGAATGAATTAAAAAACTGGGAGTCTCTCAAGAGAGGTGACGTAGTAAAGTCAGTTCAAGGATACGGACCATACTGGATTAACGAGGAGGGCGAAAGAGAGTCTCTCGGTTATTATGGACTGTTCAAAGTCAGGTATGTGGAGAAGGACGGGATAGGAGCCTATCCTTATGGGAATAAGCAGAAGCATGGAGGGTTTCACTTTCTGTATATGGGCAAGGAGCAAAAGTCCATAACAGGAGGAATAAGCCGTTCACACAAGTTGGAGCTAGTAAAGCAATGATAAAGCCCAAAGCAGTAGAAATGTATCCGGTTTATATTTGTGATGATTGTAGTTCAAGGCATTGTGAAACTCTTGAATATGTAAACAAGATAGGAAAAATACTTTGCGGCTGTGGAAAAGTATTAACTCTTACACCCATAGAGACATTCAAGGTTGCTCCTGTGTTCAAAACCGTAGCAAGAAAACTAACACACAATACGGATAAACTTCCAGAGGAAATACTAGAAAATGATTTTGCTGTTGTTAAGCACACAAGCGAAATCTGTGAGCCTCCACCCGTAGATAAGGGGTCTAAGTCGAAACACATAATAGAACAGAACCAGTATGACAAAGCGGTTGACCTTCTTGTTTCTCTTGGCTATAAAAAAACAGAGTCAAAGAAAAAGGTTGATGAGTCTGTAAGCTCTTGGTTAAAATCAGGTAAATTAACACCTGTAGACGATTCAAATTTTGAAGATTTCGCCAAAGAATTAGTTTTTGGAGCATAACAATGTTGAAACCTGTACCACTATACCTAATAGTCTCAGCCTCTCTAGGGTTTGTTTACGCAATCTACGAGATGTGGTGGATAAGACGAGATGCAAAAAGAAACCCTGAAAAATATGTGAAGGAGGAAGAACCAAGAGTTAAATCTTTCTTTGATGTAATATGAATATATCACAAGACACCAAGCTGGACTTCTCAGACGTTTTACTTACGCCAGCATGGTCTATCAACGCTTCTAGGTCTGACGTAAACATGAAGCGTGAGTTTGATGGTTTCTACCATTCCAATAGAAATTGGAGTGGTTTACCTGTTATGATTGCGAATATGGATACGACCGGAACCATTGAGATGTGGGAGCATGTGGCAGGCTGGGATTCGATAGTTTGTTTTGACAAACGAAAGAGCTTAGATTATTGGAAGGAGTTGCTTACAGACAGGTATGCAAGCGAGGCTCCTGCCTTTCAAAAAGAACTTATGAACACAGCATGGGTAAGCACAGGCATAACTGACGCAGACATATTAAATCTAAAAGGCATAAAAGAACTGTGCGAGTATAAGGCGGATTTTGACCCACAGAATAGAAGAATACCCCCGATACAGCCAAGCATCTGCATAGACGTTGCAAACGGATACTCTCAATACTTCGTTGAGAAGGTCGAGTACATTCGTAAGCTGTTCCCCGAATCAATAATTATGGCTGGAAACGTAGTCACACCAGAGATGGTATTAAAACTAATTCATGCTGGTGCAGATATAGTCAAGATAGGCATAGGGCCAGGGAGTGTTTGCACTACTAGATTAAAGACGGGTGTTGGGTATCCTCAATTCTCTGCTATCGTCGAGTGCGCTAATGCTGCGCATGGAATCAAAAATCCAGAGAACGGTAGAGTTGGAAGAATATGTGCTGATGGAGGATGTACTACCACAGGAGATATTTGCAAGGCACTTGGGGCCGGAGCAGACTTTGTAATGATTGGAGGCATGGTTGCTGGAACCGACCAATGCAGCGGAAAGCGGGCAACAGATATAGCCACAGGAAAAAAGGTGTTTCAGTTCTACGGCATGTCGTCTTACGAGGCCCAAGACAAGTATGATAGCAGAAAGAAACAGAGGACAAGCGAAGGAAAGCTGGTGACAATTCCCGCGAAGGGATGCGTAGAAAATGTCATGCAAGACATAGTTGGTGGAATAAGAAGTTGCTGTGCGTACATCGGAGCTACGAGTATAAAAGATATTCATAGATGTGCAAACTTTGTTCGAGTTAATAATACACATAATAAAATTTTTGGAGGTTGATATGGGATGTTGTGGAGGTGGTGCCGAAACTGTTACACTTGATGCTTACCAGGAGATTTCTAATCTAACGGCTATTTACCCAAACAAGGGAAACAATATGTCTTATCCTACGCTTGGACTGTGTGGTGAAGCTGGAGAGATTGCAAACAAGGTAAAGAAGATTTACCGTGACCATGACGGGGTTCTTACTGATGAGTACAGAGAGATTCTTTCTGCTGAACTCGGTGACGTTCTCTGGTATGTCGCAGCCATTGCATCGGAATTGAATGTAAGTCTCGGAGAAATAGCATTAAGTAACGTAGACAAATTAGCTGACCGCCAGATGCGAAATAAACTGGGCGGCGATGGGGATAAAAGATAATGATACTAAGATTCATACACGTTCCAAAAACCGCTGGCGTATCTATACTAGATGCTTTAAACGAGTCTATTCGTTCGCTAGGACTACCAGAAGAAAGGTCTACAGAATGGCAGATACGAGGAACCTATGGAACCTATCATTCCAGGGCGTCCGAACCGTCCGTTAGGGAAGAAAATTGGCCCGCAGCAGTAGATTTTTCTTTTGCGTTTATCAGGAATCCGTGGGATAGATTCGTTAGCTCTTACGTTTACTTGTCTGAAAAACAAAACGATGAGTATGAAGAACAAATAAAACCATTTAAGTCATTCAAAGACTTTGCTATGAATGGTTCTATTGACAGCCTTCATTTCAGACCGCAAACATACTGGATAGACAGTCAGGTTGATTTCGTTGGAAGATTCGAGAAACTTCAATCTCACTTCGACGGCTTGTGCAAAAATATAGGTCTTCAGCCTACCACCCTAAAAAGGAAAAACGAAACAACCCACAAGCATTATTCAGAGTATTACGACAAAGAGAGCATGGATGCAGTTGCAGACAAGTATTCTGACGATGTACAATTATTAGGATATAAATTCGGCAGTTACAATCACCCACAAAAAGTTTTCACCCATGAAGAATAAAGTTTTTTACGATTTTATAGAAATTGGAACCGCAAACTTCAACACAATAATTGAAGACTGCCCAGAAGACAGCGTGGGATTGTCCATAGAGCCTGTAGAAGAATATCTAAATCAACTCCCCGAAAAGAAAAATGTTACGAAGGTTTGCTGTGCGGTAAGAGGTGGTGGACCAGAAGAAGAACTGAAATTATATTTTATACCAGAGGAGGAAATAGATAGAATAGGTCTGCCTGTTTGGCTTAAGGGTTGCAATTCTGTAGGATTCATGCACGAACAGCTAAACACATACGCTTCTATAGTCAAAAGCAGAAAGATTAACATAATAAGTATTGCGGCTTTGTTCCATAGGTATAATGTTTCTGGATGCGAAGCAATAAAGATAGACTCAGAAGGATATGACTTCGATATACTTCAAGGTATACGAGCGCACATAGAAGATAATCCAGAATTTATAAAACCAGAATGGATACAGTTCGAGGGCAGGGTTATTTTAACTGATGACTGCAATTCAATTATATCTTCATTTACAGAAATTGGTTATGAACTGGAATATGTCAATCATGATAATTATATTGTAAACGGAAACGACTACCTTCTAACTCTTAATGAAGATGAATGAATAATACGCTTTATTTAATATGGATGTCAAGCGACAAAGCTCTTAGCGAAAGAAGAAAAAAAAGCATATCAGAGCTGATGAAGATGAATATAAATTCGGTTCTGATAAATAACCAAAATTTATCTGATTATATAACCGAGCCTCTGCACGAAGGTTTTTCGAGTTTATCTCATGTCCACCAAGCTGATTATATGCGTTGCTATTTAATGCACTTTTACGGAGGGGCTTATGCAGACATAAAACCGCCTAGCGAAGACTGGTCAACATATCTTGAAGAAATGAATTCAAACGAAAACCTATGGTTCGTTGGCTCACCACATCAAAATAGCACTCTGTTTACTGGGTTTAGCGTACAAGAATTGGAGGAAAGGAACATTCTCTATTGCGCTGACTCTGGATTTCTATGCAAAAGACAAACCCCTCTAACTAAAGAATGGTATGGTTCGTTAATCAAAAAAATGGATGATAACTTAAAACTTTTAAAAGAATATCCCGCACAATATGCAAAACATAATTATAATGTGAATTACAACGGTCCTCAATACCCTTTCGATTATAGAGAGATATTAGATTATATATTACAGCCACTAATGTATAAATATACAGATAAGATTAGCAGGCTACTTCCAGCCTTAAATTGTTATGACTATCTATAGGTTTACAAACAATCGTATCGTGCTATCATAATATATGAACAGACTATTTGGAATGAGAACCTATCTAGTCGGAGCGATGGATAGAGTTGAAGACGGTGGCGTTGAATGGAGAGAGCGTCTAGAGCCTGAGCTAAATAAATTAGGTGTGGTTGTTTTTAACCCATGCAATAAAGCTATACCTATTGCCGATGAAAGCGAAGACGCTAGAAATAGACGCCAAAAGTATAAGTCTGCCGGAGCCTACAACACGGCTATTGAGGAAATGAAAGAGATTAGGAATGTTGACCTTAGAATGGTTGACATATCTGATTTTATCATAGCAAATATAGACCTAGACGTTCATGCTTGCGGAACCTACGAAGAAGTAGTTACCGCAAACAGACAGAAAAAGCCCATAATAGTCAGGATGAAGCAGGGCAAATCCCACACTCCAGACTGGCTATTGGGCATGCTAGGTTCATCTCACAATATGATTTTTGAAACCTGGGACCAGATTATAGATTATTTAGGTGATGTAAACCAGTGTTCCGAACGCAGCATAAAGACACTTAATCACCACGATAGATGGGTTTTCTTCGACCTCCATTCTTTATATGGCAAGATACTTAATGGTGTATAGTAAGGAGAAAAGATGCCTATCAACAGAGACGAAGAAAGACGTTTATTTTCAACAATTAAAAACGCTAGAGAACTAATTTCTAAACTCAATACACTAACCGACAAGATTGATTCAAATGGTATTCGTTTTAAGTTAGTTAAACTCTGGCCTCTAACATTTGACATTAGGATAAAAGAAAAATGATTGATTTTATTACACAAAACAAAACACTAGTTATCATCGCTGTTGTGGCCCTTCTTGTTTTTAATAACAGGGAGAGTTTGTCTTTTTTATGGCGATGGATTCCAGGGTTTCTTAGCTTCTTTAGCTTTAAGTCAAAGTCTAAGAGTGCAAGCCCTGACGACAGAAAAGATTTATACGATTGCTTAATTCAACTTCAAGACTATCTTGCTGTTTGCGGAGTTGAAAGAGAAAAGATGGATAGCCTGACACTGGCCGAGGTTGGCAAGCTCACAGTCAGCGCAACCACTCCTCTCAAGCCTTCTCTTGAATCAGAACATCCAGACGCAAAACTTTTAGACGGAGTATAATATGAAGAACGTAGTAAATACAGTCTGTGTCATATTACTTCTTCTAGTTTTACTTGAGGGTGACTGGAAGTTAAATATTGATTCTTTTTCTAAGGCAGACACCGTATGTGTTGTTTATGAGTCTTCGGAAACTATACCACCTCCATACGTTACAGGGGCTTTAGGTGGCTTGCAAGCAGATGGGCTTCAAACCAGAATTTTCGATAAAGATGTAGTCACAGGAACAGGTCAAGTTCCAGAGTATTTGAAAAATGCTATCGACGAAGCTACAAAGAACGGACTTCCCGCTTTGGTTGTTCTGTCTAAAGGAAATGTAATTAAGGTTCAGGATTTACCAAAAACCGAATCAGAAATTATAGAGGCAGTAAAATGATAGACTCTAAGCTAATAGATGTAGAATTTGAATTCGATGGATTATCCGCTGACATAAAAGAAGAAGACCTGTTGTACGCAGGCGCAAAAAGACTTCCTAGTGAGTTTTACATAGAGAGGTCAGAATGGGATGACCGAATTCGTGAACATGAGAAACATAAGAGTAGCGCCGATTTCTTTAGCGGTCGATTCACAAATCAAGCAAACAGCCATGAATGCGTCTGCCACGCAGCACAACAAGCGTTTATGACAGCATACAACAGACAGTTGGGCGGCTTGGAACATGATGTATGGTTTAGCCCTCTTGCCTTATATACCAGAATAACTGGTGGAAGAAGATGGGGAGGGTCTATGGTAATTGATTCTATGTATGAGATGATAGAGAATGGAATGATTCCTGACCATGACGGACCAGCAGGGAACAATAGCCAGAAAGATAAATTTAAGCATACGCTACATCAAACGTCTGGAAGAACCGAGGACTGGTGGCCTACTAGCGGATGGATTACCCCAAGTAACCTACCTAACGGCTGGAAAGAAACAGCAAAACATTTTAGAGCATTAGAGGTTTATACTGTGCCAAACGAAGAGGCTCACGCCAGTTGTTTATTACACGGTTTATGTGTGGTAAATGGCCGAAACGGCCACTCAATCCCACATATGAATTTGGTGAAAGACGATGGTCGTTATTACTCCAGATATAAGGACAGCTATAACGTATTTAGATATGATAGCGAAAGACTGTGGGGTGGAGGATATGTAATTAGAAGCACAACTATGCCACACAACCCAACCAAACCAGCCGAGAATTAAAATGAATAATTTTTTTAATTCTATCATAGCTATTATGCTTTTGTTTTTTGTTTTCTCTGATGGGAAAATAAAGTCCAAGGCACCAATAGACGTAGATAGATATACCGTTGTAATCATAGAGGAAACAGAGTCGCGCCAATCCCTTGCTCCAGAACAGCTTTCAGCAATAACATCTCAGGTGTGGAGAGATTATGTATCTGAACAAAAGGGCCAATGGAGGGTTTTAGACCCAGACACTGATGTTAGCAATGAAAAAGAATGGGTAAAACAATCTTTATCTAAACAAAGAGGCTCTCTGCCCTGGCTAATATTTTCTAATGCAAGCGAAGGAAAGTCAATTCCCTTACCTCAAAATCTTGAACAGCTTATGGAGCAGATAAAACAATGACCTTCCAATCTCAAATTTTTGATGGTGAACCTATAATTAAAACTGGAAGGGAAGCTGCGTGCGGTCTACCAGACGGAATGTCTAGCGGATTAGAGTCAAGAGATTTAAACGAAGACCCAATAGGAGGGTTTGCTAAGGGGTTTGATATACCAGTAATACCCAGAGATGAATGGTCTGACAGAATAGAGGAAATGGAAAAAACAAAGTCTAGACTGTCGGACGTTTCTTATGCTGCTGGACTGAAGTGTTTCAATCAGAACGGAACAAATTATTGTTGGGCAAACGGACCTGTATATTGTTTACAGGTTGTAAGGCTTTGCATGGGTCTTGGAATAGAATATCTATCTCCATCGAGCGTTGCGGCCCCAATAAAAGATTACAAAAATAGAGGCGGGTGGGGAACACAGGCGTTAAGATACATAACTAAACACGGAGTTGTTCCTAGCAAACACTGGCCCGCAAACGCAATAGACAAGGACTACTACACAGAAGAAAATCTAGAAATAGCAAAAAATTATATAGTTACAGAATGGTATGATTTGCAAACTAGAGACTTTGAACAAACCATGACATGCCTTCTGCTTAGAATACCTGTTGCCGTTGGATATAACTGGTGGAGACATGAGGTTTCTGCCATTGACCCAATCTCTTTTGGTAATAATAAATACGGAATTAGAATAAGAAACTCATGGGGCATGAGCTATGGCAAGGATGGATACGCAATACTTACAGAGGATAAGGGTACTCCAGACGATGCCGTTGCACCAAGAGTCACCATTTCATATCCACATAAGGCTTAAAAATATATAAAAATTGGTGTATAAATTAAAGACAACATAAATTTATTTTTTGGTTATTTAATATGAAAACCATTAACTTAGCTGGAATTATAATTCTTGGCCTTGCTTTATCTTCCAACGAAGATAGAAGTGTCGAGGCTCAAAAAGTATGTATACCAGTTATTTCACCAAAAAAAATTGAAAAGGAGGTCGTAGTTGAGCCAAAAGAGCCAACTACGGATAACTTTTCCCGACCAAGAAAACCCTGCCCCCCAAGTGGGCCAGGAAGAAAATGACCATAAAACCAACACAACGAGCCGGTCGGCTCCAAGAAGAAGGTTGTTTAGAAGATGGCAAAGACGATAGCCGGTCTACAACTGGAAGCATCTACAAAAGGCCCCTGGCTTGCCAGGAGGTTCCCTTCTATAACAAACGCAACAATCTATCACTGCGTTACTCATTGGTACAGCCTGAGCGCGTCTGCCGGAGAAAGAGTTTGGGCAGAAAGAATGATAAAAAAGAAGGTTCAGAAATCATTTCCAGTTATCTATGCTATCATAATAAAAATAATTGTTTCCTTGATTATATCTTGGATGCTAGAGAAAAGGAATTTTAAGTTTAACAGGGACGTAGAAAACATTTACAAGTATTTACAGTAAAGTAAAGGAGTTTAATATGAAAAGCAATTGGCGAACTACTGTTGCGGGTATTTGTACCGCAGGCATCGCCTGTCTCGCAGCGGGAAGAGCAATTATTGAAGGCGAATCGCCTGATTGGCCCACAACGATTGCAGCACTAACCGCCGCATGGGGCTTGTTGTTTGCAAAAGACGCAAAAAATTAATTTGTTTTACAAGAGGGAGAAAAATCATGTGGAACGAATGTAAGGGCTTTATAGCTTTAATGGCTATAACTCTCCTGATTGCTTGCTTGCTTATAATCGGCATGCTCATACATAGAGAATCTTTAAACAAAGACCTTCCAAGGTTAAAGCCAAAAGAAATCTGTATGAATGTTGGCGTTGCCCCTAAAGCGCAGAAAATGCAAAGGCCCAATCATGCGTATGCACAAATGGCTAAGATTAAAAATCCAAACAATACTGGTTTTGCAAATCTAGCTCCAAGGTCATATTCATACTCCTTTGCGCCTTATGCAAAAATAATGCCCGAAACAAACTTAGGTGTTGCGACTAAAGCGAAGATTCGAGTGTACCCAAAAGGCACAATTATCCTCAAATCGCCGGAGAAAAAAAATGAAAGCCCTTAAAAATTTGACAGCGGAAGCGGCTGGAGTTATACTGTCGATAGTAATTATGATTGCTAGTGTTGGGGCTACTTTTGGAATTACCCAACATCAAATAACCAGACATGAAGAGCGTTTGGCAGAAATAGACAGGGAATATCAAAAAGACCACGATTTACTTCTTCAAATCAAGAGAGATGTCCATTGGATTAGAGAGTCTCTTGAATCAAAGTAAAAATATAAAGCAACTTTTAGAGGGGTCAATTAATTTTTAATTGGCTCCTTTTTTATTAGACAAATTGCGTTTTTTGTGTATATAATAGTAGTCTTAGCACATATGCAACGAGCGGAATTTTTCTATGAAGAATAGATGTAAGTATTGCGAAGAAGGGTATGTAAAAAAGAATGGTGTTTATACGCCATGCAAACATTGCATTACCCCTGAAAGATTTGAAAAAACTCTGAATACTGCAATAGCAAACTGTGGGTCAGATTTTTTAAAGAAAAAAATACTTTTAAGAATTAAGCAAAACTTACCAGATTATCCTGTTATGGCTCTAATGGAAGCAGAGCATTACGGAAAATTTTCTAAAGATTTTATAAGAATGCTAAAAGAAGCGTATGATGTTAAACCTTTTATGGACGTTATTTATAAACCAATTAGTTAAAATCAGGAGAAAAAATGCGAGTGCTATGGCTCTTATATGCCATAGTCAGCCTAGCGGATTTAACTTTAACGTGCTTATATCTCAGCCCAGAATTAGAGGCTAACCCAATAGCATCATGGATATGGTCTAAGTTTGGCTATTTAGGTATAATATGTTTTAAATTCTTAATCATACTGTGTTTTGTCTATCCAATATGCAAAGCAATAGAAAATAGAAATCCGATTGTCGCAAAAACAGTTTTATCTTTTGGTATATTTTTTACACTTATGGCTTGCTTATTATTTGGAGCTATTGCATGAACGGAAAAGGAAGCAAGAGGAGAAAGATGAAAGTCTCTCAGGAAAAATACTACGAAAACTGGAATAAGGTTTTCAGCAACAAGAAAATAAAAACTAAAACAAAAAAGAAAAAAAGGGAGGACTAGTCATGAAAAAGGCAGTCATATTTACATTGTTGATGATTGTGGCGATTGTGCCATCATCTGTTTCAGCCGAAGAAATCAAAGGCCCCTTAGCACCGTACCTTCAAAGCATCTCAGTAACCATTAGAGCAGATAGAGGTCAGGGTTCAGGAGTTCTTGTTACCAGAGAGATGACTGGTCTTGACGGTAAGCCTGTAAAAGTCAACTTTGTATGGACAGCCGCTCATGTACTAACCCGACTAAGAAAGACCAGAAAAGTAATAGACACCAAGACTGGCACGCAAAAAACACTCGTAGAGTTTAGGGACGCAGAGATTGTTCAAGAGATAGTCGAGAACGGTCGTAGAGTTGGCGAAAAGAAAATGCTTGCGAGCGTCATTAAATATAGCGATGCGGATGAAGGGCAAGACCTCGCATTGCTTATGGTCAGAAAGATTGGTATGACCGAAAAGAGCGCCGTATTCTATGACACGGATAACGATATACTTCCCATCGGAACCAAAGTCTTTCACGTTGGTTCTTTGCACGGTCAATTTGGCGCTAACAGCATGACTGACGGAATCATGTCTCAGATTGGCAGAGTCTTAAACATTGGCAGCGCTGGTGGCGGTGTCGTGTTTGACCAAACAACTGTCAACGCTTTTCCTGGCAGCAGCGGTGGTGGTGTGTACGTTGCTGGCGACACAGAAGAAACAAAGCAATACCGAGGCCAATACTGCGGCATGATTGTTCGTGGTGCTGGTGAAACTTTTAACCTTATTGTTCCTATCAGGCGTATGCGAGCATGGGCTAAGGCCGCTGGTTGTGAATGGGCTATTAAGAATGACCCAAGCATTACACCTCCTCTTTCTGAAATTTACAGCCCTAAGTGGGTAATTGAAGACACCGGAGGAATCTGGAACGCCAAAGCTAGCCAAGTTAAAGAAACCGCATTCTTTTTCTGGCTTAGAGATAGAAGCAAGGTTGTTGCAACTATACTCAAACCGTACGCTATTAAATCAGAAACTTATTTAGAGTTAATGCCTACAAAATGAAAAGGCCAAGACCAGAAGATAGAGAAACTGAGTGGTCAAAGTGGATTGCTCATCAAATGCATGGCGAAGCAGAGGCCAGAACTTTCTGCGGGGCTAGATGCGATGTCCTAACCGAAACCCACGCTTGGGAAGTAGAGTGGATGAAAAAATACAATCAAGCCCCTGGACAAGCCCTGCTTTATGCTTCTCTGTTTAATAAAAAACCAGGAATAATACTTCTATCTAGAGCAGACGATAGGGACAGCATCTATTATCTAAGGTGCGCTGTAATCTGCGAGAGCGCTGGAATAGACCTTCAGGTTATTGAAACCTATGATGAAGAACAAGACAAGGTTGGTTTAGCAGACGTAATAAAACACGGATGGGATAAATTAAGAGGGAAGCAATGAGTCCAGGACCACCTACCTCCAGCGACGACGGTGAATTTGAAAAAATAACAGCGGATGTGCGTGGTCTTACAAGAAAAAGGGCCAGCGGATTACATAAGTATAGGTGTGGCGGCTATACTGGACGCAACGGAACCCAGCCAGCATCAACCAGAGGCGTCTTCTCTGATTTATACATAATAGGTAGAAGAGAGAGCGGATTAGATAATGATTTTGACGATAATATAGTTCATGTTTACTATGGACCGTTTGAAGAATACATTCCAACTCCTCCATTCGACTTTGCCGGTAGAGAAGGCTGTTGTCCAAATGAATGCCCTTGCTATCCGATGGACCAAATGCATCAAAGACCCCTTATCATTCAGGGTCAAAGCGGGAAAGACTATATAGCAAACAGAAGATTTGTTGACCCTCCGATGCATTTAAAGAGGCAGGTATCGGGAAATGACGACCATCCTGCGCACAAGTACCCAAGAATAGTAGAGAGAATGAAGCCAACAGTAGAGGGTTTAAATTACAACCATGGCGCTATGAACTCAAGTGACCCCGATGGTCAGAGAGCTTTGAATATGTTCGGAGTAGGCCATTTTCAATGTCCGGACGCAGATGATGAATGCAAAAACAAAGACCACGGAGACTGCGGCTCCGTAGGCGAAGGACCAACAGACCCCAATGGACAGCATAAGCAATGCAACCCAAAACCCTGTTGCAGAAATCCAGTATGTGACGATACGATGTATAGTCATGGCGGTGCGGGATTAAAAATCCACGAAGCGATTCCTGACAATTTCAATACAAGCCTGACAACTGGAAATCTTGCAGGTATAACTACACACAACAGATGCTGGCAACCGTGGAAACATCTAAGGGTATGGTTTTGGATTATGCCTTACTGGGACGCTCCAACAGGCAACTACTCTGGTCCCGATAACGATGATTATGATGGAAGAGTCACATATGAAGGCAATCAAAACATGGGTTCGGCGCCGGGTTGCTCCAAAGGAGGAATGTATGTTACTTCTGATGGAGGTCGGGCGTGGACTGAAGGAATTTTAACAAACGGCTATCTCAAAATAAGCCAAGGCGTCGAAGGTATGGTCGACACCGAATTAGGCGAAGTTGCTGGCGGGCAAGTTGTTCAACCCGGCCAACCGGTGATGCAGCAGGGAATTGAATGGCAAGGAAATTGGGGATGGTTTTACCATAACAGCCATGCCGGTCAAACTCCATTTGGAGATAAAATCGTTTTCGGGTACGGCGGTGGAACCACATTGGGCGCGCCTGACCCAGACACCATACCTTGCATTGGCCCAAGACAATGGCAATTCCATCACGCAGACATGTTCTACATGCAAGTAGACGCGGATGGAAATCCAGTATATCCAGGCAGTGGAGCGCACCCTCCTGGGACTTTTGGAATAATTGGCGCCGGAGGGCTAAATCCACAACACCCCATACGGCGAACAATGGCAAAAATAACACTTCATGTAGGATACTATAAAGATGACGGGACTCCAGAACTTCTCAAAATTATGGATGGTAGAGAAGTAGATATGGGTCACGTTGAAACGCATCCGAGCAATAAAGGCTTAGGCTCTGGCGAACTTACACTAGGAGGAAATCGAATACATGGAGCTGCTGGAAATTTAGGGTACGGAGCCTATCATCTTGTAAATAATGGCTGGATACCCACAAGAAGCCCAACCGACCTTGGAAGCACATATCCTGGAGTTCATAATCCAACGACTCCTGGTAACCAGTACGGCGAGCCATTTCAACCCATGTACTACGGAGGGTGGCTTATAGACGGCCTTGGTTTTGACAAGGGGTCGTCTCGTATTCCAGACGCCGTTGGCGGAGACACAAAGCCAGAATTTACAGCCGAAGAGCTGTGGAATAACGGAAAGGGAGTCCCCTGCATAGGCGGTCCTGATATTAGAGAGCCTCAATTCCCCGAAGGTTCTGCTGACTCACCACTAAATTTCGACGCCCCTGACGCAATCGGAGGAGGTGGTCCCCCCGATTTAGACGACGACGATGAGGGGTTTGAGGATTTAGACGACCTTTTAAAAGACGGCTGGAATGCGGAAAAGATTTGCATAAAAGACAACGAGGATTTCCCGCTTCCTCTAGAATTTGAATTTAATTTTGCTGGAAGTACCAGCGGCTTCTCAGTTCCTACATCCATAAAAAATGCCGCTAATTCATGGGCTGAGAGAATAGCAAGGCCAGGATTAAAACTAACAAAAGATGGAGAAGAACCTAAATATAGAATGAAACCGAAAGTCAATTGCAATGTAACTGGTTTTCACAACAGAAGCCCTTTTTTGGCGACTTGCAGTGTAGGTGCCGTCGATACGCAATTTAGACTGCCATCATCTATAAATGTTAGAGTTAATATGTTTTATTGGAACGCTGTAAGCGCTCTAGTTAAATATAAAATATTACTACACGAATTAGGTCATGGAGTGGGTATTACCTCGGCAATCTGGGGTCTGGGAACAAAATTAATAAATCGTCCCATTACAGCAACAGCATACAGTCTCATGACCAACCTCAACCGCCCTGCAGCTCCGGTAACTTTCAGAGGCCCGCTTTGGGCTACTGGAGGTTTTGCAAACCACGGTCATTGGCTACCGCAATGCGCTTGTTATAACGGCCAAATATATTACGGACTGTACGGTGGAAAAAGGTTCGGCGCTCCAGATGGACGCTCTGAACTAATGACCCCTATAATATCTAGAAACCAGATGATAATAACACACTTAGACTGTGCTTTTCTTGTTGACATTGGATGGTGCTGCAATACCCGGAACGACGATAAGACCTGGAACCCTGGACGGGTTGCCAAAGCACAACAGTGCTGCAGCCTCACTTCAGGAGGGACAGGGACACCCTGCCAGCCAGCCATATGGGACAATCGGTTCGGCTGTGTAGACTGTGGAGGAAATCTACCGCAACCCACAGAAACAGAGATGTATGAAATGAACAAAGAAATAGAGAAAGGAATTATCGGATATTGTGGCGGGTCATCCAACGATGTAGTTTATCACGAATACCATGAAGAGGGTTGACAAACATACTCCACAAGCTATAATATCTATGAGGCAGGGAATTAACGTGAATACCTGCAGTTGAAGCGTTTTCCTGATGAGGTTTCGGATTAAAAAGGTTCCCACGATTCTGTCGGTCTATCTGACCTCTGGATAGGGCCAGCTAGCTACCGCTTCCTCGCCTCATTATATTTTACATTTACTTTTTTAAATTTGGAGATTTTAATGGCTAGTTTTAACAGAGTGATTTTGGCCGGAAACCTCACGAGAGACATTGACCTTCGTGAGACTCCTGGTGGTGCATCGGTTGCCGATGCTGGTCTTGCCGTAAATGATAGACGTAAGCAAGGAGATGAATGGGTTGACGAGACATCGTTTATTGACTTGACTCTTTGGGGCCGAACAGCAGAAAACGCCGCTGAGTATCTTTCTAAAGGCTCCCCCATTCTAATTGAGGGTCGTCTAAAACAGGATAGCTGGCAAAATGAAGCTGGTGAGAAGCGTACTAAACTCAAGGTTGTTGTTGACCGTCTTCAATTCCTTTCAAATGGAAACGGAAGCAAGCCTGAGCAGAAAAAAGAAACTGTTTCAGCAGGAGCATCTGAAGGAAAGGGAGATAGCGATATCCCGTTTTAGGTTCTGAATGGAAATAAATCTAACCGCACCAATAAACGATTTAGGTTATGGTGTTGCTGGTCTAAATATATTAAAGGGTCTAGTAAGAGCCGGTCATACGGTTTCTTACTGGCCCATAGGCCAATCCAGCGTGCATACGCAAGAAGAAGCTGAAATAGTTACTTCTTGCAGCAAAAATGCCGAGTTCTTTAACAAAAACGCTCCTAGTATCAGGCTATGGCATCAGCACGATATGTCTCAGCATATAGGTGGCGGTAAAAGAATTGGTTTTCCTATCTTTGAATTAAATAAATTTTCTGATATAGAAAAACACCACCTATCTTCGCTAGACAAAGTTTTTGTTTGCAGTGAGTGGGCCAAGTCTATAGTCGAAAAAGAAATACCAAAATCAGACGTAAGCGTTATTCCTCTTGGCGTTGACTCTAGCATATTCAACAAGGAGCAAAACGAGCGTAACTCAAAAACCATATTTATAAATATTGGTAAATGGGAGATAAGAAAAGGTCACGACATTCTTTGCTCCGCTTTTAACAGTGCGTTTAGTAAAGAAGACAATGTGGAATTATGGATGATGAACCATAACCCATTTCTGAATGACACGCAGCAAAATGAATGGCACAGGCTATACTTGAACTCGCCAATGGGTAGGGCAATAAAGATAATACCAAGAGTAGAGTCGCATCAAGAGGTAGCCGAAATAATGAGACAGTCTGATGTGGGGGTGTTTCCCTCTAGAGCAGAAGGCTGGAATCTAGAAGCTCTAGAAATGATGTCGATGGGAAAGTATGTTATACTTACAGACTACTCTGCTCACACAGAGTTCGCTAACCAAATAAATTCAAAGCTCATAAAAATAGATGAAACAGAAGAAGCTCACGATGGAATATGGTTTCACGGACAGGGAGAGTGGGCCTCTATAGGTGAAAGTCAAATTGAACAGTTGGTTTGCCACATGCGGACTCTCCACGAACTCAAACAAAAAGAGCGAGAAGAAAATAGGGAAAATAAAAACGAAAGAGGAATAATCACTGCAAAGCAATTTAGCTGGGATAATTCAGCAGAAAAAATAATTGAGGCAATATCTTGATAGACACATCTGACATAATAACCTGTAAGTCATATCAACCTTTGTGCGACTATTTGTATGACTACCCAGACCTGGACGATATTCCTCCGACAGGGCTGGTTCACGTTCCTCTTGACCACATAGATGAATTTTTCAAAAGAATTGATAGCAACGGTCACAGGTACGTTGTGGTTAGTTCATGCTCGGACTACGGATTGGCTTTACAGCAAGAACATGGGGCTTGGAAGGACATGGTAAAGTGGGTTGGCATGCAGGTAGGCCCATCCATGGGATACAACGGCATTAAAGTGCCTGCGAGAATAAATGAAGACAAATGCAAAATACAAGATATATATTCAGTTAAAATGCACGCATGGACAAACGCAACTCTTCCAAACATACCGCATAATGTGCATCATTGGTTTATTACTAATTTGATGTTTGTTCCAGAGCCTGAACATTATAATTTTTTATATGAAGCAAACACACACGAAAAACTAACAGCAATTCCTTTTGGTATAGCGGAAGGCAAGCAACAGCAGCTTCATTCAGCCATGCAAAAAAGAAGGAGGGCTGAAGACAGAGAAAATAAAATATATCTTAGCTGGAACGACACAACTCTTGAGAGGTACGAAATTAGAAAAGAGCTTATGGAGTGGCAGGCATACTCTGGAAACAATTCTTTAACCGTCAACCTTCCATCGAAACAAGACGAGTACGAAGAATACTTAAAGAAATTAGGCACACACAAATATGTGCTGTCTCCACCAGGAAATGGAGCAGATTGCTACAGAACATTAGAATCAGTTTATATGGGGTGCGTAACATTCGTTGAAGACACTCCAACAAACTATCTCACAAAACTTCCCGTATACAAATATGGTAACATAGAGGACATAATATTTTCCTATAACAAAAACCAGACCGTGGCAAATGGGTTTGAAGAACGGCCAGAAATAAAACTATCCCATTGGAAACATCTTATACATTCTAAGCGTTCTGAGCTTTTTTAATAGCTTATTTTGGTGTATACTACATAAGTATCATGTTAACCTCTGAATGAGGAGAAATAAGTGTCTAAGAAAAAAAACAACAATGCTAATAACGGCACTCATCTTAAACAAAATCACTTATCTGCTAAAACACCCAATCAAAAAGAATATATTAAATCTATAAAAGATAACCAAGTAGTTATTTGCTCTGGACCCGCTGGAACTGGTAAGACTCACATCGCAACATCTATGGCGATTATGGGTTTGATTAGAGAAGAATACGAAAAGGTGATAATTACCAGACCTATGGTTCAAGCCGGAGAGGACACTGGATATTTACCAGGAAATATAAGAGAGAAAACAGCGCCGTATCTTAGGCCTATATTTGACGAGCTTCTCTGCTATGTAAGTAATTCAGATATAGTCACGCTTATGAACTCTGGAAAAATAGAAATATGCCCTCTAGCGTATATGCGAGGAAGAAATTTTCACCACTGCTTCATAGTTGCAGACGAATGTCAAAACGCATCAGAAAAACAACTAATGATGCTATTGACAAGAATAGGCAAAGGTAGTAAGATAGTATTAACTGGCGACGCAAGTCAGTCTGACTTAAATTACCGAAGCCAAGGAGGCCTTAACACATGCGTAAGCGGCCTAGAAGAAGTAGATGGAGTGGGAATAGTAAGGCTTAATACAGAGGATATAGTTAGAGAGCCAATCGTTGAAAGAATTGTCACGGCTATGGAAAAATATAATTCAAGTTCCGATTGACAAATGACGATAACTCTGATATAATAAATCGCGGGTAGTGGTGTTGGTTCCACATCTGGTCTCATAAATCAGACGACGCAGGTTCGATTCTTGTACCCGCAACTTTTACATTTTCAATAAAAGGAGTCATTTACCGTGAGCGTTATTTTAAAAGACATAGATTACAATAAAAGAAAGAACAACGATTATTCAAAAATTAACAGCGAGATGTACTCACTAGATAAGTACAGAGATATTGCTAAAAAGTGCATATCTCTTTTTTCTGGTGCTAGCTGCTCGGTGTTCATGATTAAGAACGAAGACGCAATATCACATGTTGCTGAACACATAATGTGGGGTCATGCAAGATGGAGGGAAGATGGGGGAAGAACCCTTAAAAGCTATCTTAATCAATGTGCGATATGGGCCATAAAGGTTTGGAAGACAAAGGCTTACAAGTCAGACAGCAAGTCTTGCCTATCTCTAAATCATACCATATACAATAATAACGGTTCAGAAAGCGAGCAATATAAACTAGTTGAAGATAAAAAATCTAAAACTCCACAAGAAATAATATTCAATAACCCATCAAATGAAGCAGTCTCAATAATTAAGAAATGCAGCCTTACAAACCTTCAAAACAAATGTGTTTCTTTGAGATACATTGAAGGCAAAAAGCTACAAGAGATAGCAGACGAGATTGGTGTCAGCAAGCAGGCTGTAAACCAACACATAAAAAAAGCAATAAATAAATTAAGGAAGCAAAATGGGATTTGTGAGCGATAAGATAAAAGGAGAGAATGCAGAAGAATCTGTTGCAAAGATTCTATCCTCTTTATGGGATATACATAAGGCCTCGGATTTAGAATCCGGCGCTTTTTCCGACTGGGATTTATCTGCGGCACAGATTGGAACTGCCTCCGAAGCCTTTACTGTTGAGGTAAAATACGACGAGATGCAGGCCAAGACTGGAAATATAGCCATAGAAATCTATAATCCAAGGTCAGGAAAACCAAGCGGATTGACTGCAACGAAGGCAAGTCTTTGGTGTCAGGTTTTGCAAGACTCAACATGGATTACTAGTGTAAAAGCATTAAGAAAGTTTTGTGAGGAAACGCCCCCATTTAAAATGTTTAGCTCCGCAGGAGACGGAAATGCGGCTATACTACTATATAAAACAGAAGACATACTTGAAATTTTTGAGAGGATTGATGAATGCCATCAGACACAATTAAGCCTGAAGATAGAGTCGCTATTAAAATAGTAATGGTTATAAATTCATTTAACCTTAAAGAAGACGATGAATTTAGTTTCCACGCCATAAAAGACGAAACAGGTAAAATTTATCTTCCCAACAAAATTATAAAAAAGAATGAATCAGTCAGCGACTGTATAGATGAAATTTTATCTGAATATTTAATTGTCGAACAACACTCAGCGGTAGACTGTAATTTAGTAGACGTTATAGACACTTTCAGTAAAACACAAAACGAAAGAATTGTAAATTTGGTTTTTAAGATAGCTGTTAGCAGGACGGACAATCATTATTTTAACAAATCTTTATCTATGTTTAAAAACAAAGAGATTCTTGATGTTATTGAGCAAAAAGAAAACATCTCTGTTTCAGATGCTGCTGCAATCTTGATGACCATCATGGGAGCGTCGAGGCAAGTGTCAAATGTCTAAAGACCAAACCCCCGAAGAAAAAAAAGCCAAGGAGTATGTGGATTCAATACTCTCTGAATTTTATTCGAATGACAACAGACAAGACGAAAAGGATAGGTATTGCATATCTTTTTTTGTAGATAAAGAAGGAGTTGTTGACATCGAGATTCTTTGGCCGGAATGCATTGAAGAATCCATGTCTGACAATATAGCTAGCTTATTGTATTCAATAAATAACGGAGAAATGAAATCTTTAGTAAGCAAAGCTATAAGTAATCCTGGGATAGAAGACTCGCAACTGAGAGTATTCATAATCTCAGTAATAGAGAAGTGGCTTGATATACAAACTTATGTAAGCAAAAAACCTTATATTGACCCTAGAGATACTCTTAAGTAAATACTATTATTTGTGGTGTATATTCTGTTGAAGGCAAAAAACATATGAAGTCCCAGTCAATCTAACAAGGTACATTGTAATGTCTGAAAAAAAAATTGTTTGGGAAAAGTGGATTGACCCATTAAACAAAAATATTGATGAGGTTGAGTACCCTGGTTTTAATCTGCCGCCAATGGACGACGATAGACCGATAGAGTTTCTTTCAGAAGACCCTAATTTTGAACAAAAAATGGAAGAGCAGCTAGACCAAGCTGAAAACCAAGAAACAAACAGGAATATAGATTACAACCCAATAAGAATAGTGTCTACGGCACATGGATTTGTCAGCTTAACAGAACACTCATTTGCATCAAAACACTTTGATTTTTGGACACTGCACTACAACAGAGACATAACAGATGAAATATTAGAGGCTGTTTCACAATGCGATGGAGTAGAGACAGTAACCCCATTAACCAGATACAGAATGAGGGTTGGTTTTAATAGAACCCTAATAAAGTCAGGCGCATTTCAAGTAAATAACATAAGAGAAAAGGTTGAAAAAACTATAGTTGGATTAGGGACTCAAGACAATGAACTGAGTACGCTAAGGAATCAAATCAATGACAACCCAAAAAAGAACAACAAGTGAGCTAATAAATGACGTTCACAATTTCAGCCTTAATGTTGATTCTAGAGAAATATTTCTCAACAGTCACATAGCTGATTGCGAGGAAGAAGCTGGCGTTGACTGGAGAATGGCTACAAGGTTCAATAAGAACATAAGACTATTAACCTCTGGCTCTAGAAAAGAGCAGCCAATACTAGTACATATGCACACCGTTGGCGGGAATTGGGAAGACGGCCTTGCAATATATGATATAATAAAGTCTTGCACAAGTACCCACATCACCATAATAGCATATGCCCATGCTCGTTCAATGAGCAGTATAATCCTTCAGGCTGCTGATACCAGGGTATTTATGCCAAACGCCATATGGCTAATGCACATGGGAGACATGGGTTTTGATGGACAAGCTCAGTCTTTTGAAGCGGAAGCTGAATGGGCAAAAAAAGACCACGATAGAATGCTTGACATATACACTGAATCGGCGTATGGTAGTATAGCTTATAGTGGTAAAAGCAAGAAACAGGTTAAGAACTTTATAGACAGAGGAATCAGGCTGAAGCAAGAGTGGTATATGTCTGCAAGAGATGCAATTGAGCATGGCTATGGAGATGCTGTTTTTGGGGAAGAAGGATACGAGGACATAGAAACAATAAAAAGGATTGGAAGTAAAAATTGAAACCTGTAAGTAACGAAGAATTTGAAAAAGCATATAGCAATCAAGATAATAAAAACATAATAAAGACAGTTACAAAAAAATATGCTTCTAAGCTGTCTAAAGAACTGCAGGAATCATGTGGAATGCACGGCCTTTGGAGGTGCATACAGAATCACGACGATAGCTACGGAAGAAAATTTACAACCAGTCTGTTTATACATGTAGACTGGGAATGCAAAAGAGAGCTTGGAATACTTTCTAGAAAGCCAATCTCTTTTCTTGGAGAGTCTGACAACGATATAGCTGAGGCCCCTCCTAGCGGCCAAGTTTCTGATATTCTAGAGCCTCTATCAGAAAAACAAAAAGAAATAATGTATCAAAGATTCTATGAGAACAGAACACTGGAAGAAATCGGAAAAAAGCAAGGGTATAGTAAAGAAGCTGCTCGTCAAAACATAAACAAGATTCTATCAAAGTTACGCGAAACCTCAGATGAAGATTTTGGTGTATAAAGACATGTATACACACAAAACAACATCAAGGGGTGACTCCAATGGCCAGAGAATCCACAGTTGCCGCAGTCAGCGGACTTCCTACTAAAAATCTAGGCGCAACAATCATAAATGCTGGTAACACTCCCGCTGGTGTAGCTGGTACAAACGACGCAACCAATTCTGATAGCTTTGGCCGACTAACTGGCAACAATTCTGGAAAAAGCTCCGGTTCAAAAGTGGTCGAAAGAGAAGGTATTCCGAATTCAAGCGGGAATATTCAGGCCGGTCCTGGAGTTCAGTCAGCAGTATGGGCAGACCCATTTGCCGGTTCTCCTCTTGGGCAAGTTATTGGAAAATCATTTAGCTGGAGAGACCAGTATACTGGAAGACTTCCTGTTCGATGGAACCATATATACTCAAGATACCCAGAGACAGGAAGAGATTCTAATAGGTCAAATGGCTGCGTCCAAAATGATTATTTTAACAACCCGCACGCAAAAGTCTGTAGAGATTCTGATTCTCTATTTGGAACAAATGTCTCTCTGACTATGGGCCGTGCTGGAATGGTTTGCGCTGTTGGCTCGCCCAGTGGACATAATGGCCTGAAGGGCCGCATGGCAGGCGACGATAGAACTATCAATATAAGAGAGGGTGATGTAACCGTAGACGAGTTTGGCTTACACGGAATTATGGGCAAGGGTGGAGCCTCAAGTATTGGACATCTAGGTGAAGATGGTTTTGCCATTAGGGGAGAAGAAAAAGACTGGTACAGTTGCGGTAAGAGACAAAACGCTCTGTGTGCTGAAGTAACTCCTGGATTTGATGACAAAGGGCAAAGACTAAGATTCAACCATTCTAATCGAAAGCTCCCCAATCAGGACCAACACATGGTTTCGCCTTCTGGAACAGCTTTCGGTCAGGCTGTAACATTCAACTCTGGCGGCACAAGAATGGCGGTTGGCTCTCCTTATGCAAATTACGGGAGGGGACAGGTTTCAGTTTTTGAATTTTTTCCCGCTTCAGGCGCAAGAGGCGAATGGGTTAGGATTGGCGCTGAAATCAAAGGCGATGGAGTAGATAGAGAAAGATTTGGTTGGGACGTTGCTCTGGATGGTGAAGGTGACGACCTTTGGGTTGGCGCTCCTCGTCCTGGTGGAACTGGCTACGTTGCACACTTTAGCCTACAAGGCACGTACCCTGGAGGGGCAACTTGGAAAAGAGACAAGCATGGTGGCTCTGTTTCAGGTGTTGGGCCACGCGACAAATTCGGATATTCTGTAAGCTGCAATGAAAAAGGGAACGCTTTGGCTGTTGGTGCGCCTAACGCATCTGGTACTCGCGGAACTGTAGATGTTTTCCACAGAACAAGCATTAGTGGAACAGTTCCCAAATGGTCAAAATTAAAGAGGGGTAACGGTTCAATTCAACGTATTGTGGGTACGGCTTCTGGAGAAATGGCCGGTTGGTCAGTTTCTATGATGTACAGTAGCGTGCCTTCCACTACGGCAGGAAGATTTAATCCTATGATTGCCGTTGGTTCTCCGTTCTTTAGCAAGAGTGTTGCTGAGTATGACTTTAGCAAGAGAACATTTGCGGAGAGAGCTGCTGGAGTACCCATCTTTGATGGTGAGCCTGACGAACATGGCCAAAGTCAATCGGCTCAGGAGTCGGTAAATCTGAGGCATGGGGTTACTTATAATGAACGGGGCCTAACCTGCGAAGGCCGAGTAACAGTCTGGCAATTTACTCAAGTTCCGGTTCACAGAAAACATGGTTATACTACTCTTGAGTGGATTCCAGCAGGTAAATACAGCGCTAGAAATCTAATGAAAGGAACGTATCCTCAAAGCGAAATGGGGTACTCGGTTGCATTTAGCAATACTGGCGACTACCTTGCTGTAGGTTGTCCTGGCACAGACGGAAGATTTGATGTGTCTGACTGTGAACAGTTGACGGCTATGACTAAGTCTGATTATGAAGGAAGCGGTCGCGGCTTTGTGGTGGCCGAGGGAGGGCCAGATGACCCTTTACACGAAGACTATAAATACAACTACACCTACAAACCAGACTCTCGCTCAGAAGAGTGTTATAATAAAGATGGGTTTTATTTGATTACCGGTGGCAGCGCTGGCCCTGGTGGCGGCGAAGTCGCACCAGGACTCTTCAAATCTGCAAGCAAGCGAAGCAAATACGGCATTGGTTCTGTAAAAACTTTCCGATATGTCTTTGAGGGTGAAGCTGGAGAGGCGGCAAGAAGAGAGCATTACTTAGGCTCAGACAGACAGGATGTTTGGATTAAGTATGGGCCAACAATTGATGGCACAGAAAGCCCCGTATACCTTCACGACCAAGACGATTCCGTTTGGACGTCTACAAATCTAAATGGAAGATTAAGATACGCTCGTCCAAACTTCCAAGACCTTCAAGGCGTAGAGAAAATGCCTAAGCATTCTCATCACGAAAGATTTGGAACAGACGTTTCTATCATCGACGCTATATCCCCGATTGTAGCTGTGGGCGCACCCTACGCGCAAGATGATAGGTACAACCTTAAATTTGATGACGGTTTAGGCAGTGTTGTTTTTGGCATCTATGAGCCGACAGGCAGAGTAGACATCTACTCCGCAACACCAACTAAACTGAGAGACAACGTAATGCCATTTGGAGGCGGCGCAGCAGCGGGACCGCCAAAGGGAAGCAGAACGAAACCTAAACTTCAATATGACGCTGCTGGCTCTGTTGTCGCTTCTTCTGGAGGTGGTAGAGAGTCTTTCTTCATAGCCCCCAAAGTATCTGGCTCTGGATTGGCTGATGACAACGCTCTTAAAACAAGCAGAAAGACATTCGGCATGGGCGGAATAAGTTTCACAACAAGCGACTAATCTTGGTGTATATACTATTTAGGAGTAGGATTCAATATTTCTGGACTATAGGAAATTTCATCCATTTTATGGAGAAATAAATTATGGCAACACAAGCTGTAACAAGTGGAGAAGCAAAAAATAACGGCTCCACTATTGTAAACGCTGGAAATGTTCCCGCAACAACAAAAACTATCAAAGACGTTGGTTTTGGAGTCGGAATCGGAAAAGAAGCCGGTGGACCACCCAAAGTAGTCCAACAGACTGGAACTACGGGCAACTTTAGCGCGCCTGGATTGGGCGGAAGAATAACCGCTAAAGGTTCTGGCACTTTTGCTTACGACAATGCTAAGGGCGACTTCATAGCTATTCGATTGACAACACTAATCAATGGTATCGCCAACACTTCATTGCAGTCTGGTGGACAAGGTAAGGGTCGCTTCACAGGCTCCATTCATGGGCTTGAAAGCTACCACACTCTTCCCAAATATACCACCAATGCAGATGGCTCTCATGCTTCGACCACCTCTGCCGGAGGAACCTCAACTAATTACGTTGATTCTGCTGGAAATGGCTCGACCGCATCCAAAGACTCTGCTGCAAATCCGACTAGAGCAATTCCTGGAGAATTGGTCTATACTGGAAGTTCGCTTGCTGGTCAGGGAGCTTTGGCTGTTCCGACACAAGCTGATTATGCTGCAAAAACTGGTTAAGGTTAATTCAATATGGGGCTTGCCGCTTAGGCGGCCCCTCTTTTTTTAGGTCTTAAAAAAATGGCACACGAACAAAAAATTAGAGAAGACAAAGAATACAACAAGCAAGGCTCAACTATTGTTGCCGGTAACGATGAGCTAGGCACAGTAATTGGAAACAATTCTGGTGCTGGAGCATTAGCAGGCAAACCTTCAAGAGAAGAAGGTTCTGTTAAAGCTATAGACAATAGAATTCAATTCAATAAAGACACATCAAACAATGAAGTTGTGGCCGCAGGCTCATTTAATTATGAAACCAGCAGCTCAAGCATAGGGTCATTAAACGCTCAAAACGAGGAGTCTGGTCAGATTGGGTGGTGTATATTTAGAGCTACGTTAGGTATTGATAATACGAACCTACAATTAATAGACCAACAACAGCTTGATTCTTATTTACAAAATACAGATTCAATGTTTTTTGGTAAAAATATAAGCTCTATAAAATGCGTAGAAACTGAAGACCCAAACGATAGCACAAAAAGAAAAAGGGTTGCAAGCGCAATCGAAATTAGGGAAAATGACGGAAGAATAAGAAATATGGCTGTAAGATTAGGGCATTTCAATGAAGGAGAGGACAATGTCCTGAAAAATTTATTTAATCCAAAAGAATCCGTTTATGGTTCATACATAGTTTTATACCAGGGGAAAATTATTACTGTGGGCGGTTTAGTATAAACTGGAGTTTAATATGGTAGATTCATGTTGCAATTCAAAGTATTCCACTTCTATTTATGGAGTAGACAATCACTCAATAAGAAATGTTCTACTTGGCGGAGACTGTGGGGGCGAGTATATCGCGCAGTGGAACGTAGTAAAAAGTATTGACTGCGACGCGGCTGATGGATTAGTTCCTAAAATGGGGGCAATGCTTACAGTAGTTGGACACCAAGTGGTTTCTAGGGAGTTTTCTAAAGGAGGAAGCGGCGTTTCTAGAAACGTCCCTGCTATTGGCAGTCAAATTAGAATAAATCCGGGAACAGTAAATATAAATCCATTGAGTGGAGATAGTAAGCAGATAGAAGAAATATTTAATGGTCAATGGGGGTTTTTGTATCTACCAAAAGACGAGCCTATCTGCGGCGACAGCAACTCCGTTCCAAATGCCTACTGGTGGATTAAATGCACAGATTGTTTATTTATAAATTCTGCCCCTCAATTATGGAATACTGCTCCAGTAGGGACATCAGCAGCTAGCGGAAGAACCCCCTTCCAAAGCTATCAATTAGAAATTTTGCCGAAATTTAAAAGCGCAAAACTTACTTCGTTTTATGATATTGGAGGCGGAGCAACAAGTTTTTCAAAAACAATTGATTTTTCTGTCTTAAGTAGGGGAATATTGGCTCCTTGCGCGGGAGAAGACGGCGGTCCTAAAATATCTGATTTTCGCGCAAAAGGAGATTTAACTCACTTATGTACTAACGATAACGGAACTCCTCTCCATACAAATTTTCAAGTCACAAGCTATGAAACTGCAGCTTGTCCGCCTACAGCTCATGATTATATGGATTGTTTCCAGGGTGGTTTTCCTGGCGGTTAAACCTAAATCATTAAAAGAAAAATAATATATAATAAATTAAAGGAGACCTTTACATGGCAGGCTACGGTGAACAGTGTGTACCTAAGCAAGGAAACACAGGCGAAGGAAGTAGTGAAAATCAATTTTATCCTTGTGATTACACGGCAATTAGCAGACCAAGAGAAAATGACCAAACCAGCGATAGAAGAGAGCATGGTTTAGTTCTTTTTGCTTTGAGTCCCAGCACTGATTTTCCAGACGTAAAAAATGCTAGCTGTGAAATAGTTGGTGGAAATTGGTCTAGCAGCGTCAAGGCTGACACAAGTAAAACCAACGACCACATGGACCGCGCTGACCCTACTGACCCTGTTACAGAGAGACTAGCCTTTTCATCATATTCATCAAAGTACGACGCCGAAGGAAACCTAACTAGGAAAGCCGTTACTGAGGATGACACAAACTGGTGGGGGAGACATCCTATATTTGGAAAAGACGGAATACAAAATGGAATGGGGGGACAAGCAGCGAACGCAACCAATTTCTTATGGTTTCAAAAACCAAGAAAAAGAGAGTCGATGTTTAGCACAGATTCCGATGGACACCGGCAGCATGTACCCGCCACGACCACCGACAGTCTGGAAATAGTGGAGTGTCCACTAGACCCAACAAAGAAAACAGTTGTGTTTATGGGAGATGGCGTTGATGATGCTCCTGGAGAAATATACTGCGCTCCAGAAAATAACCCAAAAACCAGAATCATTGCTTTTTCTAGAAGCGGTAACAAGGCTAACGAAGCGTCATTCAAAGACCCTGTTAAAAAAGAAACACAGTCAGACGGCGTTCAAGTCATTGTATTTCCTCCAGGACAAAACGATACACTAGAGGAGGCAAAAATTGGAAACTGTACCTATGAAGTAAAAACAGGCGGAGGTTCATCAAGAGGAAAAACCAGGAGTCCCGATAAACAAGATATTCCAAGCGTCTTTTTACAGTTAGGTCAAATAATACGAGAATACGACCAAACCGAGTCCGAACATGGGTTCGCTGCTGGCGGAATAACATCTACACTTCTAAGTAAAGCCAGTCATGATAACTTTAGCGCTGGCCCAGCAAAAGACTACTATCAAAATTGGAAAATAGATGCTCGAAAAGGAACACAGACGCTTATCAATCCAAACACAAACGCTAATAAAGTTTATGATACAAATTTTGGGGCTTCTGTAGAAATGTTTTGCGACTCAGAGAATGGTTTATGGGCAGCCATAGGCGCTCCAAGCATGATGAAACACCATTACGAGGGTGGAAGAAAAGACGATTATAAAATTAATAAAACCGCAGTAACTGGAACTTATCAGGGTAAATACAACAAGGGAGACAAAAAGGGAGAAGACACACACCAAAGCTCTGATGGGATGGTTGGATATTTCGCGGCCACAAACGTCAGTTCACAGATGGAAGTTTTATCACCCAAAAAACCATCTCTTGTTAGTATATTTAATCTATGTGACGCTAAATTCAATAATGAAGTTAATCCAACATCAAGCAGCACTGACATGGCAAAGTGGATTCACCATTCGTACACAGAGTCTCAAAAATATATTACTAGAGGACCTCACGATACAGACAGCACACCAACTCACAGTAGATTTCCTGAGATAAAAATTAGCGACTCAACTGAAACACAAAACTACGATTACAGAGTTGTTTTTTATGGTGTTCTGGACACAGCCAAGGGAAGCTCGTCCACTTCAGCCGATGGTTCGGGCGCGGATATCCAAAAAGGTCGAATCTGTAGAAAGCTAGTTGTCAGATTTAAAGTAGACGAAGACCATAACGGGGTAATGAGAAAAGAAATAGGCGCAAGTGGGGCAGCATGGGTTGACGACAAGGCCTCGAAGAAAGATTTACAGGGCTTAGTTCCTGGAACAATAGCGTCTGGAGGCTCTGGAATAAGCATTAGCGCCGAGCAGAGAACGCAATCTAAGGAAAAGGATAAGGGTGAGGTAAATATTTTTCAAATGGTAGAGGCAACAATAACTTTTGACCCAAGATGTAAAGCTGTAGATATAATGAAAGCGCTGAGAAGAGCTTTTGACGATTATTTTTGCGCAAACAAAATGTTTGACAAGCAATTCGAAAGCATTCCTGTTTCCACTCACGCAAGTTCTTTAGATGCTACGGCTGGTATTGGTGACTATGATGACAATACATTAGATACAGAGAGCCACACGAGTCTCTTTGGAAACCCATTGATGGATATAACGACAGGCGAAACCGTTCATCATGCTGACAAAATATTTTACGGAGATATAGACGCTAACACAAAAACATCCGATGACCCCAAATATAGAACTATTAAGGAAATTGCAATTAAAAAATCTGGCGCACAGCATGGTTGGCCTGTTGGGGGAACTTACAAGATTATAGAGAGTGAGAAACGGAATGACCACCCAACATATGTCGGCACTGGAGAATATGACAATGTAAAAGGTGACGAAAATAACGATGGATTTTATTTGCATGCAACAACGGACACAGCAAACAATAAAGTTACATATACATTGTATAATGGTAACACATCCGCCACTCCCTTGCTTGAAAGTTCAAATTATCAGTGGAGTCAGTATGGCTCTGGCAGTCCGGGTTTTGCTCTGGCTAATGACGGATTAGAGATACAGTTTGGCGCAGAAAACCCAGATTTAAATCATGTCAGAACTCCGTTTGAACCAGACACTGAAGACGATGACACAGATATAGAGTTGCTATCAGGCAGAAACGCTCCTCGCGCAGCAGATGTAGAGGTTTACGAACGACCAAAAGTTTATCCTACAAATCATATGCAAAACACGCCTGGATTAAAACTAAAAGGAACTTTCAAAATCATTAGAGCCTTTTGTGCCTCAATAAGCTTTGGTGTCAATAGTGGCGACCAAGCATGGTTTAATCAGTTACATGCAGGGAATCCATGGTTTACTAGCACGCAGCCATATAAAGACGTATATACTGGTGAGATTTATCCAGCGAATTTCCCCGTCCAGTATACCTTGTCTCAAATGCAGCAAATATACTTATACAACAAAACCCACCTCAAAAATTTCTTTTTGACCGTTGTAAACGAAGATGGCCAACTTATGGTTATTCCAGCAATTGATTGTTTTACAGCGGTTCAGGTTCAAAATACTCCGATGAAATACACAAAAAGAGAGGACTGGGCAAAGACAAACAAACCATTTGAGGAGCGAGTCCAAACATCAGATAAAGACCTTGTAGGACCGGATGGAAAACCTGTGTTGCCAATGCCTGACCTTCAAAAGGATAAAATCGTAACCAAAGTTGAACCTCTTTTTAGATTCTTAGATAACCTTAACGATGAATATTCCGACAATAAAACAACAGCACCGCTGTCACAATCTGGAGGCGGGTACGGAAGCAGGGTTCCAGACCACATACTATCAAGATGTTACGACAAAATTGTTGGCAAAAAAAATAATCCCATTGAATTTCCTGTCTGGAAAAGACTTGTAAACCCAGATGTCAACACATATCTTGGTAAAGAAGGAGCCCCTCAGAATCCGTTTAAAGGAGTAAAAGAAGAGGCTCAAAGCCCTAACTTGAATCTTGCTACTGTCTGTAATTATGTAAAAAATGAACTAACAATAAAGGTGTATGACTATAATCCTATTATTAGTATTGACGGTAGCTCTTCAGAAGGACTTCCAGCTAGTCCTGAATACACAGATAGCGATGGAACGCCACAGGTATTCGTGTCGCATTTTAAAGCTGAAGTTCACGGAGGCATGCTGCTTAAATTCATAGGTCTCGGCTTGGACCCGAGAGGTACATCTGAATTTGTACACTCCAATGTTGGCGAGGTAGGGCCGCCAACTCAGGGTGCTTGCCAAGGCGAGCAATTTATACCCGGTGTCGGTAATCGTCAATCTTTTATTGGATTTGACCGTGCTGCGTGGGATGTTACGAACAGTGAACAAAGAAAAGACTTTTTGAAACTACCCCTGTTCCTTGGACTTGGAACATTAAATGACGAGTCTCAATCTGCGAACTATAATACTAATGATTCATCCGCACACACTAATTCTTCTCCAGTAGTTAGCAGAGAAACGATGGTAGGCAAATGCGGCGATGGTACATTTCCAAGCACCGGTGTTATCAGCGTAGACCCAGAGACAAAAATTCCAAATACAACTTATATGTGCAATCCAAAACAGTCTTTTGATTTTAGGATGCCAGTAAGATGCCCAGCCATGACAGTCGATGAAAAGAATGAGTTGGTTCAATTTTATGCAAATGTCACCCCATACAATAGAAAAAGACGCTCTGGAAGTTCTGGTGGTAAAGGAGCCACTACTGGAGGTTCTGGAAGAATGCTTCCGACAGACCTGATGAATGGAGGTAACTGGAACAATGGAGATAACAGACATGTAAATAATGATGGAGGGCAAGGGTGTTGGGGAGGCCCTTGTGGTTATGTAACTTTATGGAAGTACGACCCCTCTTCAAATTTGTGGGACTTTAAGGAAATGCTTGGTGGGCCAAAACATGTTATTCTTGAGGTTCATGCCGACGACGATAAATTTCAAATGATGGGGAAAGAGATGTCGCCAATCCACAGTTTACTTGAAACTATGAGTTCTGCCGACAGAAAATTGTATGTAGAACAAACAGCCCTGGATTATCACACTGTAGGCAGGAGCATTCCGGATGCCAACGCTCCTGGTACTCGACTTTCTGTTTATTCTAATGAGCCAAACACTATCATAAACGGAAAGGGACAACGTAGTGTTGGACAAGCAATACGAGACGGTAATGGAAATGAAGTTAATCATTACGTTAGCGAATGGGGGTGTTTCGGGGTAAAAACTAGGTTTGCTTTAGAGGACTTTACCCCAACCTTGTATGTATGGGAGCCTAATGCAAAATACTACGATGAAAAAATCATCAACTTCAATGGCGGACAACTCAGCTTTATCATACCAATGTTAAGAGCTGAAAGAGGCCTTAGAATTCATATATTTAAATATGATGGCGATAACAACAAATCCTGGGTTTACAGTGGATTTGAGTCTTACAATGACATTTCTGGAGAGAATCAAATTGCTGTTGATAATGAATCAAGGTCACAAAATATAGCCTCAACAAGAACAGATATAACACCAGACGGAAAAACAGTAATACAAAATGGAATGGGAAACATATCATAACTAGGTGAAAAAATGAAAATACAAAAATACGGTTCTTACGGAGATGGTCTTTTAAAATTATATCGCCGTGGATTAACATCTCCATCCTCAAGCGGTTTAGTACAGCAACACACAAGCCCTTCCGGACAGGCCATTTTTGGTTCTGGCTATGTGGCTCCAGCAAGAAGGCCTGTAGTTGCAAGCGGACTTGTTGCAAGCGGAATTGCGTGTATTGGTTCTGGAAATTTTTCTGCCGCATCTGGAAATGTTCCTGTTTTCCAAACTCTTTTAGGAGAATTTGGTAGCGGGGAAAGTTTTGGTTACTCATACGACACTGCTGGCCAATGGCTTGTTGTGGGATGCCCTACATGGGATTTTGTTATTCCTGGAGGCAAAGGATGGGCTCCATATGAAGTTTCAAAAAATTGTGGAAGAGTGAAAGTATTTAAGAAAAAGCCAAATGGAAAATATGAACAATTTGGCGAGCCGATACATGGAAGCGATGTTATTTGGGACTTAGAAGAAGGAGACCAACCATTCTTTGGTTATGATGTGAAAATAACAACTTGCGAAGTGGAGTCTGAAACCACCGTAACATTAGCTCCGTCTGGTCAAACATTCAAGGAAATTTCTACAAAAACAAATGACAGATACCCAGTTATAGCTGTTAGCGCCCCATTTGCATCCAAATCAGTAGCAAGCTCTAAAGGCGTTAGAAGAATGGAGTTTGTTGGCTCTGTATACTTAGTGCATCCTATTTATATGGAAGATATGAAAAAAGAAGATGTGCAGAAAAAATTATTCGCTCAACAAATAGAAACATCTACCACAAAAACCTACAATGCTGATGGGAGCGTGTCCAGTAAACAAGCAAGCTCAGGTCGAGATTACACATATATTAACCCAAATGTTGCTGGTGGAACGACGCCGACTCACCCAAAAGACATTAAGTCTGGAAAAGGGCAGTCTTTTAGTACAGGAGGGGCAGATAACGTAAAGACTGATTAAAATTTGGTTGACAAAAGTGCTTTTAGGTGTATAATATAAATGTGTAAAAGGTAAAAACGGCTTCATTTAAAGGAACCGAAGTTTATGATAACATCACGGTCAGGCGGTAGCGAAGCCTAAATATGACATTATTACCAATGTAGTTACATAATCACGATTTGAACTCTGGTAAAACAAACTGCATCACAACCAATAGCTACCGCCCTTTTTTTTTCATTATATCAAATAAACAGATACATAAGAAAATGAACGTAAATATATTGAATACGATTAAAGCAAGGCAAATTACAAAAAATAATCTTAGTTACGACGAATCTGAAATAAGGCTGAACTCTGGACAAAAAATAAAAGCTAAAAGAGTTTTAGATAGAACTGATGGTGGCTTAGAGATAACAACTAATGAAGAATATTTTATTGTTATTAATGAAGAAGATAAAGACAATTTAGAATACAGCAAATCTGAAGCAAGAGAGCTAAACGCAAAAATAAAGCCACCCAAAAGAGGCGGCGGTTGCTGCGGAAGCAGATAGGAGAAATCTATGGGAATCCACAATGGAGAGTTTTGTTTTGCACATCATTCTACTTTTTCTATTCTGAATGCAAACGGAGAAGAAGAGGAAAAAGATTTTACTGGAGGAAAATACTATCACATAGATTCAATAACCCATTACCCAGACGGGTATTCAGATATACTTTTCACAGATGATACAACTTTATTTCAGATTATACTAAATGAAGTTGGTTCATATCTGGGAGCGCCAAACATAAAACACGAAAAAGAAGCCTTAGAAGGCGAAATAAAAGAGAGGAGTTGAGATGTCAGATAAGCATACAGCAGATTTCTGCTTTAATATAGACTGCGAAAAAAAAGTAATAACAAGTGGTGGAGGGTCAAAGACTAAAAGTTTTGAAGCCGGTAAAAATTACGGGGTAGACTTCATAGTAGAAAACGCAGAAGGAACTATCGACATCTTCTTTTCAGACGGGAATGTTTTACAGTCTGTGAATACATCTGGGATGGGCACCTTCTTGGGGGTTCCCTCCACGAAAGACTCTGCTCCTGCTGTGGAGGAAGTTGATACAGCACAGGATGCGGTCGAGGATTCGACTGAAGGCGAGACAGCCGAAGAACAAAAAAAGAAATGGTTTTAGGCTAGAATAAAAATGTCCCCAGAAGACGAAAGACACCTAAAGTCACTTCTTCGACATGTAGATAATGTTCGCCAATCTTCTCTTCTACTAGGGGAAAGAATAATAGAAAGGGGCGAAGATAAGCTTGGTGTTGACTTGATATGTAATGGGCAAATACACGACTCTTCTAAATTTAGAGGTTCAGAGTGGCTGTACCTTCGTCCTGATTTTTTAGAATCAAACAAAAAAAATCTTTTTGAAGCCAGCAAAAAACAGCACGTTATGACAAACGCGCATCATCCAGAATACTGGGGCTCAATACACGATATGCCTCCTGTCTATATAGCAGAAATGGTGTGCGATTGGTCCGCTCGCTCACACGAACAGGGGAATGATTTAAGAGAATGGATAAAAGACAGAGCCACAAAAACATTTAATATGACAGTTCAATCTAAAGTTTACAGAGAAATAAAGTTCTTCGTTGACCTGCTACTGGAGCCTAATTTTAAAAATGCAATCAAATAACAGTCTAGGATTACAGTCGTTAATGAAAACTGTAAGAGAGAATGAGTCGTTAATGAAGGGCTATGCCTCCAAAAAATGCAAAAGCTGTTTTGGGAGAGGCTACATAGAAATTGTAGAGCCAGGAGACTTTTTCCCATCTCACTATTTATGTAGCTGTGTTGAAAACAAAGTAAAAAAAGAGTTTAAGTCTTAACAATGTCACTTTCCGACGACGCTGCTGAATATCTAGAAAATATAAAAGATAAGGTAAAAGAGATTGACAAACCCTCTTGGACTGAGTATTTTATATCTATGGCCAAACTAGCAAGCACAAGAAGCTCTGACGCTCAAACAAAACATGGGTGCGTTATAACAGATAGAAAGAATAGAGTTCTTGGGATTGGTTACAATAGCTTTCCAGTTGGAATGCCTGACAAAATACTTCCCAATATGAGGCCGGAAAAATATAAATGGATGGTACACGCAGAAAGAAACGCGCTGTCTAATTGCACTTTAAGGCCAGAAAACGGAATTGCTTATATCACTGGAAAGCCTTGTATTGATTGCGTAAAAGCTATGTACCAGGAAGGTATAAGAAAAATGATTTGCATTGACGCACATGGAACGCACTTAAAAGACGAAGAGGATGATTATATATTTGAAATAATTTGCAAAGAGGGAAAAATTGAAGTAGAATGGATAGAAAAATGCCAAAATTAAACTTTGATACTAAAGACATACAGAAAAGCTCTGTTGAAATAGTTATTCAGATAAGAGATAAAAACGGCAACCCAACCGGAAAAACTAAGAGTTTTGATGGTAACCATAAGGATGCCGGAGACTGGTATTCAAAACAATCTCGCACAAAAAAGAAAAGAAGAAGAAAAAAGAAGGAAGATAAAAAATAATGTACGGATATCAGGAGTCACTAGAAGCGTCAATAGAATACTTCAACGGAGACGAGCTAGCAGCGAAAGTTTTTGTAGACAAATATGCTCTCAGAGACAACGATAAAAACCTTCTTGAAAAAACTCCAGACGATATGCATCTTCGAATAGCTAGCGAGATAGCTAGAGTTGAGAGGTTAAAATATAAAGACACAAAGATAAAGCCTTTGTCTAAAGAGCAAGTGTATGAATATCTTAAAGGATTTAAAAAGATTGTTCCTCAAGGGAGTCCTATGTATGGCATAGGCAACACCAACCAGTGCGTCACCCTTTCTAACTGTTATGTCCTTGATTCTCCAGAAGATAGCTATGGAGGTATTCACTGGACAGACGAGCAGATTACTCAGATTTCTAAAAGAAGAGGCGGCGTAGGAATAGACATTTCTAAACTTCGACCAGTCGGAGAGTCCACTAAGAACTCTTCTCGAACTACCAGCGGCATTGCAAGCTGGATGGAAAGGTTTTCAAATAGCACAAGAGAGGTGGGTCAGGATGGTCGTCGTGGCGCACAGATGCAATCCATTAGTGTTCATCATCCAGAAGTTCTTACTTTTGCGAATATCAAAAAAGACAGAACAAAGGTTACAGGAGCCAACATATCTATCAGGCTTACTAATGAATTCCTAAAGGCTGTATATAGCGATAGCAAATACGAACAAAGATGGCCCGTTGACTCTAAGGAGCCAAAGATAAAACAGCGAGTTCCTGCTAGAGAAGTGTGGCGGCAGATAATAGAAAATGCACATGACAATGCAGAGCCAGGGCTTTTGTTTTGGGACAATGTAATTGAGAATAGCCCAGCCGACTGCTATCCAGAGGAAGGGTTTGAGACTATCTCTACCAACCCCTGTTCAGAGCTTCCTCTCTCTGCTCTAGACTCATGTAGATTACTTCTGCTAAACTTATTTGGCTATGTAAAAGAGCCGTTCACAAGCAAGGCTTATTTTGACTATCAAGAATTCTTTAAGGATGCTAAGATTGCACAAAGAATGATGGATGATATCATAGACCTCGAAATGGAGGCTATAGAGCGAATTATTAAAAAGATTGACTCTGACCCAGAATCAAAAGATATTAAAGCCAGAGAGCTTGATATGTGGCACAGAATCTACGACAACTGCAAGAACGGCAGAAGAACGGGTCTGGGTATTACTGCTCTTGGCGACACAATCGCCGCCCTTGGATTTAAGTATGCTAGCGAGCGTAGCATCCAAGAGACAGACCAAATTTTTAAGACTCTAAAGTTTGCCTCATACATTTCGTCTGCGGAGATGGCAGAAGACCTTGGACCATTTCCTGTATGGAACTATGAGAAAGAAGCCGGAAACAAATTCCTAAAAAGAATGTACGGGGAGAAGCTGGATTTTGGCGGTCTAGATATTAGGGGCAAAGATGTTCTTGAGAAGGTGAAACAAGTAGGACGTAGAAACATATCTAACCTAACATGCGCCCCTGCTGGAAGCGTTAGTATTGAATGTCAAACAACCAGCGGTATTGAGCCCATGTTCATGCCGTCTTACACAAGAAAGAAGAAGGGTTATCCCTCCGATTCTGACTTTAGAGTAGACGAGGTTGACCAAAATGGCGACCACTGGATGTATTTCAAAGTGTACCACCCAAAGCTACAAGACTGGATGAGCGTGAATCCAGATAAAAAATTTGAAGATTCTCCTTGGTTTGGTGCTTGTGCAGAGGACTTAAACTGGAAGCAGAGAGTTAAGCTACAAGCCGCAGCTCAACAGCACATCGACCACGCTATTAGCTCTACTCTAAATCTACCAGAAGACGTTTCAGTAGAACAGGTAGAAGAGATTTATGAAGAAGCGTGGGAAAGAGGGTGCAAGGGAATTACGGTATACAGAAAGAACTGCCGCACAGGAGTTTTGGTAGAGGAGGCGAAGCAAAAGCAGGAAGAATCTCCCGAACAGGCTGCCGAAGATGAGAAAAGACCTAGAGAGCTTCCTTGCGATGTATATCATATCAGTGTTCGCCATAACCAATACTTTGTTTTAGTTGGCCTAAAGGATGGAAAGCCCTACGAAGTTTTTGCGGGCAAGAACGGTTTTCTTAATAAGAACATAAAGACCGGTCGCATCATAAGAAAAAGAAGAAAGTTTTACAGAGCAGAGTTTGACCATGACGAGGAAACTGAGCTTTCCCCAATCACTGCGGCCTGTAGCGACCACGAAGAAACAATAACCAGACTTATATCTGGATATTTAAGGCTCGGAGTTGACATGCACTTTATAGTCCAGCAACTCGAAAAGGTTGATGGAGAAATGCATTGCTTTGCTAGGAGTGTTTCCAGGGCTTTGAAAAAGTACATACCAGATGGAACAGAGGAACATGGGGAAGCGTGTCCAGAGTGCGGAACATCTCCGGTAGTGCGGCAAGAGGGATGTGTAACTTGTTTGTCGTGCGGATGGAGCAAGTGTTTATAATGCCTACTTATGTATTTAAATGCCAAGAATGCGACCATGAGCTTGAAGTTGAGCAGAGCATAAAAAAGCCAACTCCCAACAGAAAAAAATGCCCAGAATGCGGGAAAAATAAATTAGAGCGACTTTTATTTGCCCCACACGTTTACAATAAGCCTGGAGATGATAACATATCTGTAGGTCTTCTTTCTGATAGAAATTCGGAAAGATTCTCCGAAGACCAAAAAAAGGCAATAGACAAGAAAAATAACGTGAAAAGACAGAAGAAAAGCAAAAAACAATTCTGGGAAGCCTCTGAAAAAGATATGAAAAAAATATCTTCAATGAGTCCGCAACAAAAGAAAAAGTACATAGAAACGGGAGAAAAATGAGCGAAGACAATACAGACAATGAAGTTAAAGATTCTGAGCAAGAGGACGACTTCACTTTATTGAATCCAAACAGCGCAATAGTAAACATTACTGCGCAAATGGCAACAGCATACTTAAAAGAAGACCGTACAATAGCATGGCTACCTGCCGGAGTTGAAGACAGAACCTTTTCTGTTACGCTGGACTCTCAAAACAAGGAAAAAGCTTTCAAGGAGCTTCAGAAAAAAATTCAGGAGAACATAGATTCCTGGAATGTAATCAAATCATTAGGGCCAGAGGAGGTTATGGAGCAGCCTCAAACCCAAGCATATGCACCAGTTGAGCTTCCACCATCTACTGCAATAAGCCACGATAAAACAATGGTCACACAGGATAAAGAATGCAAGAAAAAGGACTAAGAATAGTAATAAAGTGTTCTGACTGCAGGGCTCCTTTAGCGGAGGTATGGACATCTGAAGAAGATTCTGGCGTAACAACAAAAATAATAGTTCATTGCCCTCACTGCGGAGAGCATTCTTTTATAACTGAAATTAAAGAAAAGTGCTTTCTTGGAGGAACAGACTTCACTTCAATAGATAAGTTTGATATTGAAACCTCAAAGGACGGCACAATAACGCAAAACGTTTTCACATCTAAGGTAAAAGATTATGGATAAAGAAATAACGACTACTATAAAGAAACAAAACGACAGCAAGGGCGTTGACTCTGCCGGTGAAATAGAGTCTGTCACTGGATATACCGTTAAGAAGTCTCAAGAAGATACAAACGAAATAGACCCATCCAGTAAAGATTGCTATGCTAAAAAGTCTATTTTTAAGAATGGCGACAATGAAATTAGATATAAATACTATATAAAAATTTCTTCTGACGGTTCGATTTTTGACCCCTGGGGAATGTATTCGGAGGGAACTCAGTCTAGATACAGCCGAAGAGAGGGTAAATCTAAGTGGATGTTTAAAGAAGTGAATAAAAGCTGTTTCAATTTTTACACAAAATTCCTTGAGTCTAGGAATAATTCTTGGTTAATGAATGCAAAAAGGGAGATTACATAATGCCTAAAGCAAGAGAACTTAGCGACATAGAAAAATTCTACATCGCAAATAACCCGAAAAAAACCGACGAAGAAATAGCCGCTCAAATTTCTGGCGTAGGACCAAAGACAATATCAAAATACAGAGAGTCTCTTCCTCAACAACAAAGCCCTGAGCATGTTACACAAACCCAAGAAGAGAGAACGCAGCAACTTGGCAACGGACCTCCGGCAGGAGACTTCATAGTAAATCAAAATGGGGCGTCAATAATGACCGGAACCGCATCTGAGGTTACAGACGCGAGAAAGGTCGTCAAGGGAACCAAGATGAGTCAAGAAGAGTACGACGAAGCGTATAAAAACAAAATACATAAGCCTCACGGATAAAAAAAATGTCTACAGAAAACATAGCCACAGAAAATTACGACCTCTGCATAAAAGAATGTGATTATCTTGAAGATAAAACCGTATGGATGGTGAATCTGTCAAATGGACTGACTGTTTTTCAAGATGATAACCGGTCTGGAAAAGAGCCCGTTGCTTGGAAACGTCTTGCGGATTACTGCAACAATGAAAACATAGACATAGTTTCAATGCTTGTTAGATTTCGCTCCAATCAAAAAATAATGCCTGAAGATGAAAGCGTGAAAGGTTACTATTTTGCCTATGGCGCACATAAAGAGTTTGACGAAAGAATAACAAGGGCGCACTATGTCTGCGGCTACGCTTCGGGCAACAACGTTCATTGTGAATGGTATTCAACACCAGAACTTGTCTCAACGAGAGACGTTTCTAGAAGATACACGGCGCAAGATGTAGAAGACAAGAGGCTTATCTTAAAACAAGATTTTAGAGATTGACAATAAATCTCTATACGCTATAATAATTTATGGCAAACCAAAAAACAGAAAAATGTCCATATCTATCTGCTTATGGTGGTGGCTACGTTAGGGCCGACCAATGGATAACCGAAAAGCTCTGCGCTCTAATAGCAAAAAAGCAAGGCTCTGAGCTTCCAGATAAGTTTTGGAATCTTCCAAAGTGGAAGTCCATATTCAGAAGACAAGTACAGATGGCTTCTTCTCTTCTTATAACATATGATGCGGACGCCATATCTTCTGCTTTAAGAGACAAGCGTCTTTACAACTTAAGGTCTTTTGGTGCCTTTTCATACTCAGGTTTTTCTAAAATTCTAGATGAGCATCAAGGAAGAATAGACTCAAACGCAAAGCAAAAAGAGGTTGAATTAGAAACTAGGGACACTAAAAAAATTCCAAAATTGTACAAACGAGATAACAAGTTGTCGAGGTTAAAAAATATAGATGGCAAAACAAGACCCATTCAAAGTGGCTAAAGATTTATTAGCCAAACATGGAGACAATATAGTAAGAAGCGGAGACGCGATGGTTTCCGATAAACATCAAATCGTTTCCGTTTCTCCATTAATTGATGTCAACATAGGAGGTGGAATACCGGAAGGTTCGGTTGTTCTGCTTGCTGGAGACGAGAAGTGCGGCAAAACCGTAACTGCGCTTCAAATATGTAAAAACGCTCAAGAGATGGGTAAAAATATATATTATCTAAACATTGAGGCTAGGTTGAAATCTAGAGACCTAGAAGGAATAGAGGGCTTAGACTTAGAAAAAATAAACGTAGTAAGCTCATACAGAGAGGATGACAGTGAAGGAAACCTTGTTCAAAGCAAAATTCTTAGCGGGGAAGAGTGGCTCAGTTTTGCTGAGAATTTTATACATAATGACCCTGGATGCGTGGTGGTTCTTGATTCTATATCTCAGCTTGTAACTGAAAGGCAATTGCAAGCAGACATTGGCGATGTGACTGGCGATGGGGGGTTTAGATTGCTTTCTCAGTTTATCGGTCGAATAGCCCCAGTGGTAGTTGTTAATAAATGTATTGTTATTGGCATACAACATTTAATTGCCAACACCAGAGCAAGACCAGGGCAAAAGACTAAAAGCAGGAGTGGTGGTCGTAAGATTAGATACGCGGTTGACGTAGACCTTGAATGCACATACATACAACCGTGGAAAGCATCCTCTGCGGACGACGCGGAACAGATAGGGCAAAGGGTCAACTGGATTACCCGTTCTACCGCTAGACCGATACCTCCAGGACGAAAGATTGAGTCTTTATTGAGGTATGGGGTTGGGCTTGACAAAATAGGAGAATTGATTAGCCTTGGAAAAAGCCTTGGCTTTATAAGGGTCTCTGGCTCTTGGTATGTTTTAGATTATATGCAGAATCATCTCGACGTTTTAGGGGTAGATGAATGGTCTGTAGACAAGAAAGGTAAACTAACCCCAGAAATGTCAAAGCTCGTACAAGCTCAAGGCGAACACAAGGCGCACGATTTGCTTAAAGCTAACCCAGGTTATTTGGATTGTTTACAAAAAGATATATATGAAATGCTTGGGATGACTGAATGAAGGTAGTAGACTTTAACGGAAAAGAACACAACTTCCCTCCAACGGGGCATCAGCCTGATTTAGATGACGGAAGAAAAAGAAGCGACCTTCATCTTCATGCTAGAAGGCTGCTGAAAGAGATTTACCCTACGCAGAGAATACTAGAAGAAGTGCCTCTGCCTGGAACTAGACAATACGCAGACTTTTACCTCCCCCACAGGAAAGCGGTTGTTGAAGTCCATGGCAGACAGCACTATGAGTTCGTCGCACACTTCCATGAAGATAGGTGGGGTTTTGCAAAGTCGAAGCAAAACGACTCCAAGAAAGAAAGCTGGTGCGATATGAATAATATTAAATATATAGTTTTACCATATAATAAGGTTAATGACTGGGATGACATCATATCAGAGTCTTGACGAGAGATGGGAAGAGGTAGAGAAAGCTCTAAAGCAGTTTGAAGTTGCTGTAGGGCTTGGCTCTTTAGGCCCAACCGAAGTTAATAGATGGATAAATATAAAACCACTGTTACTGAATAAACTTTCGGAACAGGAATGTGCAGAAGGAGCGTACCTGCTAGTACAGGAGGCTACCTTTGTTCAATCTCAAATTAATGTTTTACAATCAAAGATAGATTGGTGCAATAGGAAGATAAATACAATCATAGCCCCAATAATCAAGAATCAAATCACACGATACATGGAAAACGAATTAAAGAGAGCTTATGCGGTAAAGCAGGATGATGTTGCTGAGAGGTTACAGCAAATAGCCGATGAAGCGTCTAGCTATCACTCACGACTGATTTACCTACCAAACTCTTTGAGAGCGCAGGCTGACAAGCTAACCAAATACCAAGAAATAAAGAGAGGCCAAAACTATGCCTGATTTTTCAGAGATACTGAAAATAGCCGTACAGCAACAAGACTGGCAGTTGATATGTGGTCTTTACACAAATATAACGGGCGAACCCCTATCCGTTCCCACCTCTGCTGTGGAGGAAGAAAATGAAGAGGAAGCGGACCTTCTTAAAAAAGACTATTCTATAGAAGACCTAAAACACCAGAATAAGCAAACTACAGAAGAACAAGACTCAAAATTAGAAGATAAAAATATTGACAAGACCATAGAAGATAGATATAATGAGTTTAAAGCGCCTCCAAGAAACACAAACAGAGACAGTAATTCTGGGAGACAAATGCGTTCAGAACCAGTTGGCTCTAAAACTTTAAAAAATGTTGTGGGTGTTAGCGAAGAGGGTTTTGTTGATGACTTAACAGAATCTTTGGTTGACCCAGATACAGGCGAGAAGCTTGTTGGCGAAAACAAAAACGCAAAGATAACCCCGAGGAATAGACGTAAAGAGCTAGGAATGAAAGACACATCAGTTGTAGAGGCAATTTGTTCGGATTGCAAAGAGACCTATAAAATTTCTAGCACATTGTCTTACGGATATTCTGAAATAGAATCGCAAAATACCTGGAAGTGTAATGGCTGTATCACAAGAAAGGGTCGTCGTGGCAGAGGCAGATAAAACAAATAGAAATGTTGCGGCAGAGCGAGCTGTGTTGGCTGGTTTGTATTCATATGGGGTAGATGCGTATCTTGACGTAGCCCCGATGCTAACGCCCATGTCTTTCACTGACAGGTCAAATCAAGCAATATATAAATGTTTCTCGCATCTTTTTGAAGAAAAAGAACTAAAACAGCTAGACGAGTCCTCTATCTTTTCAGCGGCCAAGGACCTTGGTTACTCATGGCTAGTAGAGAAGAAAGAAGAGGTAAGCCACCTTAATAGTATTTTTAACACGCACATACTTTTAGAAAATGTAAGGTCGTTTAGCGCAAAAATCAGCAGGCTGGAAGTTGCTAGAATGCTTCGACAGCAAATGAAAGAGGCAGATTCATCTCTTACGGATATAGGTGGAGACGAACCTATAGAACATATTTTAGGTATAGCAGAGAAGTGTATATTTGATTTTACCAGCAAGTTAACCAACTCAAGCGGAACCGACCCACAAAGGTTAAGCAATGGCATGAGAGACCATATCATGGATAGGCTTAACAATCCAACAGAAGTGATTGGACTTCCAACTCCTTGGCCTGCATACAACGAGGCAATCGGAGGTGGATGTAGACGAAAGGCCGTAAGCATGATAGGCGCTCGAAGCGGCGTTGGAAAAAGTATGCTTTCGGACAATCTAGCAAAACACTTGGCAGAATTGGATATTCCAGTTCTTTATCTGGACACGGAAATGTCAGACGAAGACCATTGGTATCGCTTAGGCGCAAACTACTCTGATGTAACTATTAACGACCTTGAAAGCGGAAGGTGTGGGGAAAACTTCTCTGAAAGAAAAAGGGTCGAGGAAGCCTTAGATAAAATTGAGACACTTCCTATTGACTACATTAACATATCGGGTATACCCTTTGAGGAAAGTCTGGCTATAATTAGAAGATGGATTCACAAAAATGTTGGTTTTGAGGATGACGGACGAACCAAAGATTGTATGATTATATACGATTATGTTAAACTGATGAACGGAGAAGATTTAAAGATTGGCGTCCAAGAGTATCAAGTTCTTGGTTTTATGATGACCTCTCTGCACAACCTAGCGGTTAGAAATGACGTTCCTATATTTACAATGATTCAGCTCAACAGAGATGGTATTGACAAGGAGACCGCTGACGTTGTGGCTGGTTCTGATAGGGTTATGTGGCTGACTACAAACTTTTCAATATTTAAGCCCAAGAGCGACGAAGAACTGCAAGCGTCAGACCCAGACGAAGGCACGCATAAGTTAGTTATAATCAAACATAGGCATGGGCCAGGAATGACAAGAGGAGATTATATTAATATGAAGATGGAGGGCGCAAAAGCAAGAATCACAGAAGGCAAGACAAAATTAAAAATAAAGAGAGAGCTTGAGCAGGGGATAAACCCTCAGCCTGAAAATGTTTCTGACGATATAGACGATATACCATTCGGCTTAGAGCATGCAAAAAACTAAAGACCCACACTTTGATTACGAGCTTATAGAAGAAATAAAAGATATGGCTTGTGCCAATATCGAAGAACTTCTATCTGAACTGTCTGTTGACTTTAGAACAAACGGTAAAATGCTTGTAGGCCCTTGCCCTGTTCACGGCGGAGATAATCTTAGCGCGTGGAATCTTTATCCAGAAGGCGAAGAAGTTAGAGGCTACTGGGTTTGCAGAACGCATCACTGTGAGAAGAAAGTAGGGCAAAACAATAAACTTCTTTATGGCTCAACGTTGATAGGGTTTGTTCGAGGGGTTCTGTCAAATCAAAAAGGAAAACACATAGGATACAAAGACGCGGTTGATTTTCTTGTAAAGTTCTTAGGATATAATAAAATAGAGGAAATAAGCAAGCCTGATGCCGAAACAATAGAGAGAAGAAAATATATATCTTCAATGAGAAGATTGAGCATTGCTCCTAAACAAGAGGCTAGCGGATGGACTAAAGACAAGCTAAGAGATACTCTTGAAATTCCAGCAAAATACTATCTCGAAAGGGGTTACTCTGACGAAATACTTGACAAGTATGATGTTGGGCTATATAATAAAAGGAACAGGATTGTTGTGCCTGTTTACGATGATAAGTATAAATATGTAGCTGGATTTTTAGGGAGGTCAATATGGCCTCAATGCAATAACTGCAAGAAATGGCACAACCCAGAATCAAGATGTCCAAAAACAACATATGAAATAAAAGAATGTGAAAAATGGCTGAATGGCAGTTTTCAGTCTACAAACTATCTGTATAACTATTGGTTTGCTTTGCCTCACATACAAAAATCTGGCGTAGCAATTTTAGTTGAAGGTGCTGGCGACGTTTGGAGATTAGAGGAAAACGGAATACATGTGAGTCTTGGGATTTTTGGCACAGAACTGACAGAGCCTCAGAGGGTTTTGCTTGATAGGTCTGGCGCTCTTTCCATAGTCGTAATGCTTGACGCAGACAATGCTGGTCGAGAAGGCGCTAAAAAACTTAAAAATCAACTAGGAAGACAATATAGGATGTACTTTCCAACAATCAAAGAAGACGCCGGAGAATTAAATCAAGACGAAATAACCTCAGACATAAAGCCTATAATAGAAAAGGCAGCAATATGACTAAAATAATTGGAATATCAGGCAAAAAGCAGTCTGGTAAAACAACTGTAGGCAATTTTCTTTTTGGATGCGCCATGATGTCCAATTCTGTGGTTGAATACGCAGAAATAAACAAAAGGGGGGAACTTGTTGTTCCGTATGAAGACGCAGAAGGAGAAATAAGTCCTTGCATTTTTCCTGTTGATAGCTCGCATCCATCAATGGTCTCTTATATGCAAGAGAATATTTGGCATGATTTAAAGATATATAATTTTGCAGACAACCTAAAAAGGTTGTGTATTGATATACTTGGACTAACGGAAAGACAGTGCTACGGAACAGACGAAGATAAAAATTCTCTCACCGACATTAACTTAGCGGATTGCATTTTTGATACATGTAGAAGTAGAAAAATGACTGCCAGAGAAGTTATGCAACACGTAGGCACAGATTTTTTCAGAAGAATATACCCCAATGTATGGGTAGAGTCTACAATTAGAAAAATAAATAAAGAAACCCCTAAACTGGCTGTTGTGGTTGATTGTAGATTTGAAAATGAAGTAAAAGGAATTCAAGAAACGGGAGGCAAAGTCATAAGGCTTACAAGAAATATTTATGGAGACAGTGACCAACACCCAAGCGAAACTGCCCTGGATAATTACAAAGGCTTTGATTTTGTGCTAGACAATCAAGACATGTCAGTATCAGAGCAAAATGAAGCAATATACAACCAGCTAGCGGAATGGGGTTTTGTTGATTTTAAAGCTGTAGCAAAGTGTACTAAATGATAATTACATATTTCAGAAGTAGCTCTTTTAATGCGTATGGAATGTGCCCTCAGCAATACTTTCTTTCTTATGTTTTAGGCATACCCTCTCCTGGAGGGAAAAAAGCAGAGAAAGGCACTGTAGTCCATAAGGTCTTAGAGTGCTTGGCTCACGGTAAGAAAGCAGAGCAAGATAAGCTATCTACATTTAAAGACGATGTTCTTGGAGAGCAACCAACCAACAGAATTTACGAAGACGATTTTGTAAATGAGTTAAGCAGGCTTTCTTTTGATTATTATACACACAAATCTATACATGACTTTGCCCCAAGAGACTATAAGGATTGTGAAAAATGGGCGTGGAAAGCTATTGAATACTCTAACGGCGCTTACGACCCAAGGAAAAGAAAAATTGTTGACGCTGAACCGCACTTTGACATTACTATTGATGAGCCTTGGGCAGAATATGATTATACTATGCCAGACGGTTCCAGGATTCATGGCAACCTTTCTATAAAGGGAACGGTTGACCTTATAACCGATGCTGGCAATGGTGTTTATGAGGCTACTGACTGGAAAACGGGGATGCGTAAGGATTGGGCAACAGGAGAAATCAAAGACTTCTGGAAACTATGCGGAGACCCTCAACTAAGAATCTATCACTACGCTCTTACACACCTATATCCAGAGGCAAAACAAATAGTGCCCAGCATATACTTCATCAATGATGGAGGCCCATTTACAATGGCTTATGATGACTCAGACATAGAGGCCACAAAAAATATGCTCAAGCAAAGATTTGAAAAAATCAAAGAGGTGGTAAGGCCTCAGCTCTTAACTGGATATAATAGATGGAAGTGCAACAGCTTCTGCCATTACGGGAAAACACAACATCAGTCCGGAAAGATTAACCCAAGAACAGGAGAGCCATACACAATCTGTCAATACATAGCAGACAAAACGAAAAAGTGCGGCATAGATACAGTAGTCGCAGAAGACACGCACGAAGGCCACACAATAGATTACTACCAAGACCCAGGAATCTGATGGAAGTAACACTAAACATACCAGACGGAGACAATACTATAGTTGTGGATGTAGATGGTGTCCTTGCTGATACAGACGGTTGTGACTACAAAAATTCCAAACCTTTGCGTTACGGAATTAACTGGGTTAACAAACGATACGAAGAAGGATATCATATAATAATCATGACAGCTAGATACGACAAACTAGAGTTTGGAAATTTGGCTAGGCAATACGAAGCAGGCTATATAGAACTGGTTGATTGGCTAAACAAGCACGGCGTTAAAAGACACGAAGTAAGAATGGGGAAGCCAAGGGCGCTTCTTTACATTGACGACAGGGCCGCTAGAGTCCATAACGATTCAGAAGAAGGGTGGCGTCAAGCCGATATATATTTAAAATGATTTCTTTAAACTTTCAGGGCCGATTAGGAAATAACCTTTTTCAATATTGCTTTGCTAGAATTCTAGCTGAGGAGATGTCCCTCATGCTTGGCTATTTGAACGAAAACGATTCTTCTAGATGGATAGCTAAAGTTCCAGGAAGCGATATTATGAATGGTTTTCAAGAAATAAAAAACCCCTTATCTGGTAAAATTATAACTGAAAATCCCATTAGGATTACAGGTCACAAAATAGACAGAGAAGAAATTTTAAGACACAATGGAATGATAGAGCTTTATGAGTTTTTTGGCCAGAGGTATGAATATTATAAACAAAATAAATCGGAAATAAAAAAATGGCTAAGTCCTAGAGTTAGTTTTCCTGCACGAGAAAAAAATGATTTGGCGTTACATGTCAGGTGTTATCATGACGAAGGACTAGATGACTGGACCACTCCATATAGCTATTATGAGAAATGTATACAGGAGTGTAAAAATATAAACGGAGGTATTGGTCAAATATTCATATGCACAGATAATCGTAACGACAAAAATATAGTTCAAAAGCTATGTAGAAATTATGGAGCAAAAATATCAAATTTTAGTGAAGAAGAAGATTTTTCTTTCATAATGTCGTTTAACAATATAGCAATATGTCAATCAACATTTTCATGGTGGGCGGCATTTTTGTCAAAAGCATCTAATGTATTTTTCCCAAAATCTACATGCGGCCCTTGGAATAAAAAAGAATCGGGCATAGACTTGAAAGTAGACGATGAAGATAGATATAAATATATTGACACTTAAACATAAAGATAAAAAATGAAAAATAGAATACTTGACAACTACCAGAACTCTGATATATTTTATATACAAATTACATTTTACGCTAATTACACCGAAGAGGATGTGTGGGTTTATTATGAATGAAATACCAACGACTAAACAAATCGACACAGAAAGATGGTACGATACGCTTGCACACATTACATCCAGGGAGTTCTCTGACTCTGACGAAATTAAAGTGTTAGACTTTGGTGGGGGTGATGGTGTCGCTTACGATGAAATGAATCAAAGGCTCGCTCCCCTTGAATATAATTTAAACTGGAGTATAGTAGAAATTCCGGAGGTGATACAAAGATACAAAAATCCAAAAAACAAATACCCTAAGTGGTACTTAAATGTATCTGACGTTGAAGGAGAGATTGATGTAGCATATACTGATGGTGCAATACAATCCATATTGGACTGGAAAAAAACCTTGGAAGAGCTTTGTTCAAAAAACCCAAAGTGGATTTTTATTCACAGACTTCCCGCAGGAGATTTTGAAACTGCCAAAGCAAAATGTTACGAGGAAAGGCGAGAGTTTAAATATGGAATTTCTGATGATTCTGAAACTCTGGAATTTTGGTTTTTTAACTATAAAGATTTTGTAGAACAACTATCCCCTTTAGGATACTCTGTTGATGATAGCTACCTATATGGTTATCACCATGATTGGTGTTTAATAGAAAATCCAAAAATCGGTTCAGGTGCGGGAGACTCAAGAACCAGAGTTAGCCTTATATTTAAAAAAACTAATTAGGAGTTGGATACATACTTATGGCTAGAATACTAATACTTGGAGCTGGAGGCATCGGTCTCCCAATCGCATCGGCACTAAAGCACGAAGAATACAATCTTGTTCTGTCTGATTTCTCTAAAGACGCTATTGATAAAGCTAGGGATTATTTTGGTAGGACTAAGTTTGACAGTGAATGCTCACTTGACTTTCATGTTGGTGATGCCAAGGATTATCTGGATAAGAATAAATTAGACTTTGACATAGTAGTGTCAGCTTTGCCATACTAC